>SMVA01069683.1_pt1 | contig 13500 bp, 12 predicted proteins | sample 2456451 | NCBI WGS metagenome assembly SMVA01 (sample SAMN11095933, study PRJNA526329) | marine sediment metagenome | biome: Marine sediment; feature: Surficial sediment; material: Deep marine sediment; isolation source: Hadal surficial sediment | place: Pacific Ocean | collected 2014-05 | depth...
CTCCTGGGTACGCCGCGCGTCATCCGCCAAGGCGATTCGGTGACGGTGCGGTACCCGCTGGTGGCGTGGCGCCCGGGGAGCCATTCCCTGATGGTCCCCGGCCCCGAACTCATCGCTCCCGACGGCACCGTCGAGTCCGGGCCGCCCCGCGCCGTCACCGTGGAGATCGCCTCGGTGTTGCCGGACGCACCGCTCGAGGAGATCCCCGTCAGGGCGGAATCGGGGATCGTACAGCGCCCGATTACTTCGTGGATCCCGTTGGCGGTGCTGCTGCTGGCGGTTGCGGCGGTGACGACTCCGTTGTGGTGGTGGTGGTTGCGCCGCGGCACGCCTGCGTCCCCAACCCTTCAGCCAGTCGGAGCCCGCAGGCCACAGCTCCCTATCGAACAGTGGTCGGCGGCCGGTGAACACCGGGCCGTCCTCGCCGCGGCGAGCGACACGGTACGCCACACGTTGGCCGGCCATTTCGAGGAACTACCCGCGGCGGGCGATACCGATGCCTGGATCGAGGCGGTGGAGCGGGAGAGCGATGCGCCGTGGGATGGCGCGGCCGTGGTGGCCCTGCTGCGCGACATCGACCGGGCCCGGTTCCGGCCGGAAGACCCCGGGGCGGTCCTCGACCTCTACCGCCGGGCGCTGGCGGTAGCGACGCCACCGCAGGAGTTCGCCGACCAATGATGGTAGCCCGTCCCTGGTTGCTGCTCCTGCTGCTGGCATTGCCCGCCTGGTGGTGGTTCCTGCGTCACCGGGCCACGCGTGGCGTTGTGTTCAGCGACGTCGACACGGTCGCCGCAGCGGTACGGCCCGCGTGGTGGATCAGGATCCCCACCGCGGCCAGGATCGTTGCCCTCAGCGCGTTCATCATCGGTGCGTCCGGCCTGCGCGTCGGGGGCGACATCATCGAGGTCAAGCAGGAGGGCATCGCCATCGCCATTGCCATCGACGTGTCGAGCAGCATGCTGGCCGAGGATTTTGCGCCCTCGAACAGGCTCGAGGTGGCCAAGGAACAAGCGACTGCGTTCGTTCGCGGCCGTAGCGCGGACCGTATCGGACTGGTGGCGTTTGCCGGCGAGGCGCTGACCCAAGTTCCAGTGACGCTCGACTACCCCGTGCTCGAGCGGGCCATCGCCGAGTTGGCCGTCGGCCAACTCGAGGACGGCACCGCCATCGGCAGTGGCCTGGCCACGGCGGTCAACCGCCTACGATCCGCCGAAGGGACGTCGAAGGTGGTGTTGCTGCTCACCGACGGCGAGAACAACCGGGGTCTCATCGACCCCCGCACCGCGGCACAAACCGCCAAGACCTACGGGGTCAAGGTGTACACCATCGGCGTCGGCACCGAGGGCGAGGCGCCGATTCCTACCGGGCGAGGATTGTCGGGGTTCCGCTACGAGATCCTCCCGGTGAAGATCGACGAAGTTCTGCTCACAGAAATAGCGGAGACCACCGGTGGCCGGTACTTCCGGGCCAAGGACAGTGAGGCCCTGAGCCGGATCTTCCGGCAGATCGACGGCCTGGAAAAAACCCCGGTCCGGGTCACCCGCTACACCCGGTACAGTGAAGTGACCCGGCCGCTCATCATCCTGGGGCTGCTGGCCCTGTTGCTCGAATTGGGACTCAGTGCCACCCGACTGGTACGGGTACCATGATCTTCGAATCGCCCATGCTGCTGTTGCTGGCGCCCGTGCTCGGCGTTGTCGTCGGAGTGCTCACCTGGATCGCCAGACAACGCCGTATCCGGTTGGCCGGGTTGTGGTCTTCGGAACTGCGACACCAAGCCGAGGCCAGCGGGCGATTCGGTCCCGTGTGGCTCGGCATCGTGGCGGTACTGCTGGGAGTGGCGTTGGCCGGTCCGCGCGGAGGCCGGACGGAGATCACCACCGAGTCGCGGGCGCTCAGTCTGGTGATGGTGATGGACGTGAGCCGGTCGATGCTGGCGGAGGACGTCGCCCCCTCCCGCCTGGGCCGCGCGGTGCGCGAAGCCAGGCGTCTGGTGCACGATCTCCCGGGCGACCGGCTGGGACTGATCGCCTTCGCCGGGAGGAGTTACATCCTGTCGCCGCTCACCATCGACGGCGGGGCCATCACCCTGCAACTCGACGCCCTGAGTCCCGATCTGGCCAGCCAAGGAGGGACCAGCCTGGCGGCGGCACTGGTCCAAGGGGCCCAACTCCTCGACGCCTCGACCGAAATTGCCGACCGGGTGCTGGTGGTGTTCACTGACGGCGAGGCGCATGACTCCCTCGACGCCATCGTGCGGAGCGCCGAATACATCCGGGATGAGGGCATCCGTCTGGTGCTGGTCGCCGAAGGAACTGCCGTTCCAACCCAGATTCCCATTCGAGACTCGGCGGGGACGCTGCTCGAGTACCAGCGAACTCGAAGCGGCGACATCGTGGAAACGTGGCGCCGCGATCGAGTCCTGGGGCAGATCGCCGACGCATCGGACGGCACCATCATCCCGGCTAACGTGCCGGACCAGGCGGGCGCCGTCCGCGACCTCACGACCGCCTTCAAGCGCAACCCCACCACGGAGACGCGGACCGCCGATCTCACGCCCCTGGCGTGGATCCCGTTGCTGATGGCGGCCCTGGTGTTGCTTGGCCAAACGGTCACCCGCCGCACCGCGTCTCTCGTGGCACTGGCCGCATTGCTGCTTCGGCCGATGGGCGCGTCGGCCCAGTTGGTCACCGACGCCGAGCGTGCCGTGCGGGACAGCACCCTGGAGAAGGCATCTCAGGCCTATCTGGCTTTGGCGCGGCGGGGATTCGCCAAGGACACCAGCTTCTACAACGCCGGCACCGCCGCCATCATGGCTGGACAACTCGAAGCGGCGTCCGTGCCGCTGACCCAGGCGGCCATGTCGGTGGACCCGGACCTGCGCTTCCGGGCGCTCTACAATCTCGGGACGGCCGCCTTGAAGATGTCGCGGATCGACACGGCGCGGGCCGAGGCGTTGCGTGAGATGGTAATCCAACACCTCAAGGAAGCGCTACTGCTCCACCCGGGGTCGGCCGAGGCGAAGTGGAACTTCGAGTTGGCGTTGCGAGCGGAACCGCCACCATCCGATGGTGGAGGGGGAGGGGGAGGGGGACAGAGCGCGCCGCCTCCCCCCAGCGGCCGGGAGGACCAACCTGAAGCCGACCCGCAGCCGGTGCCCGACGGGTTGACCCGGAGCCAGGCCGAGCAGATTCTCAACTCCATAGAACGGCAAGAGCGCGCCGTCAGGACCAATCAACAGAAACGCCGCCGGGGACGCGGAGCGGCCGGGGGGAAAGACTGGTGATCACCCTCGCCCTCATTTTGCTGGTGGCGCAGGAGGGATCGCCCGAGCTGAGCGCGACGGCCGACCGGCACAAACTCATGGTCGGCGAGGAGCTGGTCTATACCGTGCGGGCGGTCAGTACGTCCCAGGAATCCATGAGCGTCCAGGTGGGTTCGGTCAGCGGATTCGAGGTGGTGTCGCGCACCGAGCGACGTGAGGTGTCGTTCGCTCCCGTCGCCCGGTCCAGCGTCCTGGAGCTTCGGCTGCGGGCGCTGCGGGCCGGGACATTCCAATTGGGGCCGGTGGAGGCGCATCAAGGCGGGGAGGTGGTCACCATTCCCGGCGTGTCGATAGTGGTCAGCGAGTCGCGCGGTGCCGTTGCCGCGGCGGTAAACCCGCGGGTCGCCACCCTGCTGCGCCGGGCTCGGCCGCCATCCCCCGCCGGCGAGGTCGGGCTGACGGTACACCTTTCGGCCGATACCGTCCTGGTGGGGCAGCAAGTCGATGTGGTCACCGCCGCGTGGTTCCCCCGAGACCTCCGCTTGCGACTCCGCCGGCCGCCCACGCTTCAGCCACCCAAGGTGGACGGTCTCTGGAGTTACCCCCAGCCGGCCCCGGTGGGCATCGCCGCCAGCCGCAGGGTAGGCCGTGACTGGTACGACCTGTTCGTGAGTCACGAGGTGGTCTTCCCGCTCACCCCGGGGACGTTCGTACTCGAGCCGGCCAGCCTGCGCTACAGCGTGCCCCTCGCCCTGCAATTTTTCAGTCAGGAAGAGAGGCTCTCACTCAAGAGCGCGACGCCCGTTCTGGTGGTTCGACCGCTCCCCGTCGACGGCCAACCGGCCGGGTTCCAGGGAGCGGTCGGCAGCAAACTCGAGATCGGGTGGCACCTGCCCCAGGCGTCCGGGCGAGTGGGTGATCCGCTGCCGGTGGAGTTTACCGTGACAGGGCTGGGCAACGTCGCGCTGTGGCCCGATCCCAGTCCCGCGTGGACCGATGACGTCCGGGTGTATCGGGACCGGGTGGAGGAGCACCTCGAGTCGGAGGCGGGCCGGATCGGGGGGAGCAAGACGTTCGAGTACCTGTTGGTCCCGACCGAGCCGGGCATGTTGACGATACCCGCGGTACGGTACCCGTTCTACGATGTCGATGCGGGCCGGTACCGCGTGCTGGAGGTGGAACCGAAGGCGCTCCGGATAGCGCCGGGCGACGAGTCGCTCGCGGCGCGAGGTCTCCCCCCGCCGCTGCTGGCAGACGGCGGACCGTCGTTCTCGTACCGGCTGGAGACGCTGCCGTGGATCGTGTGGCTGGTCGTGTTCGGGGCGCCCCCGCTGGTCTACTTGGCCGCTTTGCTGATGCCGCGGCGGCGCCAGGCACGGCCGGCCAGAGCGGTCCCGTCGGATCTGCGATCCGCCGAACTCGCATTCGAGCGGCTCATCCGGCTGTACGTACCCGATTTGGAAGAACACGTGGGGAGCGAGTTGGTTTCGGCACTCACGGTGGCGGGATTGGAGCACAGCATGGCCGAACGGGTCGGGGTTCTCCGGCAGCGGCTCATGTTGGCCCGCTACGGACCCGAGGCCGGCGATGGACAGCAGCACGCCCTGGTCGTCGAGATTCGCGACATTGTGGCCCACCTGGCCACGATTCCCCAGTCGACCTTGCGGCACCGAGCAGTCACCGTGGGTATCGCCGCACTGCTGGCAACGTCGGGCACCGCCTGGAGTCAGGTGGCCTCTCCCAGTGAGTTGTATCAGGCGGGTGCGCTCCGGCTGGCGGCGGACGGTTTCCAACGCGAAGTCGAACTCGCGCCCGGGGTGGTGGCACGTTGGTACAACCTCGGCGCCGCGCACTACCGCCTGGGTCATGATTGGCAAGCCGCCGCCGCTTGGCACCGCGCCCTGGAGTTGGCACCGCGGAATCGGCACGTCCGCCGAGCTCGGGCTCTGGTACCGCCGCCGGATGCCGCGTCGGACCGCCGGCTCATGGTGCCTCCGGTGACCGCCGGAGAGTTGCTGTTGCTGGCGGTGGTATTCTGGATACCGGGTTGGGTCGGGTTGATGAGAAGCCGGAGGTTCCAGCGCCGATGGGTGGTACTGCTGTTGCTGTCGGCAGGATCGGTCGCTGGAGCGGGCGCGGTCGCCTGGTGGCGGCAACGCCCGCGGGCGATCGTGCTGGCGGACACGCCGCTGAGAGTATCGCCGCACGAACGGGCGCCGGCAGTGGCGCCGGGCCCTGCGGGAACGGTGGTGTGGCTGGGGCGTCGGTGGGGCCCATGGGTGTTGGTGCGGGCACCGGGCGACTCGGAAGGATGGTTGCCCCGGGAGGCCGTTGCCACCCCGTAGGGCTATCTTTCCGGTCCACGCACCATTCCAAGCGAGCGTATGCCCGACACCGCCAACCGTCCCGCTCCGACCGGGGCCACCAAGCGCACCATAATCATCCTCCCCGATTCCGTGGCCGATCAGATCGCGGCGGGCGAAGTTGTGGAACGCCCGGCCTCGGTGGTCAAGGAGTTGGTCGAGAACGCCATCGACTCGGGAGCCGGGCGAATCCGGATCGAGTTGGATGGTGGTGGGCGCACCCGCATCGAGGTGAGCGACGACGGCTGCGGCATGAACCGCGATGACGCCCTGTTGGCCCTCGACCGCCACGCGACGAGCAAGATCAGGGAGGCTGCCGACCTCTTCGGGGTGACCACGTTCGGGTTCCGCGGTGAGGCGTTGCCGTCCATCGCCTCGGTCACCCGGTTCCAGTTGGCGACATCCGACGGAGCGGGGGAGGGGACCGAGGTTCGGGTTACCGCCGGCCGCCTCGATCACGTGGGGGGCACGGCGCGCCGCCGCGGTACCACCGTGGCCGTCCGCGCGCTGTTCTTCAACACCCCCGCCCGACGCAAGTTTCTCCGGAGCGCCTCGAGCGAAATGCGCGCTGCCATGAACGCGGTGGCCATCCTGGCTCTGGCCCATCCCGAAGTGGGGTTCGAGTTGAAGGTCGACGGCCGGCCGCGGTTGACCGTCCAACCCGATCACACGCTCGAGCAACGCATCGGAGCGGTATGGGGACCGGACCTCGCCCGCACCCTGATTCCGCTGCACGGCGCTCAGGGCGCGTTCCGAATTGACGGACTGATCCAGCGTCCCGGCGAGGCCAAGCCGACCGGCCGTCGGACGCAGCTGATGGTCAACGGTCGTCCGTTTCGCGACAACTTCCTGCTGCGGGCGGCTGAGGCCGGTTACCGCTCCACTATCCACCCAGGCGACCGGCCCACGATGTTCCTGCACGTCACCGTGGATGCCGACCAAGTGGACGTCAACGTCCACCCGGCAAAACTCGAGGTACGGTTCCGTGACCGGATAGGTTTGGAACGCGTCGTCGAAGACACCGTGCGGCAGGCGTTGAGCGGGCTCGAATCCGCCGTCCAGGTAACCGAGTGGCGTCCGATTCCTGCGCCTCGGGAGCGTGTCGTGGACGGCGCGACGCTCTTCGAAGACCCGAGTGATCGGGCCGAGCCAACCGCGTCCGATGCGGTACCGGACTTGGCCAGCACGGACTTCGCCGTTCCCCTCAGGCAACTGTTCGACAGCTACATTCTCTATGAAGGAAGCGACGGGTTGGTCATCGTCGACCAGCACGCGGCCCACGAGCGGGTGATCTACGAGTCGGTCATGGCGCAACTGGATGGGGCCGAGGCTCCGGCGCAGCACTTGTTGCTGCCATTGACGGTCGACCTGACCGACGAAGAACTCGACGTGCTCGAGCGGCACGAGAAGACCTTCCGCACCCTCGGCTTCGACTTCGAGCCGTTCGGAGGCCGGACCGTCAAACTCAACACCGTACCCAATCCGCATCCGCGGTTCGACGCCTTGACCTGCTTCCGGGAGCTGGTAGCGGATCTGGCACGTGGCCGCTTTGGCGGTTGGGCCAACCAGTTGGAGCGCTTCGCCGCGACGTACGCCTGCCGTGCCGCGGTCAAAGCCGGGCAGGCGCTCGACGAAGAGGAGATGCGGGCACTGCTGGTCCGGTTGTTCGCCACGCGCCTCCCGCCCCACGATGTACATGGCCGTGCCACGCTTGTCCGATTGCCGCGAGAGGAACTGGAGCGCCGATTTGGCCGTCGGTAGGATCCCGGTTATCGTCGGTCCCACGGCCGTTGGCAAGACCGCCGTGGCCCTGTCCCTCTACCGACTGCTGCCCCTCGAAGTCATCTCGGCGGACTCACGGCAAGCCTATCGCCGGCTGGACATCGGAACGGCCAAGCCGACGGCCAAGGAACGGGAGCGCGTAGTGCACCACGGCATCGACGTGGTGGACCCGGGTACCCGGTACAGTGCCGGCCGGTTTGCCAAGTCGGCGCCCGGGTGGATCGAGGCCGCCCGCCGGCGAGGGCGGCAACCGGTGGTCGTTGGAGGCACTGGGCTCTATATTCGCGCCCTGGTGGAAGGGCTGTTCGTCGAACCGCCGCTCGATCCACAGCACCGTGCCGCCATCCAGGAGTGGACCGACGTACTGGACGCCCGCGAACTGATTCGCTGGGCCAACCGGCTCGACATCGGCTTTGTCGGCGGCGGGCGCCAGCGAGCCGTACGGGCCATCGAGTTGGTGCTGCTGACGGGAAAACCGCTCTCGTATTGGCAAGAGACGGCGCGGGAAGTCGGGTCGGTGGAGCCGTGGTACGTGGTCCTGACGGTCCCTCGCCAGGTGCTTCACCAACGCATCGAACGGCGGGCGCGGGAGATGGTGAAACGGGGCGTGATCGAAGAGGTCGCGGCCGTGCTGTCCGAGGGACACGCGCCCCACGCGCCGGGCCTAGACGGGATCGGGATGCGGGAAGCGGTGGAGTACCTCCACGGGCAACGGTCACGCGACTCCGTGGCCGACGCCATCGCGACGAGTACCCGACGGTACGCCAAGCGGCAAGAGACGTGGTTCCGTCATCAACTCCGAGGGGACCTGCTTATGTTGGACGCCGTACGACCACCTGACGAATTGGCCGAGACGATCGCCACGCAGTGGCGGCGCACACACGGAGAGTGATGGGACGATGAAGATCGGCATTACCTGCTACCCGACCTACGGCGGCTCGGGGGCTATGGCCACGGAATTGGGACTCGAGCTGGCGCAGCGCGGCTACGAGGTCCATTTCATAACCTACGCCGCGCCGTTTCGCCTGCGGGAGTACGTGGAGGGGATCTTCTTCCACGAGGTCGAAACCAAGATCAGCCGGTACCCGCTGTTCGAGTACTATCCATACACCTTGGCGTTGGCCTCGAAACAACACGAGGTGGTCCTGCGCGAGGGACTGGAGATTCTGCACGTCCACTACGCCATCCCCCACGCGACGACCGCGTGGCTGGCCAAGGAGATGCTCACCCGGGAAAATCACCCGATCAAGGTCGTCACCACGTTGCACGGCACCGACATCACCCTCGTCGGGCAGGAGTCGAGTTTCTACAGCATCACCAAGTTCTCGATCGAACAGTCCGACATGGTGACGGCGGTGTCGGAGTACTTGCGTGATGAGACCATGCGCGCCTTCGGGTGCAACAACTGCCAGTTCAAGGTCATTCCCAACTTCGTCAATCTGAAGGAATACCGGCCCTGCGCCGAGGGCGACGTCGGGCGCCACGACGGGCTGGCACCGCCGGGCCACAAGGTAATCACCCACATGTCCAATTTCCGGGAGGTGAAGCGGGTACGTGACGTGGTACGGATCTTTGCGCGTATCCGGCACGCCATGCCGGCCACGTTGCTGATGATCGGCGACGGACCCGACCGCGACGACGCCGAAGGCGAGGCTCGCTCGTTGGGTGTCGATGACGATGTGCGGTTCCTGGGGCGGATCGACACCGTCGCCAATCTGCTCCAGGCCTCTGACCTGTTCTTGCTGCCGTCGCAAGGCGAGTCCTTCGGCCTCGCCGCGCTCGAGGCCATGGCCTGCGGCTCACCGGTAGTGGCCAGCCGAGCCGGGGGTCTGCCCGAAGTGATCGAGGACGGCGTCACCGGGATCCTCGAACCGCCTGGCTCGGTCGAGGCGATGGCACGAAGAGCCATCCAGTTGTTGCTCAGCGACGAGCGCTACGCCACCATGCGGCGCGCCGCCCTCGATCGCGCCAAGGACTTCAGCGCGGACATCGTCGTTCCCCAGTACGAACAAGCCTATCAAGAGGCGCTTGGATGATCCTCCCCTGGTGGCAGGGGCTGATCCTCGGCACAGTGCAGGGGGTGTCGGAATTTCTCCCCATCTCCAGTTCCGGGCACCTGGTTCTGGCCCAGTGGCTGCTCGGGTACCAATCGCCGGGCGTGTCGTTCGAGGTCCTGCTCCATCTCGCCACGCTCCTGTCGGTGCTGCTGGTCTATTGGCGCCGCGTAGTGTGGCTGGTGCGCGGCATGGCACGCGGCCGGCGCGACGCTTGGCAGTTCGCCGGTCTCCTGGTGGTGGCGTCCATTCCGGCCGCGATCGCGGGGCTGTTGTTCCGCGACGTGTTCGAGGCCCAGTTCGATTCGCCGGTCGCGGTGGGCATCGATTTCTTGATAACGGCGCTGATCCTCTGGAGCACGCGCTGGGTAGTGAAGGCCGATGCCGAATCTCCGGTTCGCTGGCCCTCCGCCGTGGCCATGGGTGTGGCCCAGGTGCTGGCCATTCTCCCCGGGGTATCCCGCTCCGGCACCACCATAGCCGCCGCCCTGTGGTGCCGGGTCGGCGCTCGCGCCGCTGCGGAGTTTTCCTTTCTCATGGCGGTGGTGGTCATCGCCGGAACGGGCCTGCTCGAGGCCATGCACCTGGCGGACGGGCCACTCGTGCTGCAGCGGGGCATCATCTGGGCCTTCCTGGCGGCCCTCGTGTCCGGCGTCTTTGCCATTCGGTTGCTGGTGATGCTGCTCCGCCGGGGCCGGTTCCACGTGTTCGCTCCCTACTGCGCCGTGGTGGGCAGCCTGACCCTGGTGTGGGCGGTGTGGCGCTGATGGACCCGGAGGTACACGTACGGGCCACCACGACGTCCACCAACGACGACATCCACCGCCTGGCCGAGGCCGGAGCCCCCGACGGCACCGTGGTGATGGCGGACGCCATGACCGCCGGACGCGGGTCGCGCGGCCGAACGTGGCACGCCGAACTCGGAGGCGTCTGGATCAGCGTCCTCCGACGTCCGGCGGCATCGATCGAAACCGCCGTGTTGAGCCTCAGGGTGGGCCTCGGCCTGGCCGCCGTGTTGCAGCAGCTGGTCGGGCATCCGGTGGCTCTCAAGTGGCCCAACGACCTGGTCGTGGGCCAGCGCAAGGTGGGCGGCATTCTGTGCGAGATGCGGTGGCACGGCGCCCGCCCCGCGTGGGTCGCGATCGGCGTGGGGGTCAACGTGGCCAACCGGTTGCCGGATGCCATGCGGCACACGGCCACGACCCTGGCCGAAGTCGTTCCCGGACTGTCCCTGGTAGCCGTGCGCGATGCCGTCATTCCCGTGCTGCGGACGGTGAAGGTCGATGACACCGTGCTCGATCCGCTCGAAATCGCCGCGTTCGATCGCCGAAACTGGCTGCGGGGGAGAGCCCTACGCGCGCCGGTGAAGGGGACCATTGGCGGCATCGACCAATCGGGCGGGCTCGAGGTTACCGGCACGGACGGAACCAGTCATGTTCTCCGAGCGGGCGACCTCATCCTCAGCGGGACGGCCTGAGGGAGGTTCCGCATCGTCCGGCACCGTCCTAGATTCGCCCCATGCTCCTGACACTCGATATCGGCAACTCGGAGATCACCGCGGGCGTCTTCCGCGACCAGAGCCTCCTGCGTCAATGGCGCATCTCCAGCCTTCCAGGCAGGACACCGGACGAGTGGGCCGTCCTGATGGAGAGTTTTCTCACCCAGGCCGGATACGATCCCGGCAGCATCATGGCCGTGTGTCTGGCCTCGGTGGCGCCGTCCATCACCGGCGGCCTGAAGAGCGGATTGGCACACCTGACCGGTTCCGAAGTCGCCGAGTTACGCGCCGACAGCGACGTGCCACTGACCCTGGACGTCGACGAGCCGCTTGCGGTCGGGGCAGACCGGATCGCCAACTCGCTGGGAGTGCTCGACGCGGTGCACGGCGACGCCGTGGTCATCGATTTCGGCACCGCCACGACGTTCGATTGCGTCACGGCCGACCGCCGGTTCATCGGCGGCCCGATCATGCCCGGATTGCGAACGTCGGCCGATGAGTTGACCCAGAAGGCGTCCCGGCTGCCCGCCACCGAGTTGACCGCCCCCAGCCGGGTCATTGCCAGACGGACCGACGATTGCATCAGGGCCGGCGTGCTCTACGGGGCGGCGGACGCGGTGGACGGCATGATCGGCAGGATTCGCGGCGAATGGCCCACCGATGTGGAACCTGTCGTGGTGGCGACCGGTGGACTGGCCGACATACTGGTACCGTTCACGACCAGCGTCGATCGCGTCACCCAAGGGCTGACTCTCGAGGGCATTCGCGTTGCGGCCCAGCATTTCGGATTGACGTGGTGACTCCCGGGAGCCCCGCAAGGGCTTGGCCTCGTCCCCGCGGCAGCACTATACTTCCCACTTCCATTCTACTCTCGGAGCAAGCATGAGCGCGGTGGCGGAATCCCACCAGGCCTACGACCTCGGCGACATCCCTCTGATCGTTCGGTCGTCCATCAAACTCGGCATCATAACGGCGATCGTCGTGTTTGCGTTCTCCCTCGTCTCCCGGTATCTCGACGGGACGGTAGAGGTGGCACTCGAAGCGCTCCTCCTGGTGGCCGGTGTGGCGCTGGTGGCCGGGCTCCCCGCCGTTTGGACCAAGGCGCGCACCGGGGCGGGTATCGCCAACGCGGCCGGGGTCGGGCTGGGGGCCACGATGGCGTTCATGGCCATCGACGTAATCCTCCTCCAGCGCATCGGGACCTACACCAACCGCTGGCTGGAAATCGGCGGTGGCAGCAACTGGTGGTACCACCCCGTGTGGTGGATGACCGGCACCTTCCTGGCATGGATGGGCGCCATCATCCTGGCCAACCAAACCAGCGGAACCGACTCGCCGTCGATCCCCCGGATGATGATCACTGCCGTGGTGTTCGGTGTGGTGGTGGGGGCCGCCGCCGCCATTATCGGATTCCCCGGCGCCGCGTGGTCGTTCCCCACTTTCGGGATCGCGCTGCTGCCAGGCTTCGCCATCGCGGCACTCTTTTCGACGATGGGTCGCCGGCCCGCCTGAGCGGATGAAGCCGGTCCGCGTCGTTTTACGCATTCTCGGTTGGCTGCTCACGCCCCTCGTGGCGTGGGCAGCTTCGCATTTTGGTGGCGCTATCGGAGCCACCATCGCCGGTGGCGTCGCCAGCGCGCGTCTGGGGCTGGCACTGACGGTGGCCGCCGCGGCACTCTCGGGCCTCCTGGCATTGCAACTGTGGATCCGGTTGCTCCGGTATTCGCCGGAATTGCGCCGGGCACTGCACGTGGACGCAGATGCCACACCGGACACCGACTCGCTGGGGGATCGATGATCAGATCTGGCGGCATCACCTGGTTTCTGGCGGTCGTGCTGACTGCCGGATCGGCAGGCTGCGAGGGTGAGGGCGGGGGCAAGGCTACCCCGGCCGACGTTCCCACACCATCCGGCCGGTCCACGGCGACCTGGGTGGACTCTCTGGTCATGACCACGGCTAGCGGAGCGGAGGTGTGGTTCACGGCGGGCCGGGTGGCACACGACAGTCTTGGAATAGCGTGCAGTGAGCGGGTCCTGGAGATCCGCACCGCGCGAGACACCGTGGCGGTGCCCCTCCTCTACACCGGCGAGGCCCCTACGCTGGAAAACGATTCCACCCTGAGGGCCAGGGTGTGGCTCGACTGTGAGGCCCAGACGCTATACCACGTGAATATCCGCACCGGCCGCCCGTCTCGGGTCGAGCCCTGAGCTGGCCATGCGGTTCCCGCGCATCGGGCTCACGATCCTCACAGTGGCAGGCACGGTCGTGGCGGCCGGTGCCCAGGCTCAGGGCATTGCGTTCGAAGCCGGGCGCGTCATCGCCGATCCTGACTGGTCCGTCTACCGGCTGAGCTACACCCAGCGGCTGCTCGGGCCCTTGGGCGGGACCCTCTACGGCACCTATCTGCGGCCCCGGCCCACCTCCGACCTCGATCTCTACGGCGTAGGAGCCTCCCTGACCCTGTTTCAGGGCGGCGACCCGGGACCCTATTTCATGGGTGGGGTAGAGGGCGGTGCCACCTCGGGTGTCTCTGAGGC
>SMVA01430849.1_pt1 | contig 13499 bp, 6 predicted proteins | sample 2456451 | NCBI WGS metagenome assembly SMVA01 (sample SAMN11095933, study PRJNA526329) | marine sediment metagenome | biome: Marine sediment; feature: Surficial sediment; material: Deep marine sediment; isolation source: Hadal surficial sediment | place: Pacific Ocean | collected 2014-05 | depth 0-1...
AACACCGAGGACACGGTACCCCTTCATCTGCAGATCTTCTGGGCGGCGCAGCTGACGGTCCGTCGCGTGGCGGACAAGGGCGAGCCCGACGCCAAACCCTAGACCCAACAAGAGACCAAGGATCACATTTTGGGCCATGTTAGGCCGAAAAGGGGAACGCGGAGTTGAGGCCGCACTCACAATACTCACATACCCTAGTTCGGATTCTTCGGCAATAAGTGTGCGTTGAAGCTCGACCAAGAACGTATTGTAGAAACTGCCCACTACCGCTTTCCGCCGTTCCAGTTGCGCAAGCTCAACGGTCTGACGCGGAATGCCTTGAAGCTGACCGGCAAACCCGCCGACTCGAGATTCAAGGGACCGAGACTGGGCTTCCAGACCTGCGAGCAGTGCTTGCCGTTCTGCTCGCTGTCCTCGTAACTGAGCGACGTAGGCCTCGTCGTGTACCGTCGGTATGCCCTCGGTAAGAGCAGCCAGTTGGGAGGTCAGGGCCTCGCGGCGCTGCTCATAGCGCCGAATCTGACCAATAAGTTCTTGAAGCTCAGGCAGGTTGCTCTCGTTTCCGTATAAGTCTGGATTGACGCTGTAGTACGGTTCGGTTCGAATTTTTAGATCGGCAATTTGCTGATCGAAGGAGAAGATCTCGGCTTCCAACCCTTGTGTACGCGGTCGTGAGTAGCCCTCTTCAGGGGAAACTCGATCCAATTCCTGGGTGATAACATTGAGAGCATGGCGCTGCGACTCAATCTGCAGTCTCGTTTGATCTTGCTGTGCTCGATACGAAGCATACTGCTGAACCAACTGTTCACCTGCGTATCCCCGTTCCGGGATTCGACGACTTTGCGAAAAGGCCACTACCTGATCATCAATCTCATCAAGCTCCCCACTCAAATTGCCCACCTGCTCTTCCAGAAACGTTCGTGCAGCAACAACGCTCGCTCTGCTTTCCTCTAGCGTCACCTTGCGGTATTCCTCAGCATACATATTTGCAATCCGTGCTGCTTCCTCCGCCACCGAACTAACTGCGGTAATTCTAATCATGTCTTGTTCTCGCAGTGATTCGAAAGTCACCCGATCGAACAGCAGATAGGCCACATCCAGTACACTAAGATCCTCTTCTCCGTCGGATACCTCGAGTATCGGAAAGAAAGTCCGCGAATTCAGAACACTGTCAGCCTCAATGAGGCGGGCCGCGACTCGCCTGCTTAGCTCCTGGGAGTGTTGAAGCCGGCCTAATTCATTGGGGAGCGAGTGGCTCCCAAAGGGCACGCTTACCGCATCAATGGCCGATTGGCCTGCACTCGCCCGACCACCTTCCGACGTGATGACAGAAACAATAGAACTGGCCTCATACTCGGTGGGCAACAGCAGTGTGTACCCAATTGTCAATGCAGTCACCAGCAACGTGACTAGGAGAATTAACCTGGCACCTCCACGTAACGCAACCCATATTTCCTCAAACCCCAGCTTTGCATCTCCGTGACCATCTGGTTTGATAGCAGCATGAGCCGGGGCGTTCCACACGCCCCCTGCGACAGTCCGCTGAGGAACCGACGGTTGAGTAGTCTTAATTGGAAGATTCTGTTCCACGACGTAAAATGTTATGCTTTAGCCTGCGCCTTGCCCCGTCAGCACGACAGGAAACGTGCGCACCATGATATACAGATCGAGCCAAAGTGTTGCGTTCTGGACGTATTCTATATCAACCTCCACGCGCGTCTGGAAGTTAATCTCATTGCGGCCCAATACCTGCCACAGCCCTGTGATACCCGGCCTCACTTGAAGTACTACCCGCTCGAGCCCCGCCATATCAGAAATCTCGCCAGGGACGTACGCACGTGGACCTACCAGACTCATGTCCCCCACAAAAACGTTCCAAAACTGGGGAAGTTCGTCGAGACTATACCGGCGAAGGAAGGACCCGACCCTAGTTATCCGAGGGTCGTCGGACAGCTTGTGGAAGTCGACGTACTCTTTCTTTCTTTGTTCGTCGTTCGCCAGGATTTCCGCAAGCCTCTCTTCAGAACTCGGATGCATCGTTCTGAACTTGTAGACCGAATAGATTCGACCAGCCCTGCCCATTCGCAATTGTTTGAACAATGCAGGCCCGCTGCTATCGAGGCGGATAAGCAGCGATGTGACCAGTAGAACCGGCAGCAGGACGATGCCCACAACAAACGATATGACCACGTCGAGTACTCTCTTTAGCAATCGATATCCGCCGTGCGAGGCGTGTGCGTTCGCCAAATAAACTCCCGCAAATCGTTCGCAAACTGGGAGGGCAGTCCAGAATGCCGTGTCACGACTGCCTTCCCTCAGCTCATACACACGCCGAAACATCTTTGCATAGTATCTCATTTTATCAGCGTTTTGCTCGTTGGCCTCGGGTAGAAACGAGACAATCGTATCTCGAACGCCCAGTGCTGCCGCAACGCGTGCCGCATCTCTAGGTTCGCCCACTATCATGTCCGGATCCTTCCCGTTGGCGGTCGGTTCAGACGACGTGTCGCTCTGCTCGAAGAGAGCGACAGGGCGGAGCCCCATCTCCGGCCACCGGCGCAGGCCATCTACAATTCCTTGTCCCGCGTCGTTATAGGAAATCACAACAACAGGTATCCCCCACCATGTAGTTCTGGCGGCCAATACGCGCAGAAGCGCCCTTGCAAGTGGCACAACGACCAACGCTATGAGACCAAACAACCCTACAACGATGTCAGTTTCTGCAACGCCACCCACCCCTAGCCCGACAAAAATACCAAGGACTACAAAGGCAGTGATCCGCATCATGTCCCTTATCTCGGTCGCCGGATGCACAACAAGTCGGTGATAGAACCCGGCCAACAGGTAGAGTGCTCCGAGCCCAGCGCACAAGATGGCCAATACCCATGGCGCGGGATGCAGCCCCAGCCACGCAGTGATGACCCACGTTATGGTGGTTACGAGAAAAAGGGCAAGGAGGTCTCCGAACAGAACGGCCAGCCGCGTTGCGCCTTCTCCTCCACGGGGACGCTCACCTCCCAACAGCCCATTCGCCTCAGGCGTCGACGAGGCGGATACCGGCCGCTCGTGAGGCCTCTCGAGCACACCCATTTCCTGGGCCACACCGGAGCGACCATCTGTGGCAGCATTCGTCTTGAACCGTTCTACGACAACATCCATTCCGATCTACAGCTAGAGGTTTCTGCGAAACTGGTGATATTGATCATTTACATACCTGTCGAATTCAGTTCGGAATCGTTGAATGGAAAAACGCTCTGCGTGGGCACGGATGCGATCAAGTCGGAATATTGATCGACCGTTTTCGAACGCCTCCACCGCTGCAACGAGGCACTCGGGAGTCTGCTGACTGAAATGCAGCCCTGTCTCACCGTGAATAACAGTTTCAGTAGCACCGCCTCGGCCATAGGCAATGACTGGTGTTCCGCAAGCTTGAGCCTCAACGGCCACAATGCCGAAATCCTCTTCGGCTGCAAATAGGAATGCGCGCGCTCGTTGCATGTAGTGTCGAACAACGTCAAATGGCTGATAGCCCATCACCGATATATTCGGCCCGGCTGCCTCACGAATTCGCACCAACTCCGGTCCATCTCCGATAATGATCAATTCCTTGTCAGGCATTCGATTGAACGCCTCCACAATAAGGTCTACCCGCTTATAGGAGACAAGGCGAGATACGGTTACGTAATAATCTTCCTTATCTCCGTACGGCTGGAAGGCATCGGTATCCACAGGAGGATAGATCACTTTGCTGGGTCGCCTGTAGGCTTTCCATATCCGCCTGGATACGTGACGCGAGTTCGCAACGAAGGCATCCACTCGGGATGCGCTCGTTGCATCGAACAAGCGCATGTAATGGAGAACGAGCCGAACAATCAAACTCCGAACGCCTCGCTCTACAGACTGCTGGCGCAGGTACGTATGCTGTAGATCCCACGCATACCTAATTGGGCTATGTACGTATGAGATGTGCAGCTGATCCGGTGCGGTAATAACCCCCTTGGCGACTACGTAGTTTGACGAAATGACGACGTCATATCCACTTAGGTCGAACTGCTCAATGGCTAGTGGCGTAAGCGGGAGGTAGCACCGATATTTTGAACGTGCAAAGGGTAGCCTCTGAAGGAATGACGTATGGACGGTTTTGCCCTGAAGAAAACCACGCTGATCGGCCGGTAGGAAATCGAAGAGGCTGTAGATCGATGACTCCGGAAAAACGGAGATCATCTGTTCCAGAACCCGCTCGGCTCCGCCGTACACCGGCAACCAATCGTGAACCAAAGCCACTGCGCCGTTGCCGTTGAGCCGTCCGCCGACTTGTGCGTCCGGCGGAGACAGGACGGGCAGGCCGGACGTAGCTATCCCATCTCCCGCAACGTCTGAGCGGCGTGGTTTCCCGTTTGCACCGGGGATGGCAATGCCAGGTTTACTGGGTGCGTACATGCGATCAGCAACTGAGAAGGGCAGCGCGGGATAACGAAAGACCTCAAAGAAAAAACCACGAGCCACTGGCCATGCACGGCGATGATTTTGAGGTCTCGGCGCTTGTGAATGAATTCGTTGCCGGGTTGCTCAACTGCATAAGTCTCAGAGGGAAATCGATGGCGGAAATCTACAGTGCGTGTCTACGCTCGCAGGCGCCTCGAAATGAACTCGCTCTCACTGCATGTTGTTTTCCTAAGTGGCATCGGATCGCCACCGAGCCTGCCTTTGAATCGGATATCGGGGCAACTCGCCGAATATCACCGGCAACTCTCTGACGTTCCGGCATCTCTTCGCTGCACCCTTCGCCGACGTCATGTTCAGCTGCACACAGGACGACAGGTTATGCTTTCACTGACATCTTCTCGTGAGAGGCACGAGACTCGAGGGCAAAATCGCGATAAACGACTTTCCAGTTCCTTCCGGGTGCGACAACCGCACCTGCATACCCTTGGGTCGGGGCGAACTCCTCCATGAACCAGTGTTCTGCCCGATCCTGATTTCCATCAATAGCCACCATTCTTGGTCGCTCAGAGGGCCGTACCGACACTTCGAAACTATCCAATGGCACTTGCAATCCCTTTCCCATCGACTTGAGATACGCTTCCTTCCTCGTCCAACACGCAAGGAATGAGGTGATCCTTTCTCCGACGGGCAGTGATCTCAGCGCTTCCTGCTCTCCGTCGGAGAGAAATGAGTCTCCAAGCAACAGCACATCCAGGCCTCTACGCGGACACTCAATGTCAACTCCAATTTGGCTCGAGGGAGCCACGGCACACACGATCCAATCGCCCGCGTGAGCAATGTTAAAGCCGAACGGGCCATGGACGGAGTGGGCCGACAGGCCAGGTTTGCCGTTTTCGCCGTACGTGAAACGAATCGCTCCCGGAAGCCTGCGCAGATAGCGACCGAGAAGTACTCGAAGGAACACCCGTGCAACGATAAACTGGACGCGGTCTTTCTTAAACAAAAACCGGCCTGCACGAATGAGTTCGTCGGAGGACAACACCCGGTACCACCCGCCGGCACGTTTGGCGGAGAGATTTAGAGGACATCGCCAGACGTGCACTTCGCCCTGGATCGTTCGAATCCGGTCGGGACAGGGCCTCCAGTTGGTCTTATTCCGGCGCATCATTTTTCAGCCAACTTTGGTGTTGGTATGCCAATGCGAACCGTTCCGAAGTACGGCGAACATGGACTGGTTGAATCCTAGACCAGAGATATCCAGCAGTCGTCTCAACAGATGTCGGTTGCGCAACCGGATCCCTAGTCCTGTTCACATAACAATTCAGCCGCTGAGGCAGATTCTACCGCTACCAGAACGTGGCCTATCGAGTTACAACCCGATTTAGTGCCGATTCCACGTGAGCCCGAAGAACATTTACCACGGCCTCGTAACCAGCCCCATTCAAATGGCCTCCGTCCTCTGTGTAATCGACCCTAAGGGACCCTCCCGAATCGGTGAGGGCACCCGAGATGTCTACATAGACGGCACCTGTCTCGGGTTCGAGCGATGCATACCGTTCATTCAGAGCGTGTGCAAGCGGAGTTTCGGTGGTATTCAGCGTCGTGTTTCGGCTCTTTGGAGGCGCGCTCAATAGAAACACCTCCGTTTCGGGCGACGAAGCTCTCGCCTCAGAAAGAATCCGCTCGACGTTGGCCACAGTCTCGTCGACAGAGAGACCCTTGTAGCGCTCATTAACGTCGTTGCTTCCTATAAAGAGAAACAGTGCTGACGGCGAGCCGGCCAGAACCGGCTCAAGACGACGGAGGACCCCCTCCGTATTGTCTCCCGAAATACCCCGATTCCGCACACGTGTCGTTCCGAAGAACTCAGACCAGTGGCCCTGTGCGGCGTGACTGTCGCCCATGAACACTACGTCTCCCTCCTCAACCGGAATCAGATCGTGAATGGACACTGCTTGCCGATAGGCGGTCGATTCATAGAACGGGCGAGAGGGATCGGAATACGGGCTTCCAACCGTGTATTCGTAGTACTTTGCTTTTAGATAACCCCATCCCCCCATTTTGTGCAGTAGTAAAAGGACAGTACTTATCGCTACCAGATTGACAACGATCGAGGTCAGAAGCGCTGTGCGCACAGCCGAAGATTTCATGAGTAGTGGTTACCGAACGAATTGCATTGCATGGGGGTCACCGTGAGGCAGACTCTACGGTCGTGAACATACCCTGCGCGTTTTCGACGCACAGCCTCAGCTTAGCAGCCAGTGTTTCAACGTTAGGTTCACGCATCAGACTGTCGTGGTCGCCTGGGACGAAATGAATGTCCATCCCGCCTCCCGCAAACGGCTTCCACCCAAGATTGTCTTCGATTTGCTCGTGCTCTGCGGCGCGATCCCCGGCGGTGAAGAGGGTGATATTAGCGAATTTCAAAGGATGTAGTTGATAACGATTTGCGGCACGGTGGAACGCCGCTGTCATTTGGATTTCCCGCATCTCGAGAGGCAGCGGTTTTCCCTTCCGGATTAGTTCCTCCATCTGACGTCTCGTGCGCCGCCACTTCTCGAATTCAAACCGCCGTTTGGCCCACTCCACGATGTATCCAGGACCGCGATCAATGACACGGGAGATGTTCACCCCGCGGCCTCGGAGGCCTTCTTCATCCGCGATTCCCGGTCGGAATGTATCGATGAACACGAGCAAAGCTACTTCCTCGCCCACCGATTCCAATTGGCGGGCCATTTCGAACGCCACGACACCTCCTCCGGAGTATCCGCCCAGCAAATAAGGCCCACGAGGCTGTACCGTTCTAATTTCTCTCAGGTACGCTTCGGCCATCTCTTCTATCGTCTCGTGAGGCGATCGCCTGCCGTCTACGCCACGCGCTTGCAGGCCGTAGAAGGGCTGCCTGCTCCCAATCCGCACAGCAAGATCTCTGAAGTTCAGGACGTTGCCCCCTGCCCCATGCACGCAGAAGAACGGCGTCGTTTGATCATTACCGGGCTGAATAGTGACGAGAAACTCACTACCAGTGCCCGCGAGCGCCGAGGCCTCTCCCGTTCCGTTGACCGATAGCCGAAGGCCGTCATCAACGGGGCCTCCACGGACAAGATGGGCGAGCTTGGCCGGGGTAGGGGCTTCGAAAAGCGCTGCAAGCGGAAGGGCTTTCTCGAACTGACGCTCCAACCGCGCAAAGAGCCGTACGGCTAGCAACGAGTGGCCACCCAGGTCGAAAAAGTTGTCATGGATGCCTACTGATTGCGCGCCGAGCAAATCCTCCCAGAGGCTTACGATCTCAGCTTCGATCTCGTCACGAGGAGTGGCAGGTGATGCAACGCCGTCTCCCGTCACTTGACGAGTCACTGAGCTGTTATCCCCCCTGGGGTGTGCATCGGCAGAAAAAACGTTGGCCAACGCCTTGAGCGAAACCGGCGTCGCAACGACCTCGTGCCCTGCATCCGCGGACAGAATCCTTTCGAGCGCTTCCATCCCTTCATCGACCCGAATGCCCAACTCGATCAACTCATTCAATGGGCCTGCCCCATGTGCTTTCTGCCGCACCCTTTGGCCAATGTCCTTGACTTCTTCTGCATTGACCAGCTTCATGGTCAATCCCACTATCTCAACACAAACGCGTCCTTCATCTGTGCAAAGCTGTACATCGAATTTGGCGACGTGCCCTGTGGCACTGTAGTCTCGTAGCTGTACGCAGCTGAAAAACTTCTGTGGGATCCGTTCCCACGCTCGCACTCGGTCGTACACAAGTGGGACGAACAGACCGGCGGGAACATCATCGGGAACGAGATCGAGCCCCACGCCCGTAGCCATATCGAAAACGGCCGGATGGAGATTGAATTCTTCGAGATCGCTTGCGAACGCATCGGAAAGCTCCAAGATTGCTACAGCTTCGTTCTGCCCAAGCGTAACACGCTTAACACAAGACCACCGTTCGCCAAGAGAGAGAAAATCCATCTGCTGTCTACGCGGATGCGCCTCGTCATACCACTCATCTCCTTCCACACACCGCGCCAGAACCTGCTTCACATCCAACTGAGGGCCGTCTAGTTTGAGAGCACCACCGGAGCCGACGGCGTGCTCTACCCAAGAACCGCCTTGCTCGCTTGCCACCTTGAACGTATACCCTTTCTCGTCAGGGATCAACAAAATTCGGAACGAGGTCGGCTGTCGATCCTGGACGGTCAACGCCGACAAAAATGTCACATTGGACAACTCAACTGCGCTTCCACCCTCTACCGTCTCCTTCAGTGCCGTATAGGCCAATTCGAGAAAAGCGGTTCCGGGAAGAAGGGCCTGCCCAGATACCAGGCGATGTTCATCCACCACCCAGTGGCAATCCGTTTGAAGTTCTCCTGCAAAAAGGCGTTCGCCAGAATCCAATGTAGCCATTTTGCTCAGCAGCCCATGCACCACCGGCTCGGTACATTCCACATCGAAGCGGACATCCTGGTGCGTTTCTTCTAACTGCGCGGCCATTCCAACATCTCGCCAGATCCCCCAGTTGACGGCTACCGCACGGACCGGACCGTTTGCCCTCATATGCGCGGCAAACGAGTTCATGAACGCATTTGCGGCTGCGTAATCTATCTGTCCCGCAAGGCCAAGGACAGCACTTGTAGAGGAAAAGAGGACAACAAAATCGGGCGGATCAGCCCTCAAGACTTCGTCGATCACTCTTGAGCCATTCACCTTCGGCGCCAACACATGCGAGATGTCCTCTGCCGATTTTAGCAACAGAGGTCTATCTGCCAGTACGCCTGCCGTGTGGAAAACGCCGTCCAAATGTCCGAATCTCGTTCGTATCTTGGCAACAGCATCAATCATTTGGGACTGATCGGCCACATCTGCCTGCAGAGAAACAACATCGACCCCTCTCTCCTCCAGTTCGCGGACGATTCGTGCTGCTTTGGGGGACAAGGGCGAGCGTCCCAGAAGCGCCAGGCGGACAGGACCCAGCGAAGCCAAATGGCGCGCAAGTGATAAGCCAATGCCCCCGAACCCCCCCGTGATTAGATAGGCGCCGTTTTCTTTGATGGCCGTATGGGGTGCAGAAGCTTCGTTGAAGCGAATAGATTCGTAGTGAAGACCATACAGCTTTTCATTTCGGAGAGCCTCGATACCAACATCCTCACCTCCTGACGTGCGGATGGCTTCTACAATGGCCTCTGCCGTCACACCGATATCCACGTCGATGAAGTGGGTACGGACGTTCGGAAACTCCCTCGGCACAACGCGGACGGGACCAAGCAAAAGTGCGCCACTCGGATTTAAGACCGAGTCGCCATCCAGAACGGCTTGGGAATCGTGTGTAACCAGATTTAATTCGAGGGAGATCTCGGGATCAACGGCCCCAAGTACTCGCATCAGGTTGAGAACGGCGTAGAAGGTGTTTGTCTCATCGGCGGCCCGCTGTCCGAACTCAAGAAACAGGACGTGCTCCGGAAGTCCAAGGCTGTGTTCAAGAGAGAAAATCAACTGTTCGAAATCATCCAATACGTTGGCTCGAACGCACACAACTTGTTCATCCACCCTATTGATGGTTGCGCCGATCTCCACCGTCGCGACTTCGGCGCCCTCAGTACGAAGAGCGTCGATTACTGCCGTCGCTCTTGCCTCGCCGTCGTGAACGATGAGCCAACGACCGGAAACTGGCTTTCCGGCGAATCGTTCGATAGGCTTCCAAACCGGAACCTCGAACCATTCGGCCACATCGTTCCTACGCTCAACTGGCGTTTCATCAGACTCTGAGGATGCTCCCTCGGAGAACACCACGTTCCCTGGTTCAATCCAGTACCGCCGGTGCTCGAAAGGATATGTAGGCAACGGAATACGACGCCGTTTTTCCTCGCCATAGTAGGCCTTCCAGTCCACATCTATACCGTGCGACCAGGCCTGCCCAAGCGCATTGAGGAGCACTTGCTGGTCGTTGGACGACTCGTGCGGATGACGCATCGTCGATATCACAGGCTGCGTCGGCTTGCGCAAGGCATGCTGGCGTGCAAGGGATGAGAGTGCCCGGCCTGGACCGATTTCGACCAGCACCCGATTCGGCTCGTCGAGAAGCGTCTTGAGACCATCGTCAAAACGAACGGTCATACGCACATGCTTCGCCCAGTGCTCAGGGCTAACGGCTTCTTCGGCCGTCAGCCACGTCCCACTCAGGTTGGACGCGAATCGCACACTCGGGGGATGAAGCCTGAGACTGCTGACAAACCGACAGTATGGCTCAAGCATTTCCTCGACCATCGACGAGTGGGCTGCTACCCTGATTTTCACCCGTGCCGTATCAACATCGCCGGCTTCCAAACGAGCCTCGAGGTCATCGAGGGCGCCTACCGGCCCGGACACGACGCAAAGCTCGGTTCCGTTTACGGCCGCGATGCCAAGGTCATCGTTCAGATAGCCAAGGAGTTGGTCCTCCGCCAGAGCAACGCTTAGCATCCCTCCTTTCGGAAGATCTTCGAACAAACGGCCACGAAGAGCCACGAGCCGTAGCGCATCCTCGAGCCCGATCACGCCGGAGATGCACGCTGCAGCGTATTCGCCTACGCTGTGACCAATGACCGCATCCGGCACTATCCCCCAGTGGCCGAGCTGGCGCGCCAAAGCCATCTGCGTGACAAAGAGGGCTGGAAGCCCAATCGAAGGACGCTCCATTTCCCGAACCGCGCTCTCAGCGTGGTCAGGAAAAAGAACAGAATGGAGGTCGAGATCCTCTCGGTCGCGGAGAATCTCCAATCCTTCGTCGACAACCCCGCGATACACCGGCTCCGAATCGTACAGATCGGATCCCATGCCCGGATGCTGCGCGCCTCCACCGGCAAACATGAACGCGACCTGGGCACCCTCGGGCGGAGCAATTCCGCCACTAACGGTGCCTGGATCGCGAAGAGCGTCACCCAACGACTCATGTGCTGCCACTACGGCAAACCGGCGGTGTGCGAATGGTTTCCGCCCAACGTGCAGCGTGTAGGCAATATCGGCAGATTGAAGATCGGGGTTCGCCTGCGCGCAGTCAGCCAATCGTTTGATAGCATGTTGTACGGCCGTCTCGGTCCTCGCCGAGATACAGACAAGCTGGTACGGCCGCGATGATCCTGACAATGCCGGCGTCGGAGCTTCCTCCAGAACAACGTGAGCGTTTGTTCCTCCGACACCGAGCGATGACACCCCGGCGCGACGTGGAAGCCCTCCGGTGGATTTCCAGGGCATCGCACGATCGACAACAAAAAACGGGCTCGTTTCGATCTCGAGGCCCGGATTCGGAGCCTTGAAGTGCAGGGTCGGCGGGATCTGACGGTGCTTGAGCGCCTGGATCGTTTTGATCAGTCCGGCCACGCCTGCAGCCGTATCCAGATGGCCGATATTGCTTTTTACGGAGCCGAGCCCACAGTATCCAACATCATCCGACGTATTGCGGTGCACCTGCGTGAGCGCAACCACCTCGATTGGATCGCCAACCGGCGTACCCGTCCCGTGCGCCTCGACATATGAGATGTCTCTTGGTTTTACCCCCGCAACGGACAACGCCTCTGCAATGACAGCGGCCTGTCCGTCAACACTGGGCGCCATGTAGCCAACCTTCCTTCGGCCATCGTTATTAACGGCTGACCCAAGCAACACACCGTGCACGGTGTCGCTGTCTTCAATGGCTTCTGACATGCGCTTGAGAACCACCAAGCCGACCCCGCTTCCAAATATTGTCCCTTTCGATTCAGCGTCAAACGAGCGGCAGTGCCCGTCTGGCGACATGATTTCGCCGGGCAGAAAGAGATACCCCTTCTCCTGGTCAAGATTGATGGTGACGCCACCGGCCAAGGCCATGTCGCACTCACCTGTCAGCAGGCTTTGGATAGCCATGTGAACGGCCACCAATGAAGTTGAACACGCTGTCTGGACATTCACGCTCGGCCCTTTCAGATCTAGCTCGTACGAGACGCGTGTGGTCAGAAAATCCTTGTCGTTGCCTGTATGACGAACAAGGAATTCACCCGAGGAGGCCATCAAATCCGGATTCGAAAGCAGGTTGTACATCATGTATCCGTTCATCCCGCATCCTCCATACACACCGATCGCGCAGTCTACCTGGCCGGGATCATACCCAGCGTGCTCGAGGGCCTCCCAGGCGCATTCCAGGAAAATCCGATGCTGTGGATCCATGATCGAAGCATCGCGCGGGCTGAAACCGAAGAACCCGGCATCAAACTGGTCAATGTCGTCGAGCACGACGCCCGAGCTGACATAGTTCGGGTTGGCGAGGAGATCATCCGAAACACCTCGAGCTCGCAAGTCCTCCTCTGCAAACGGGCGAACCGACTCTACACCGTGGAGGAGATTATGCCAGAACGTATCTACGTCCGGCGCATCAGGAAATCTGCAGGCCATGCCCACGACGGCGATTTCCGTTCCGACCAGATTATCGGACGCCGTGGGAAGATCCCCGCTCCTATGTTTTTTCGACTCCACCATCGGCTCCACGTTACAAGGACTCATTAAGATGTGGGACGCGCCCTTCTTCGCAATAAAGCGGCACGACGGGCACCCCTGTCTGCTCCCTCGTTGACGGTGTCTGACCGCTCCTCTTCTCCGCTCTCGTTCAGATGCTCGGCAAGCGCCCGAACAGTAGGGAATCGGAACAGATCGACGATGCGCACATCGTGACCATGCGCTTCGCGGAGTCGGACTTGTACCTGCATGGCCAGTAGTGAATGCCCACCAAGGTCGAAAAAGTTGCTCTCCGGGTGCATACTTTTAACGCCCAAGACATCCTCCCAAATCGAGAGCAGTTGCTTTTCGATTAAGGTATGTGTGACAGGCGCACCATTTGTCGGAAGAGGGATAACCGTTTGGGACTGTCTGGGTTCAGGAAGTGCCTTCCGATCCAGCTTCCGATTTGGGGTCATTGGGAACGCATCCAATGCCACGAAGGCGGTTGGAACCATGTAATCGGGAAGGCTCTCGCTAAGAAAGGCGCGTAGTTCCTCTCGGCTAGGGACGCGGCCATTTTGGGGTGTGCAGTACCCAACAAGGCGATGGTTGCC
>SMVA01462865.1_pt1 | contig 13495 bp, 9 predicted proteins | sample 2456451 | NCBI WGS metagenome assembly SMVA01 (sample SAMN11095933, study PRJNA526329) | marine sediment metagenome | biome: Marine sediment; feature: Surficial sediment; material: Deep marine sediment; isolation source: Hadal surficial sediment | place: Pacific Ocean | collected 2014-05 | depth 0-1...
CAAGCTCTCCAAGGAATTTCATCCCGATCGATATTTTCGAAAGAACATCGGGAGCTACGGCGAGCGACTCGATCGAATCTTCAAGAAGATCCTCGAGGCCCACGAAATTCTCTCCGACCCGGAACTGTGCAGGGTCGAGAATCAATCGACGCCGGGCTCGACGCCGGACCCCGAAGACGGGGCCGGGACGTCGGTCGAAGCCCCCGTTCCGCCTTCCGGCCAGACGTCGACGCCGAGCAAGCCCAGGCCGCTCACGAAGCTCGAACGTCTGCGCCAGCGAATGCCTTTCAAGATCAACCACGCCGCAATTGCCGAACGTCGTGTGCGCGCCGACGAGATCTTTCGCGCGGCACAGGTCTCTCAGCAACAGGGTCGGCTGAACGAGGCCGAGGTCAGTATTCGGATCGCGATCAGCTTCGACCCGTCTCGCTCCGAGTTCAAGGAGGCGCTGGGTAGTCTGCGAATCACTGCGGCAGGTGCACGAGCGAGCAAGCTGCTCGCCTCGCCGAGCGAGCGAATGAGTGATGGCGAGCTGCGTGAAGCACTCACGCTCCTCGAGGACGTCCTGCCCTATCGCCCGCATGATCCCGAGTTGAACGAGCGCGCCGCCCGCGTTTGTCTTCAGCTTCGAAAATTCGAGGATGCCCGAGAATATGCGGAGACGTTGCTCGAGCGGAGTCCGGAACATGCGCCCGCACATATGCTGATCGGGCGGATTCACAAGGACCAGGGTGACCTCGATCAGGCCGTACGCGCGTTCGAGATGGCTCTCAAGTGCGACGAAGAAAATCTGGAAGCGCGGAGGGCACTGGCCTCCGTGCGAATTGGAGCGCGCGATGCAGCGCGAGGAGGGATGTCATGAGCCGGGTGATCGGAATCGATCTCGGAACGACGAATTCCTGTGTGTCGGTGGTCGAGAATGGCCAGGCGATCGTGATTCCGAATTCGGGGGGATACAAGACGACCCCCTCGATGTTCGGTATCTCACAGGACGGCAAGCGATTGGTGGGGCATCTGGCCAAACGCCAGGCGATCACGAACGCTCGAAACACGGTTTCGGCCGCGAAGCGCTTGATCGGTCGACGTTTCGATGACCCCGAGGTCCAGAAGTCGATCGACCTCTGCCCCTACGAGATCGTACGCGGTCCCAACGAGGATCCGCGGATCAAGATCGGTGGCAAGACGTTCACCTGCCCCGAGATTTCAGGCATCATCCTGCGTGAGATGAAGCGGGTCGCGGAGGAATACCTCTCGGAAACCGTGCTGGAAGCGGTGATCACGGTCCCGGCGTATTTCAACGACACCCAGCGCCAATGCACCAAGGACGCGGGCAAGATCGCGGGTCTCGAGGTGCTTCGGATCATCAACGAGCCCACGGCCGCCGCGCTCTCCTACGGAATGAATCGCAAGGGAGATGAGACGATCGCGGTCTATGACCTCGGCGGTGGCACCTTCGATATCTCGATCCTCGAGATGAGCGACGGCGTGATCGAGGTGCTCGCGACCGCGGGGAACACGTTCCTCGGTGGTGAGGACTTCGATCGTCGGATCGTCCAGCATCTCGTCGATTGGTTCCAAGAGACCGAGGGGTTGGATCTGCGCGGTGATACGATGGCGCTCCAACGTCTCAAGGACGCCTCGGAGAAGGCCAAATGTGATCTCTCGATGCGCGAGATGGTCGAGATCAACCTGCCCTTCATTGCCAGTGATGCCGAAGGGCCGCGGCATCTCAACTACGAGCTGACCCGCGAGGCTCTCGAAGCCCTGGTCTGCGACGTCGTCGAAGGAACACTCAAGAGTGTCGAGCAGTGCTGTATCGATGCCGGTGTGGAGGCCAAGGACATCGATCAGGTGGTTCTGGTCGGTGGCCAGACGCGTATGCCGCTCGTGCAGAAGCGAGTGACGGAGTATTTCGGAAAGCGCCCGCACAAGGGAGTGAATCCCGATGAGGTCGTCGGTCTCGGTGCAGCGGTTCAGGCCGCGGCTTTGCTGGACAGCGACAACGACATGTTGCTACTCGACGTGACGCCCCTGTCGCTCGGAATCGGAACCTTCGGAGGGCATTTCGCTCGACTGATCGAACGGAATACGACCGTGCCGGTCAGCAAGGGACACGTCTTCACGACGACTCGTGATGACCAGTCCGCGGTGAAGATTCGCGTTCTACAGGGCGAGAGCGATATCGCGTCGGAGAACGATCTGCTGGGCGAGTTCGTACTCTCGGGAATTCGACCCGCGCCCAAGGGCGAGCCCGAGATCGAGGTCAGCTTCGATATCGACGCGAACGGCATCGTCAGTGTTGGGGCGCGCGATCTGGCGACGGGCAAGGAACAGTCCATCACCGTGAGCTCGACCGGCACGCTGTCCGACACGGAAATCGACGAGATCATCGAAGAGCACGATCTCTATGAGGTCGAGCTGAAGGGCTGAGGTCGATCTGATGAAGGAAATTCCCGAACGCAAGCTGTCCAGCCTGCTCCAACAGGGTCTCGAATTCTATGGAACGGGGGACGTCGCTCACGCGTTTCTGTCATGGAGCGAAGTACTCGAAATCGATCCCGGCAACGAGGAAGCGCTCGACTACATGCGAGACGCGGACCGACGCTCCAAGCCGCGAGGTGAGAACGTCGGGTCGATCGTAGAAGACGCACGACGACTGCTCCGGGCCGAGAACGAAGAAGCCGCGCTCGAGTTGCTTTCCAGTGCGCCGTCGGAGGGCTGTCTCGAGATGGAGGCGATGATCGAACTGCTGCGTTCGAGTCTCTTCCGTCGCTATCGCCGAGAACTCGGAGGTCTGACCCAGATTCCTCGCATGGTCGACGAAAACAGTGATCTTCAGGGCAGGAACCTGCCGTCGAGCGCGGGCTTTCTGCTTTCCATGATCGACGGCCTGATGTCCCTATCGGATCTGGTGTCGGTGTCGGGGATGGACCGCTTCGAGGCACTGCGCTCGATCTATCGGATGCACGAAGCAGGCATCCTGGAGTGGGACGAATGAGTACGGCGGAAGAGATCTCGCTCCTGGGTCACCTGCACACCCCGATTCTCGTCGGCGATCCCGACGGCTGCATCGTGTACGCGAACGCCAGCTTCCGCGAGCGCTTCTGCGGGTTGGACGACGACCCGGTCGGTCAACCTCTGGCGCTGGTGTTTGGCGGCGGTGCGCGCGAGGTCGTGTTGACCGCGACCGCGGAGGTCCTTCAGCGCGGACAGACCGCGCGACTGCAGATTCGGGAGGGCGGTTTCGCCTACGCGGGCCTGTGCTCGCCGATCGAAGCGGAGGACGATCGCGTCGGTGTCGTCATGGTTCTGCTCGAGGAACACTCGAACGAGGAGCACCTCACCGGTCTGGCAGATGAAATCGGTGAGCCGATGACGGACGCGCTCAAGGCGATGCAGGGACTCTCGGAGCAGCTCGGCGGGAGCCTGCTCGAGGAACAGCAGCGGCTTCTCGAACGGGGACTCCACTCGATCGAGACGGCACAGAAATGGCTGCGCGAACTTTCGGTCGCGCTGCGCGGGGGCAAGTCCCGACAGGGCCGCTTCGACGTCGCAAATTCGATCCTTCGCGTGTCGGAGCGAATTGCTCAGGAATCGCTGGAGCCCATCGATTTCGAGGTCCTGATGCCGCCTAATCTGCCACGTGTGTCGGGGACCTCTGTCGTGTTCGAGCGGCTCTTGACCCAACTGATCCAGCAACGCGTCAGGGAGGCGAAAGCCGGTCAGCCACTCACGTTGCTCGCCCGCACGGTCGGTGGCGATCAACCCAAGAGTGTTCTGGTCTCGGTCGTCGATATTCCGGACAGCGAGCGCCGAGGTGCGACGGGGCTCCCTCCCGAGGCTGTCCAGCAGGGCATCGCCCAGATGGATGGTGAAGCGCTCTGCGTGGAGGATTCGATACTGGGGCGGGTGACGTCGATGCGACTCACCGTGGCGAGTGCCTGACCGCATTTTCATTCGCGGGGGTAGGCCGCCCTCCGTATCCTCCTCGACATGATTCGAATCCGACGCTCGCTCGCACGTGCGATGGGGCTCCACGGGATCGCCTGTTGCGCCGTCGGCCTCGTGCTCGCGTGCAGTGACCCCGATCCCGAGCGCCTCGCGCCGCGCCCCCCTCCATGGCCCGAGGGCAATCTCGTCGATGTCGCCGTTCCCGCTGCCGAGCATGTGATCGTGGTCTCCGCAGACGGAGGCATTCATACGACGCGAGACGGCGGGCGCAGCTGGCAGATCGCACGCGTGCCGGCCGTCGGGCCACTGCGGGGGGTGTCGATGGCGGGCCCGCGGGTCGGCTGGGCATTCGGCGCCGGCGTCATTCTCAGGACAGAGGACGGCGGCGAGCGCTGGCGACGACAGCGGCTGCCCAGGCCGGCTGCGGATCTCGATCTGGTGCGGTTGGCGGTGATCGACGGGCAACGCGCGCTGGGGGTGGGGGGCGCGGGCCTTCGCCTGCGTACGCAGGACGGCGGTGCCGTCTGGCAAGATCACTCGCTCGATCCCCCCGTGCCTGGCGAGTGGGCGCCCGGACTCGTCGACGTCAGCTGCCTGTCCGATCGCTCGGGTCGCTGTTGGACCGTCGATCAAGAGATCCGGTACAGCGCGGATGCCGGGTCGAGCTGGCAGATCCTCCCGATCGAGGATGCGATCGCGATGAGCCCGATCGAGTTCGGATTCGGCCAGGTCGAGATTCCAGAGTCCGCGATCCTTCGAATGGCCGAGGCCGTCGACGGTCGTCCCCGCACAGCGGATCTTCGCTGGCTTGTGGAGGCGGGGGTGAGTATTCGCGAGGTCGATCGGATCGGGGCCGAACGTGACCCGAGTGCGCTCTTCGCGCTGGTCGAAGCCCGGGTCGAGGAGGTTCGCTTCACGCTCGAGACATTAGGCGTGCCGGCAGACCGGATCGACTCCGTCGCTGCGCCACCTTGGGACTACGAGGACCGGGTCGACGACGATCCGGACTTTCTCGCGCGCTACCGGACCTCACGCATGGAAGCGGGCGCTCGCGCGCAGATTCATACCCGGGAGAGAGTCTCGGTTACCGCCCTCAGCGTGGATACGCAGGGCTTCGGGATCGCGGTGGGTCGCTCGGGGCGCGGGCTGCGAGCCCATCGCGCAGCGGCACGCTGGAGCCCGATCGCGCTGGCCGTGCCCCACGACCTGCTCGACGTGGCCGCGACGCGCGAGCATCTGGTCGCGGTCGGGCTTCAGGGTGGCCTTTGGACATCGCGTGATCTCGGCTCGACCTGGCACCCGGCCGAGGCCGAGAAGACCGGGACATTTTTCGAGACCTTGCGGTCGATTGCGTTCGATCCAGCGGGGCGGGTCGGCTGGGTCGTCGGTGCGCAGGGTAGGCTGCTGCGGAGTCGGGACGGAGGGGCCTCCTGGCAGCTGCTCGTGCCTCCGGCTCAAGAGGTTCAGCCCCCGGTCCGATGATTCGGTAGGTCTTGTTCCGGTGCTGGAAACGCTAGACTCCAGCCCCCTTGGGGAGGAACCCGAAATGCTCACATCCGCGCGGGACCTGGATGCGCCGATCCCCGTCCTGCTGGTGGGGCGGGGCGCCGGTTCGATCCTGCCTTCTCTGTGTGCCGGATTGGCGGCTGCGGGGCAGGCTGGGCGTTTCTCCTGCGCCGATTTCGAGAGCGCGGAGAGGGCGGCCAGCGCCTCGGCTGGTGCTCCCCATCTGATTCTGATCGCTGTCGGCCCCCGGGCCGACAGCATCCTCGCCGACCCCGTCTGGCAGGCATGGCAGCAGCCGGGGAACTCGCTGGCTCGGATCGCGATGTCCGACGCCGTACCCTCCGTCGACACGGCGGGCGAACTTCCCGCGGAAGACTCGGACAGCCCGGCGGCCTATCGGTTGCCGACCGCCCAGGCGGATGCCCTTCCGATGGCGACCCTCGTCGTAGCGCAGCTACTCGAGGCCGAACGCTCCCGCGCGGATCTCCATTCCCAGCTCGAGACCGAGCGCGCCTGCGAACCGCTCGGCACTTGTCTCGAGCCGGGCAAGCTCTACCCGATGGCGCTCGAGCTCTTGCTCGAACGCCTCGGCCGCAGTCGGGGGATCGCCTTCTTCTCCCCGAGCCCGGCGCCTCAGGGTGCCGGTGTGGCCGCCCGGGGCTTCGACGAGGCGACTCGGGATCGACTGAGTCGCTTTCTGATCGAAGAGAAGTCGTTGGAATCGACGATGGGCCGTGGCGAGGTGGGTGTCGTGCCCTGGGGGCCACTGAATCATGTGCTGGGCCGTGTGGGCATCGAATCACCGGGCGCACTGCTCTCGGTTCCGCTTCGCGGCAACGACCGCGAGGCCGGACACGTTTGGATTCTCTCCGAGGGCCGTCGCTTCGACGAGGCCGATCTCGCGACCGCCCGAACGATCGCGCGCCGGACCAGCGCGGCCCTGGCAACCGCGGAGCGCTACCACAAGGCCAAGGAGCGCGCGTTCATCGATGACGTGACGGGCGTCTACAACGCCCGCTATCTGCTCGCGACCGCAGACAACGAAATCCAGCGCGCCGCTCGCTACGGCAACCCGCTTTCGGTCCTGTTTCTCGATCTCGACCGCTTCAAGCTGGTCAACGATCGCTATGGCCACCTGATCGGCTCCGACACCCTGCGTGTGCTGTCGCAGCTGCTCGGCGAATGCGTACGCCAGGTCGACACCCTCGCGCGCTACGGGGGAGATGAGTTTACGATTCTGCTGGTCGACACCCCGCACGAGGTGGCGATGAGAATCGCCGAACGCATCCGCAAGCGGGTCGAGACCCAGCTCTTCGAGGCCGGGCGAGAGGGCACGCTCCAGCTCACGATCTCGATCGGCGTCGCAACCTGCCCGGATCATGGGGAGACCCGTGAGCCGCTGCTCGATGCGGCCGACAAGGCCATGTATCGGGCGAAGAGCGAGGGGCGAAACCGCATCGCCTCGGCCGACGATCTGCGCGGGAGCCGGGAGATCGGCGACTGAATCCCGCGGCGGTCGGGTCGCGGCCCCCGCGATCGGATCGTCTCCGCATTCGACCCCTGCCAGACGCCTCCGACGATTGACAGCATTCTGTCGCGTTGCTATCCAACTCGCCGATTTCGCAACGTTTTTAAGGGCTCGAGACCTCACCCGAATGATTTGCCCCCGGCACGACGCGAGGCACGCCTCGCGCAGCCGACCGGTGATCCGATCGGGCGTCCGTTCGGGTGTCTGTTGGGTGACACGTCACTCCTCGAGGCCCCCCCGCCCCGACGGTTGCGCCCTGTGTCGCTGCGGATCCGTATGAACCGTATGTGTAAACGCGAGATGCGCGAACGTCGAATGAATTGCCTCGTTCGGGAGCTGAGATGAGCACGGAGAGCGTCGAGCTCGATGGAATGGGATCGCTTCGCCGCAGCCATCGCTGCGGGGACATCATGTCGGCCTCCGCGGGTGACGAGGTCGTTCTCGCGGGATGGGTCCATCGTCGCCGTGACCACGGGGGGGTGATCTTCGTCGACCTTCGGGACAAGACCGGCATCGTGCAGGTCGTGTTCCGACCGGAGTCCGCTCCCGAGGCGCATTTGCGAGCGCATGACCTGCGTTCCGAATGGGTCCTGATGGTGCGGGGTGAGATCGAGCGCCGCAGCGAGGACACGATCAACCCGAACATGCCGACGGGCACGATCGAGGTGAATGTCCGCGAGCTTCGCGTGCTGAACTCCGCGACGGTGCCGCCCTTCGCGATCGAAGAAGAGATCGAGGTCGACGAGCAGGTTCGCCTGAAGCATCGGCTCCATGACCTGCGCCGCCCCCCGCTCCAGCGCGCGCTGCAGGTACGCCATGACCTGTCCCAGGCGGTGCGCGCATCGCTCAACGAGCAGGACTTCATCGAGATCGAGACACCCATGCTCGCCCGGGCGACGCCCGAGGGCGCGCGGGATTTCCTCGTCCCGAGTCGTCTTCAGGCGGGCGAATTCTACGCGCTTCCCCAGTCGCCCCAGATCATGAAGCAGCTTCTCATGATCGCGGGCTGCGATCGCTACTACCAGATCGCCCGCTGTTTCCGGGACGAAGACCAGCGCGCCGATCGTCAGTTGGAGTTCACGCAGATCGACCTCGAACTCTCCTTCGTGGGCGTCGAGGAGATCCTCGCGGTTCTCGAGAAGGTGACGGTCGACGGGAGTCGGGCCTGTGGGGTTGAACTCGAGACGCCCTTCAAGCGGATCACCTACGAAGAGGCGATGGGTCGCTACGGATGCGATCGACCCGATACGCGCATCCTGCTCGAACTTCACGACCTGACCGACGTCTTCCTGACGAGCGAATTCAAGGCTTTTCGCAGCGTCGCCGAGAACGGCGGAATCGTGAAAGCCCTGCCGATCCCGGATGCCAAGGAACTCACACGCGGCGAGATCGACCGACTCGAGAAGCGGATGCGCAAGGAACTCGGCGCGAAGGGCCTCGGATGGATCCGCGTCGAAGACGACGGTTCCTGGAAGTCGCCGATCACGAAATTTCTCGGCGAGCCCGAGATCGCAGCGATTCGCGAGAGATGCCAGGCCGAACCCGGCATGGTCATCTTTTTCCAGGCCGACACCCGGGTGCGTGCCAATATGATCCTCTCTCGTCTGCGAGAGGATCTCGGTGTCCGTCTGGGTCGAGTGGACGGACGTGCCTGGGATCCGCTCCTCGTCGTCGACTTTCCGCTGCTCGAGCCCGATGAGCATGGCAAGCTCCGCTACGTGCATCAGCCCTTCGTGGCCCCGGTCGAGGAAGATCTGCCGCTTCTCGATACCGACCCCGAGAAGGTTCGCGGAACCCACTACGACGTCGTGTTGAACGGAACGGAACTCGGCTCGGGCAGTCTGCGCAACCACCGTGCGGACGTACAGCGCAAGATCCTCGGGATCATGGGGTATAGCGAGGAAGAGATGACCCGGAGCTTTGGATTCATGCTCGACGCGCTCGAGGCCGGAGCACCGCCCCACGGCGGTTTCGCCTTTGGCTTCGACCGCTGGGTCATGAAGCTCGCGGGTTTTGATAACCTTCGTGATGTCATCGCGTTTCCGAAGACCCAACGGGGTCAGGATCTGCTGATGGCGGCACCGTCTGCTGTCGGGGCCGACCAACTCGAGGAACTTTCGATTCGGGTCCGCCTGCAACCGGAAAAGGACTAGACGAAGAGCAGCGACCTCCGGGCGCGGCTTAGCGGATTCGTTCGATTTCTCAATAAGGCTGCGGCGAAGCGTCGTGGTGGAACTAACGAGTAGAGAGGGACTCATGGCCAAGCCCAAGATCGCCTTGATCGGTGGAGGAAATATTGGTGGCGTGCTCGCAGAGCAGGCGGCTTATCGCGAACTGGGAGACGTCGTCATCTTTGACGTCGTCGAGGGAATGCCCCAGGGCAAGGCGCTCGACATAGCGGAAGGCGCGCCGCTCGTCGGGAGCGATTGCTCGATCACGGGCGTGAACGACTACGCGGGAATCGTCGGCGCCGACGTCGTCATCATTACCGCCGGGCTCGCTCGAAAGCCCGGCATGAGTCGGGACGATCTGCTCGCCACGAACCTCAAGATCATGAAGCAGGTCGCCAAGGGTGTTCGCGACAACGCGCCCGACGCCTTCGTGATCGTCATTTCGAATCCGCTCGACGCGATGGTCTACACGTTCAAGGAGGTCTCCGGTTTTCCGAAGAATCGCGTAGTCGGGATGGCGGGCGTGCTCGACTCGACGCGCTTTCGCAGCTTCGTGGCCTGGGAACTCGGTGTGTCGGTCAAGGACGTGACGGCGATGGTCCTCGGTGGCCACGGGGATACGATGGTGCCGTTGGTTCGCTACTGCACGGTCGCGGGAATTCCGATCGACAGGATGATTTCGAAGGATCGAATCGACGCGATCGTGGAACGCACCAAGGGGGCGGGGGGCGAGGTCGTCGGTCTATTGAAGACCGGCTCGGCGTTCGTTTCGCCGGCGCTGTCGGCGCTCGAAATGGCTGAGAGCTTTCTTCGGGACAAGAAGCGCGTGCTCGCCTGCGCCTGTCTGTGCGAGGGCGAGTTTGGTGTCGACGGTCTCTATGTGGGCGTGCCCTGCGTGATCGGGGGCAACGGCATCGAGCGGATCATCGAAGTCGAACTCAACGCCGAGGAGCAGAAGGCGTTCGATGCCTCAGTCGAGCACGTGCGCAGCCTGGTCTCCCAGATCGAGATCTGATCCGGTCGAGAGTGGCGGCCATCGATCGCGAGGCCGCCGAGCTGATTGAATCCCCAGCGATGGGACCGCCTGCGCCCGAAGCACTCGGCGCCGCGCGGATCCCGCGAGGATGGAGCGGACATGAACGTTCACGAGTATCAAGCAAAGGAGCTCTTTCGTGAGTTCGGCGTCGCCGTTCCCGAAGGTGTGCTCGCAACGACCCCCGAAGAGGCGGAGCGCGCGGCCAAGGCGCTCGGTACAGCCATCGTCGTGGTCAAGGCCCAGGTCCACGCGGGTGGCCGCGGCAAGGGAGGCGGGGTCAAGCTCGCCAAGAGTCCGGGTGAAGCAAAGACGGCGGCGAGTGAAATTCTCGGGATGACCCTGCACACGCCCCAGACACCGCCCGAGGGTAAATTGGTTCGCAAGGTCTATGTCGAAGCGGGTTCGAATATCGAGAAGGAGTACTACTTAGCGATTCTCTTCGATCGCTCCGCCGAGAAATTTGCGATCGTCGCCTCGACCGAGGGTGGGATGGAGATCGAGGTCGTCGCGGAAAAATCGCCCGAAAAGATCCTGACGGCGCTGGTCGATCCGAATCTCGGGTTGCGTGACTACAAGGTGCGCGATCTCGGCTTCCAGCTCGGTTTCAATAAGCATCAGGTCGCCAAATTCGTGCCCTTCGTGCGCGGACTCTTCGACCTGTACCTGGCGAAGGACTGCTCCCAGGTCGAGATCAACCCGATGGTGCTGACGGCGGAAGGTGATCTCCTCGCACTCGACGGCAAGCTCAATTTCGATGACAACGCCCTCTATCGTCATCCGGAAATCGCCGAGCTACGTGATCCCGATGAGGAGGACGAACGCGAGCGGGCGGCGAACGAGATCGATCTCGCCTACGTCGGCCTCGACGGCAACATCGGCTGCATGGTGAATGGCGCGGGCCTCGCGATGGCGACCCTCGACATGATCCATTACTGCGGGGGCACGCCGGCGAATTTCCTCGATGCCGGGGGAGGTGCGGACAAGGAGAAGGTGAAGCAGGCCTTCAAGCTGATCCTGCGCGACGAGAACGTCAAGACGATCCTGGTGAATATCTTCGGCGGGATCGTACGCTGCGACCTGATCGCCGAAGGCGTCGTCGCCGCGGCGGATGATCTTGGCGTCGAAGTGCCGCTGATCGTGCGACTCCAGGGGAATAAATCCGTCGAAGGCCGCGCGATCCTCGCCGAGTCGAAGCTGAACATCACTCCGGCGGAAACGCTCAAGGAAGCCGGCGAGCTCGCTGTCGCCGCCGCGAAGGGAGCCGCCTGAGATGGCCATTCTGTGTGACAAGAATACGAAGCTGCTGGTCCAGGGGATGGGCAAGATGGGGAGCTTCCATGCCGGACTCTCCCGCGAGTACGGGACCCAGGTCGTCGGCGGCATCGCCCCGGGCAAGGGCGGAACCGAGATCAACGGAATCCCCGTCTTCAACACGGTGGCCGAGGCCAAGGCCGCGACCGGTGCGAACGCGTCGGTCATCTTCGTGCCGCCGCCCGGCGCCGCGGACGCGATCCTCGAGGCGGCCGAGAACGAACTCGATCTCACCGTCTGCATCACCGAGGGCATCCCGGTCATCGACATGGCACGGGTCAAGGCGGCGCTGGCCGGAAGCAGGACACGGCTGCTGGGCCCGAACTGTCCCGGCATCGTGACGCCCGAACAGTGTCGGATCGGCATCATGCCGGCGCAGATTACCCGGCCTGGCCCGGTGGGCGTCGTTTCGCGCTCGGGCACGCTGACCTACGAAGCCGTCGACCAGCTCTCGCGTCTCGGCATCGGTCAGTCGAGTTGCGTCGGGATCGGCGGGGACCCGGTCATCGGCACGAACTTCATCGACGCCCTCACGCTCTTTCAGGCGGACCCCGACACCAAGGCGGTCGTCATGATCGGCGAAATCGGCGGGTCGGCTGAGGAAGAGGCGGCCGAGTTCGTGAGTTCGAACATGGACAAGCCCGTGGTGGCCTTCATCGCCGGCCAGAATGCGCCTCCTGGAAAGCGAATGGGTCACGCGGGCGCGATCATCGCGGGGGGCAAGGGCAAGGCCTCCGACAAGATCGCCGCGCTCGAGGCGAACGGCGTCGCGGTTTCGCAATCCCCGGCGGAGATCGGCGAGACACTGGCGAAGCATGCGCCGGGGCTCGCGGGGTAGGGGGCAAGGCGCTCGCAGCACTGACCCCACGCGGTCACCCGAGCCCGGCTCAGTCGAGCGCGCGCAACCCGTCCATCCGCCAATGGCAGAAGGCTCCGTAGGCGATCAACGCCGTCCCGTAGAGGCCGACCACCGCGGAGAGTCCGATCGTCTCCGCGAGCAGCCCGCCCATTTGCGCGCCGATCGGCATGGACAGGATGATTCCCATCAATTGCAGGGACGTGACGCGTCCACGCAGGGCTTCGGGTACGTGAACTTGAATGGCGGTCGTGACCGATACGTTCACGAGGACGTGAGCGAATCCGGTGATCGCGAATCCGATCATCCCGAAGACAAAGACATCCGTGGCTGCGACGACCCACATTCCTGCTCCGTAGACGACGAGTCCCACGCGAACCATGGTCGAGCGCAGCATGCCTTCCGCGAGCCAGACGGTCGCGACCGCGGTGACGACGGCGGCGACGCCGATCGAGGAGACCAGCAGTCCGAGTCCCTGTTCGCCGACCCCGAAGACATCCTTCGCCAGCCCCGCCATCAGCGCCTGGACACTCATGCCGAAGACCGAACTCACACTCACCGTCATGAGGGCGAGCCGGAGCCGCGGATCCTGCCAGGCCACTCTGGCGCCGTCGGCGAGGTCGGACAGGATGCTCTTGGAGGGTCCCCTGACGCGCCGCCGCGGCTGGACGAAAAGCAGCACGACGACCAGCGGGAGGTAGGCCAGCCCGTTGATCAAGAAGGCGGTCGCGGGTCCCCATCGAGCGAGGACCAATCCCGCGATGGCGGGACCGATCGCGCGCGAGGCATTGAATTGAATGGCATTCAGGCGGTAGGCCGGGGCGATCTGGCGTGCGGGCACGATCTCGGCGACGAAGGATTGGTAGGCGGAGAGATTGACTTGCGAGGCAAAGCCCATGGCGGAGGCGAGCACCAGCAGACTCGTGAGCGTCATCTCTCCCGATCGACTGATCCACCAGAGCATGCAAGCGAGAGCGGTCTGGACCGCCAGGCTCGATAGCAGCACGATTCGCTTCGAATAGCGATCCGCCCAGACGCCACCGAGGGGCGAGGCGATGATCGAGGGGGCGTTGGCGGCCACCGCGGCGATTCCCAGCCAAGCGGTCGACGCCGTCATCTCGTAGACGAGGTAGGGC
>SMVA01392114.1_pt1 | contig 13487 bp, 10 predicted proteins | sample 2456451 | NCBI WGS metagenome assembly SMVA01 (sample SAMN11095933, study PRJNA526329) | marine sediment metagenome | biome: Marine sediment; feature: Surficial sediment; material: Deep marine sediment; isolation source: Hadal surficial sediment | place: Pacific Ocean | collected 2014-05 | depth...
AGATCGAAGAGCCCGTGGCGCGCGAAGGATTCGAGCATGTGATCGAAGAAGGGAATCCCCGTTTCGATTTCGTATTGGCCCGTTCCGTCCAGATCGATTCGGATCTGGATGTCGGTTTCCTTGGTCTTGCGCGAGATCGTGGCGACACGACTCGCGCCTGCCTCTGATGGCTGCTGCTTCGCTTTGGGCGACATCGAACTTCTCCGCCTGATTCGGCTTTTCGAGCGCGAGGTGAATCCCGTGGATCGACCGCGACGTGCGAAGCAGCCTCGATGAGTCTCAACGAATCAGGAGAGGCTAGAGCTCGACTTCGCGCGCGGCTTCCCGTTCTCGACGGGCGCGGCGGATCTTTTGTAGCCGTAGCTCCACCGACGCGCCATGCCCCGTGAGTCCTTCGATGTTCGCCAATCGGACGATATCCGCACCCAGCTCACGGAGTTTGGGCGGCTCGAACTTCATGAAGTTGCTCCGCTTGAGGAAATCCTCGACCGTGAGCGGTGAGAAGAAACGCGCCGTACCCCCTGTGGGGAGAACGTGATTCGGTCCCGCGATGTAGTCGCCCACCACGACCGGCGTGTAGTGGCCCAGGAAGATCGCGCCCGCGTTCTCGACATCTTTCATGAGTTTCTCCGGATCCTCGACCGCGAGAACCAGATGTTCGGAGGCGTACTCGTTCGCGAGCTGCATCGACTCGGCCAGATTCCGGGTCACGACGATGGCGCCGCGTGCCTTGAGCGACTTCGTGGCGATCTTGACCTTGTCGAGTGCCGCGAGTTGTCGTTTCAACTGGTCCCGGACCCGCGCCACCAAGCCCTTCACATGGGTGATGAGAATCGCCTGACTGAGTTCGTCGTGTTCCGCCTGGGAAATCAAATCCGCCGCGAGCCATGCGGGCGTCGCGCTGCGATCCGCGATGATGCAGACCTCGGTCGGGCCGGCCTCGCTGTCGATCCCGACCTGGCCGAAGACCTGCCTCTTGGCCGTGGCCACCCAGACGTTTCCAGGTCCAACGATCTTGTCGACCCTGGGAACCATGTCCGTGCCGTAGGCCATCGCCGCGATGGCGTGTGCACCACCCATCTTGAAGACCCGATGCACACCGGCGACGCGCGCCGCCATCAAGACCTCGGGGCGAATCGTTCCATCCTTGCCGGGTGGCGTCGCCATGATGATCTCGGGAACTTCGACCACCGAGGCCGGAATTGCATTCATGAGGACCGTGGAGGGGTAGACCGCCTTGCCGCCGGGAACGTAGAGTCCAACGCGCGCCAGCGGGCGAACGCGCTGGCCCATGAATCCGCCACCCTCTTCGCGCATCTCCCAGCTGGAGGGAATTCGCTTGCGGTGGAATTCGCGTACGCGCATCGCCGCTTTCCCGATCGCGGCACGATCGGCGCTGTCGACCTGGTCGCAGGCATCGTCCCATTCATCGTTCGCCACTTCGAGCAGGCTCAGCTTCGCGCCATCGAATTTCTTGACGAAACCCAGCAAGGCTTCGTCGCCGTCGGCTCGGACCGCCGCGACGATCTTGGCCACGTCGGCATCGACGTCGAGCACGCTATCTTCGCGTCGTCCACAGACCTTCTGCCATTCGTCGGCAAAGTCCGCGGCATCCGCCTTGATCACGCGCATGAGTTTCGCAGTCGTTCTCGCGGCCATGTGCAACCTCCTCTGTCGCTCTTTGTCACTGTCGAACCTGTCGGATCCCGATCGGACCCAGCGGCCTGCCACCCGTCCGCCCTGGACCTGATTCACTCCGCGCGTCGACGGCCTCCGACGACTCGCGGCAATCTTGCCAGATCGAAACGGCGCTCGATCTCTGTGAAGCCCGCCTTCGCGAGTTCACTTTCGGCCGTCTCCACCTGTTCCGGAGACAGCTCGAAAAGGAGCCAGCCTCCGGGAGAGAGATGATCGCCCGCCTCGGCCACCAAACGCCGAATCACATCCAATCCATCCGCCCCCGCGAAGAGCGCCAGATCGGGCTCGTGCGAAAGCTCCGGTGGAAGCGACCCCGCATCGTCCCGAGCCACATAGGGTGGATTCGAAACGACGAGATCGAATCGCTCGGAAGCGACCGGCTCGAAGAGATCACCCGCCAGAAAGCGAATCCTCTCTCTCAAGTGCAGATGATCGGCATTTTCCCTCGCAATCTGTAGTGCTGGCTCGGAAAGATCTGTCGCGGTGATTTCAGCGTGGGGGAGTTCCGACGCCAAAGCGAGGGCAATCGCCCCCGACCCGGTCCCAAGATCGAGAATGCGGACGGCGCTCTCGGAATCGGCCAATTTGGACAGCGCCGCTTCGACCAGGGTCTCCGTCTCGGGCCGAGGCGTCAACACGTCGGGCGTCACGCGAAAGGACAGGGACCAGAACTCCCGTTCGCCCAGCAGGAGCGAGACGGGGACCCGTTCCGTCGCGCGACGCTGGACGAGGGCACGGAAGCGATCGCGCTCCGCTTCGAGGACGGGCTTCTCGTAGTCGACGTAGAGTCGAAGCCGATCGCTCTCGAGCGCGTAGGCGAGCAGAATCTCGGCGTCGAGGCGCGCCGTGTCGATCCCGCTTCGCGAAAAATAATCGGTCGTCCAGCGCAGCAGTTCGAGGACGGTCCAGGCCCGGTCGCGAGCGCCCGGCACGCCACTTGTGTGAGCCTTGCGAGAGGCGGGGGCCGCTGTTTCTCCGCTCACGACGTCGCGCCTGATTTTGCGCCCTCGGCCTGTCCCTCGCTCGCCGCCGCCAGACTCGAATGGACGGCGTCGAGCAGCTCGTCCATTTCGCCTGCGAGCAACACATCGAGCTTGTGCAATGTGACGCCCGCCCGGTGATCGGTCACGCGACTCTGCGGAAAATTGTAGGTTCGGATCTTCTCGCTGCGCTCACCCGTCCCGACCTGGGAGCGTCGCTCGCTGGCGCGTTCCGCATCGGCGCGACTCTGTTCGAGATCCAACAGACGCGAACGCAACACCGTCATCGCCTTCGCCTTGTTTTTGTGCTGGGATTTCTGATCCTGGCATTGTACGACGAGCCCGGTCGGCAGATGGGTGATCCGAACCGCCGAATCCGTCGTGTTGACGCTCTGGCCACCCGGCCCGCCCGCCCGCATCACGTCGATGCGAAGTTCTTCGCTCTTGATCTCGAGTTCGATCTCTTCGGCCTCGGGCATCACCGCGACCGTCACCGTCGAAGTGTGGATGCGTCCCTGACTCTCCGTCGCGGGCACCCGTTGGACGCGATGCACGCCCTTCTCGTATTTCAAGCGACTGAAGACGTCGTGACCCGAAACCGTCGCGATGATTTCCTTGAATCCCCCGCCATCCGTTTCGGAAACCGACAGCGTTTCGATCGTCCAGCCCTTTGAATCCGCATAACGCGAATACATCCGGAACAACTCGGCAGCAAAGAGCGCCGCCTCGTCCCCGCCCGTGCCGGCGCGAATCTCGACCAGCGCATTCTTTTCGTCGTTGGGATCTTTGGGCGTGAGAAGGGTACGAAGTTCCGTTTCGATCGCAGAGAGCGTCTCCTCGAGACGTTCGACCTCGGATCGAGCGAGCTCGGCCATCTCGGGATCGTCGTCCTCGAGCATGGTGTTGCTGTCCTCGAGCTCCGTAATCGCCATGCGATATCGCGCGCCCACTTCGAGCAGCGGACGAAGCGCGCCCAGCCGTCGACCGAGTTTCTCGATGGCTCGCGGTTCCTTGCCGACATCCGGGTCGGAAAGCTGGGTCTCGAGTTCGCGGCTCCGCGCCTCGGCCTCTGCGATGCGTTCTAGAAAATCGGCCACTCGCTTGCTCGCGTTCGGGTCATGGGGTTTCGAGCGTGCCCCGGGCGTCCGCCGATGGGGCGATCCAAAATCGATCCGCCACGAACGCTAGGAATTCATCAACTCCAAGAACTCCAGATTCGTCTCGGTCTTTTCGATCTTGCCCATCAGGAATTCCATCGAATCGACAGGCGAGAGCGTCGACAGCACCTTTCGCAAAATGTACATCCGGTTGAGGGAATGCTCATCCATCAGCAATTCCTCGCGCCGCGTCGCCGAGCGATTGATGTCGATGGCCGGGTAGGTCCGACGGTCGGCCAGCTTTCGATCGAGCACGATTTCGCAATTGCCCGTGCCCTTGAACTCCTCGAAGATGACTTCGTCCATCCGTGAACCCGTATCGATCAACGCCGTACCGACGATGGTCAAACTGCCACCTTCTTCGACGTTACGGGCCGCACCGAAGAAGCGCTTCGGTTTGTGCAACGCGTTGGAGTCGACGCCGCCCGACAAGATCTTGCCCGAATGAGGCACAACCGTGTTGTGTGCACGCGCTAGGCGCGTGATCGAATCGAGCAGGATGACCACGTCGCGACCGTGTTCCACCAAGCGCTTGGCTTTCGCAATCACCATGTCCGCAACCTGAACGTGGCGTGTTGCCGGTTCGTCGAAGGTGGAGGAAATCACCTCGGCCTTCACAGTGCGCCGCATGTCGGTCACTTCCTCCGGCCGCTCGTCGATCAACAACACGATCAAATACGATTCAGGGTTCGCCTCGGCGATCGCGTTGGCGATGTCCTTCAGGATCATCGTCTTGCCCGCCTTCGGCGGAGACGTGATCAACGCGCGCTGACCCTTTCCGAGCGGAGCGATCAAGTCGATGATCCGCGTCGTCATTCCGCCCGCCTTCGTCTCGAGATTGAATTTCTCCTCGGGATAGAGCGGCGTCAAATTGTCGAAAGGAATCTTGTTCTTGGCCTTTTCGGGCTCATCGAAGTTGATCGTGACGACCTTGAGGAGCGCGAAGTAGCGCTCGCCTTCTTTGGGCGGCCGGACCAGACCCTCGACCGTATCCCCGGTGCGCAAGCTGAAGCGCCGAATCTGTGAGGGCGAGACGTAGACGTCATCCGCGGCCGCGAGGTAATTTTGATCCGGAGATCGCAGAAAGCCGAATCCATCCTGCAGAATCTCGAGCACGCCCAGCGCAACGATCCTTCCGCGATTTTCGGTCTGGGCTCTGAGAATCCCAAGGATGATGTCCTGCTTGCGGAGTCCGGCGACGTTCTCGACCTCCATCGTCGCTGCGAGTTCGGTCAGCTCGGAAACCGATTTGGCCTTCAGGTCATTGACGGAGATAGTCTCGACACCCTCGTCCCCCTCGCGGTCGAAAAGCGCCTCCTCCTCGGCCAATTCTGCATCGCTCGGCAAGTAGTCGCGCTTGGCCTCGCCACCGCGACCTCCTCGATGTCCGCCACCCGAACTGCGAGACCGGCGGCCCCGACCTCGACGACTTCGGTTGTTCTGAGAACCCGAATTGTCCTTGGATTCGGACGAACGTTCGCCACTCGAGGGCGATCGTTCTCTACGGGGTCGAGGATTGGAAGTGGGATTGGTCGTCATATTTCGGTTTACCGGTCTGTGTGAGTGGGTTTTTGTGGTCTGAAAAATTCTTTGGGAAAATTCTGAGGGATCGGGAAGGGGATTCGGATCGCGCCCGCGCTGGAAGGGAAGGGGGACGTCTGGATTTCAGGACCAGCCGGACTCGAATCGGATCGGTCCGCTGATCGTGTGAGGGTCGCCCCTCGAAGATGCTGCAAGTATTCGGTGCTTGGGCTGGCCTTCGAATCGCTTTCGGATCGCTCTTGCGGCTTTTCTCGGGGGCTCTCGGCTAGGTTTGAAGGGCTTTCTAGTCGACCAATCGACCAATCGGCCCTTACTCGCGTACTAGCGTCGAAACCGAGTCCGAAGTTGAAGGAAATCGAGCGTCCTTTGACCTCTCCCCGAATGGGTCGACACGATGTTGCTCGTCGACCGGTCTAGATTGAGGGCTGCTCGGGAGGGCTCCACCCGTTACGGGTTGGGAGCGATGTCAATCTACGGGTCGGTCCGGAGGCTGTCAACCCTGGCCGGGAGCCGCCAGGGGTCGGGTAATGAAATGAGCCAGACGTCCCGCCGCCGGGCCGTCCCGGCGGTACGACTCGAAGCGGTCGCCTGGACAGATCGTACAAAGCCGATTTTCGACCCCAATTCGTTGGCAATCGACCCCGTTTTGGCCCAAAACCCAGGTTGCGAGCCGGGCCAGATCGAACTGAAAATGACCGCGGCGCCCCGCGATGAGGACCTCGTCGAGACCCGCTGAGTACTTTTCCGCGACCGCCTCCCGAACCCGCTGGTCGACTTCGTAGCAGCAGCCCCGCGCGGCCGGCCCGACCGCGGCGACCAGATCCACGCCCTTCGCCAGCGCGCGGATCGCCTGCAATCCCGTCTCCAATACCCCGCTCGCCAGACCCCGCCAGCCGGCATGGATCGCCCCCACCACACCGCCGTCCTCCGCGGCGACCAGTACGGGGACACAGTCGGCCGTCACGATTCCCACACTGACGCCCGCGGTCGAGGTAATCACGATATCGGCCCTCGCTCGAAGCGAAGGGGTCGTGGACGAAACCTCGAAGATGTCGATTCCGTGGACTTGGACCGGAAACACTGTCTTTTCAGGGGCTTGCGCGCCTCGCCGACCGAATCCATGGGGGATGCCTCGATCTATGAGAACGCGATCGCATAAAAAATCGACTGCTTCGCGGGTCATGTCGCCGGCTCTTCCGCGGGACCGAGCTGTGCCACGAGAGCGAGCAGATCCGCGGGCAGGGGGGCCTCGAAATGCAGCCGCTCGGCGGTCCGGGGATGGCGAAACCCCAGCTGCTCGGCATGCAGGGCCGGCCGCCCCAACGCGGCGTCGCGGCCTCGCGCCCGTCCGTAGACGACGTCCCCGACCAGGGGCAGTCCGGCCGCGGCCAGATGGACGCGAATCTGATGGGTGCGTCCGGTCTCCGGTCGTATCTCGAGTTCGCTCGTGCCCGATTCGGGATAGCGGCGCAGAACCCGCCACTGCGTGATCGAGTCTCGGCCGGCCCGCGTTTCGACCGACATGCGCTTGCGATCTCGCGGATGGCGCCCGATGGCGCGATCGATTCGACCCGAATCGGCTCCCGGCAGGCCGCGAACGAAGGTCCGATAGATTCGATCGATCGAATGCTCCATGAATTGAGCCGCCAATCCCTGGTGTGCCTCGTCGTTCTTGGCGGCCACCAACACGCCCGAGGTCCCGCGATCCAGCCGGTGGACGATGCCGGGCCGAAGCACGCCACCGATGCCGGCCAGATCGCCGCAATGATGGAGTAGTGCGTTCACCAGCGTGCCGCTGGGATGGCCCGGCGCGGGATGGACGACCATCCCTGCAGGCTTGTCGATCACGATGAGGTCGGCGTCCTCGTAGAGCACGACGAGTGGAATCGCTTCGGGCGAGAGGCTCATCTCGACGGGTTGGCTGGGCCTGGCCTCGATCGTCTCACCGAGCGCGAGACGCCGACTCGGCCTCACCGTTTGACCGGCGACCCGCACCGCGCCGGAGTCGATCCAGCGTCGCACCTGCGACCGCGAAACCCCGGACAACTCGGCCAACGCCGTATCGATCCGGGACCCGGCCGCGCCCTCGTCGACGACGAATTCGAGAAGCGTCGACGAGGCGGTGGTGTCGCGCCCCTTGCGCGAGGGCGAGTCGCTCGTTTCTTGATCGCTCATCGAATCGGCCGAACTAGGCTCGACCGAGGAAGCGGCCTCGCTGATTTCCGCTCCTCGACTCCTTCACGCGGGCCATATAGCTGGGGACGACGATCTTCGGATCGAGTCCAATGGCCGTGGCGTAGGCGGCCACGAAGCCGCGAACGTAGACATCCGCCGGCAAGTCGACGAAATTCTCATCTTCGATATTGCGCAGATGGGTTCGGCTCACCTTCGTCACGTCGGCGATTTCATCGATCTCGTAGCCTCTGAACAAGCGTGCGCGGCGAAGCCTTATGCCGTCGAAATCACCTCCGCCCTCGTCTTCGAACGCATCGTATGGCTCGACGTCCTCGTCGGGGGACGAAGTCGCAACCTCGTTGGGCGACGCCGCGGGCGACGCTTCCTGGAATTGAGCGTCGACCCAGGGTCGCAAACTCGCGGGCGCGTCGGGAAGGGGTTGGTCCTCGTCGTAGACCGCGCGCGATTCGGGATCCGAAAGAATCTTGTAGGCCTCGTCGAGTCTCTCCTGGATCGCTGCGGCTTCACCGCTTTCGAAGATCGAGTAGAGCGCAAGCGAACCCTCGCCATAGGTTTGCTGTGAGAGCCGGTAGGCCCGTTCGATATCCGCCATCGTCGCGTTTCTCGGAATCTCGAGAAGGTCGTAGTGATCGACTTGTTCCATCCCTAACATCCGATATCCCCCGGTCTACTCGACGACGTGCGCTGCAGAGCGGAACCCAGCGACCCGCGACCGATCGGCGCGGACACCCGGTCGGCGGTCGCTCCCGTACCCGTCGTGGGTAGGCCGATCAGCTTTCGCGCGATGCGTTGAAGATAAATCGAGACGTCCGCGTCGCTATTCGAATCGACGATCGGGCGTCTCCTCGACACCGAGCGACGGGCTTCCTCGTCGTAGTTCACATAGCCGAGGTACTCTGCGTCGATTCCGAAATATTTCTTGCAGACGCTCCGCACGGCGAAACCGAGTTTGACATCTTCCGCCGTCCGCGCGCCATTGACGATCAGCTTGGGTCGAAAGACGCGCATCGTTTCGACGAATCGTTTCGCTTCGGCCGAGTCGGTCGCTTCGATCTCCCGGAGTAGATCGAGCGGGGTTCGGATGCCCCGCTCGTTCCTTTGATCCATCGCGAGAGTCACGAGTCGACGGACGCCATGCCCGACCATCGCCAATCGCATTCGGCGGTAGAACGCGGCACGCAGAAACGAATACGCATTCTCGACGGACGTGGGCTCGGGTTGCAACACGAGGATGCCGTCGTCGGAGACAAGGAAGTAGTCGAGTACGGACGCATGGGCCCCGGCCCCCAGATCGAGAATGACGAAATCCGCATCGAGCTGACGAAGGCCGCGCACCAGACGCACGCGGCGCAGATGACTCGGTTGTGCGTCCGCGAGGTTTCCGTGGGTCGCGCCGATCAGTTTCAGATTCGGCAGCGGCGTGTCCACGAGCAATTTGCCGAGGTCCTCTTCCCGTTCGGAGACGAATTCGGCCAGGCTCCGTCGCGGCGACGGGACGCCGAGGAAGGTGTGGAGATTCGCTGCGTCGAGATCGACGTCGACAACGACGACGCGTTTCCCCAGTCGCGCCAGAGCCGTCGCCAGATTTGCGGTCACGAAGGTCTTGCCGACGCCGCCCTTTCCGCTGCCCACGGCGAGCAGACGGGCACCCCCATTCGCGGGCGCGGGGCGATGGGGAGGAATCGTTGGATCTGTCGATGCCGTCGTCACGGTCTCGTTCGCCTTTCTCATCGAAACAAATCACGCCAGCGATTCTTTCGAATGACGAACGGGGGGCTAATGGGGGGCGTCCCTAAACTACCAAACGAAGACCCGTGGGCCAATCCGTCCGGCACAAGGAACGACGCCGAAGGACTACACCGAAGATGAGGCCAACGACAAAGCCTGTGACACGGTCGAAAACTCGTCGTCTCGAAGCGTCCGCACGTCGAGCCAGATCGCCTCGTCATGGACGCGAACGAGGATGGGCAGAGGTCCTTCGCGGAGTCGCGCCGCGAGCGCCGAGAGCTTCGGGCCCTCCACCACGACGGCCCATCCCGAGAAACGATGTTCCGGCAGCGAACCCCCTCCAACGGCCGTTTCGCTCTTGGCAACGCGCGCTCGAAATCGATCTCCGAGCGTTTGAGTGATCTCGTCGAAGAGCTTCCGCGCGCGGGCCTCGAGATCCTCGGAACTCGCTCGCAGACCCGCAATGATCGGAATCTCGTCCACTCGCTTCCGATCGAGCGTCAGCGCGAGCGTCGCGTCGAGCGCAGCCACCGTCAGTTTGTCGACGCGCAGGGCCCTCGCCAGCGGATTCTGGCGCATGGCCTCGATCAGGTCGCGCCGGCCCAAAAGGATTCCCGCTTGCGGACCCCCGATCAGTTTGTCGCCGGAGAAACACACCACATCCACGCCCAACGACAACCGGCTCGGCGCGAAAGCCTCCCCGGGCAGGCCGTCGTCGGTGAGATCGATCAAGCATCCGCTGCCCAGGTCCTCGACCAGCGGAATGCCCCGTTCCCTCGCCAGCGCGGCGAGTTCGCTCATGTCGGGCTCGGCCACGAAACCACGCAATTCGAAATTGCTGCGATGCACCTTCAGCAACAGCGCGACGTCCGGCGTGATGGCTGCGGCGTAGTCCGCCAGATGCGTGCGGTTGGTCGTGCCGATCTCGCACAGCCGCACGCCGGCGCGTTCCATGATCGCGGGGATTCGAAACGAACCCCCGATCTCGACCAGCTCGCCCCGCGAAACGACGACAGAGCGCCCGAGCGCGAGGGTATTCAAGGCCAGCAGAACGGCGGCGGCGTTGTTGTTCACGACATGCGCCGCCTCGGCACCCGAGAGCGCGATCAATTTCGCCTCGAGTCGCCCCATGCGTGAGCCTCGTCGCCCGGTCTCAAGATCGAGTTCGAGATTCGAATAGCCCGCCGCGGCTTCGGCGACGGCGGCCTGGGCGGCCTCGGCCAGTGGCGCGCGCCCGAGATTCGTATGCAGCAACACCCCGGTCGCGTTGACGACAGACCGGGGATGGGGGGCCGCGAGATGACGGGCCTCCGTGGCCACTCGATGCACGAGTTCATCGAGTTCGAGCGGATCGCCCTCAGCCTCGCCTTCCCCTCGAGACAGCTGTGCACGGACCTGTTCGAGCACGCTCTTCGAGGCACTTCGAATCGCCCACTCGGCGAGGTCGAGTGTTTTTCCCTCCACTTCTCGTATCAGTCGATCCACCGAGGGTAGCTTCCGACGGGGATCCGAGTTGACGGCTCGCTTCAGATCCATGAATCTCCGTTCCAGATGATTACACGGCCATATCGGTTCGTGTTCTGGGTCAAAATCGCGGGTGTGTCGGAACCACAGCGACTCTTTTCGTCACGGGTGACCAAAAAAGGTCCACAGAAGGGCTGAAAGATCCCTGAACGTACCGTGAGACGGTGAGAGAGTCGTACTTCGATTGGGTTCCCCGCCCCTTGTTTGCACGGGCTTCATTGCCCGAACAAAACAGATAGCAACGCTCGCCGCGCAATGGGCGCACTGGGTGAGTCGTTGGCGAGACGGACTCGGATCACCCGGGGGAGTTGGACGGCGGCGGGGTGCTGCTTTTCTTCTGAGACTCCCCAGGAACACTGCCGGCATGACCGCAGCACCAGAACGAATTAGACAACCAATGCGAGTCATGGATTTTTAACGAAGAGTCGACATCCAAAGCATCGAAAGGGAGCAAGAGGGAACCAAGGTCGACGTCCACGCGCGTTGTTGAGCCAGCCGAGCAAGTCGCGGCAAGCTGATCCACGCGTTTCTCAGATCGAATCGCCAGCAAACAGCGGGCACAAGCAAGCAGCACCCCACCTAGCGCGTTCGGCCGTTTCACCTTCGTGGAATGCCGAATCCGCGGTCTTTGCCGACCGACACATTCCTTCTACGACAAGAGCGCTCCCTTTGGATCGGACTCGCCAGCGCTGGCGGTGCGAACGGGCTCGACCTCGACCAGAGGCGAACCGGGCAAACCGCCGGGCAGGCGGAAAAATGCGCAATGAAATCGTGATCAACGCGGAACTCGGGGAGACTCGGGTGGCGCTGATCGAGAACGGGCAATTCGCCGAACTCCATATCGAACGCCAGCGAGACAAGAGTGTCGTCGGCAACGTCGTCAAGGGCCGAGTCAGCCGTGTTCTCCCGGGAATGCAGGCCGCCTTCGTCGACGTCGGCCTGGAGAAAGCGGCCTTCCTCTACGTCGGGGACTATTTCGAGAGCGTCCTCGAAACAGGAAAGACCCAGGGTGAGCCCGGGGCCGGTGGGAAGCGACGCAACGGTCGCGGCCGCAACGGTCGATCGACTCCGCCGCCCATCGCGAGTGTCCTCCGGGAAGGCCAGGAGATCATCGTCCAGATCGCGAAAGAGCCGATCGGATCGAAGGGCGCGCGAATCACTTCGAGTCTCTCCATTCCCGGACGCCATCTCGTGCTGACACCCTGGTCTCGCCGGGTCGGCGTCTCGCGTCGAATCGGCTCCGACAAAGAACGCCGCCGACTGCGAGAGGTCGTCGAACGACTGCGACCCCAGAATCTGGGATTCATCATTCGAACGGCAGGCGACGGCGTCACCGAAGCCGACTTGCAGGCCGATATCCGCTACCTCGCAACGGTTTGGGCGGCGATTCAACAACGACACGCCGAGAAGTCCGCGCCCGCCGTGCTCTACTCGGAACACGATCTGCCCTTGCGGATCGTCCGCGACCTCGCAGGCCACGAGACCCAACGCATCGTCGTCGACAACAAAGACGTCTTCGACAGCATCGAGAGCTTCGTCGAGCGTTTCATCGCAGAGCCGAAACCCAAGATCGAACACTACCAGGACAGTCTGCCGGTATTCGAAAGCTTCGATCTCGAAAGTCAGATCCACGCCAATCTCGAACGCAAGGTCTGGCTCAAGAGCGGCGGCTCGCTCGTCATCGACAAGAGCGAGGCGATGACCGCGATCGACGTCAACACCGGGCGTTTCGTCGGCAAACGGGATCTCGAAGAAACGGTCTTCAAGACGAACCTCGAAGCGGTCGCCGAAGTCGTCCACCAGCTCCGCTTTCGCAACCTCGGCGGGTTGATCATCATCGATCTGATCGACATGGAGTCCGCGAGCAATCGCGACAAGGTCTATCGCGCGCTCGGCGAAGCGCTGCGCGCCGACAAGGCCCGAACTAACATCCTGAAGATTTCCGAACTCGGGCTCGTCGAAATGACGCGCAAGCGAACGCGGGAAAATCTCGTTCAAACGCTCTGCGAACCGTGCGGATATTGCGAAGGTCGCGGCTATATCCTGTCCAGCGAGAGCGTCGGATTTCGGGTCTTGCGCGAAATCCGCAAGCATCTTCCCAAGCTGAAAGGAAGACCGATCGCGGTCACCGTCAATCCGCGGGTCGCGGAAGAACTCCTGACCGGTTCGAAGCAGGCTCTCGCGGAACTCAACGAGGAGATCGGCCGCGAGATCGAAATCCGTGCTCGCCCCGGCATCCATCAGGAGCGATTCGAGCTGAGCGTGTTGGAGCCCGGTTCGCCCGCCGAACTCGACCTCGCCTGGCTCCGGGACCGACATCCCGATGCCCCGGCCAAGACCGATGCGCAGGCGACTCGCGACGGACGACGGCGGAAAAACGTCGACTCGGAGGTTCTGATCGCCGAAGGGGAGATCGAAGGTCCGTCCGTGGAGATCGAGGTCGAAACCGACGAGGAGTCCGCCAAACCCCTCGAGGTGGCGTTGCCGACCGAGAACCACCCGCCCACGAGCGGAACGAACGAAGCGGGGGGCGCCGAGGTCGAATCTCTCAACTCGAGCGCGCCCGAGCCCAAACCCGCCGCCCGCGAGGATTCGACCGAAACGGCGGAAACAGTTGACTCCAAAGCGGAATCGCGCATAATTCCGCGCTCCGAATGAATCG
>SMVA01057711.1_pt1 | contig 13480 bp, 14 predicted proteins | sample 2456451 | NCBI WGS metagenome assembly SMVA01 (sample SAMN11095933, study PRJNA526329) | marine sediment metagenome | biome: Marine sediment; feature: Surficial sediment; material: Deep marine sediment; isolation source: Hadal surficial sediment | place: Pacific Ocean | collected 2014-05 | depth...
GCAGCTGGGCGGCCAGAAATTCATCGAGGTGATTTTCTTCAAAGACAAGACCGCCTATGATGACTTCACCCGGGAGAACTTCGAGTTCGGCGCTCAGGCTTCGGCGGTGGCGTTCTCGCACAGCGCGTCGGCCGACCTGGCCTACAACAGTGGCGTGGCCATCGTGACCATGGCCGAGGGCGGGCTGATGTACGAGGCCACGGTCGGCGGGCAGAAGTTCGAGTACGAGGCCTACGAGTAGTAGGCGCCACAAGTGCGGGTCGTCACCGGTATGGGTCCGGTGGCGGCCCGGTCCCTCTTGCCTGCTGTTGTTCGGTCATTGCTAAAGGTCTCTATCGGGGCATCTCACACCTTGCCTTGACACCCGCCCCAATCGCGGCAACTTCGCACGATCCATCACGTTAGGTGAATTCTCCGACCGAGGAGAGACCCCCCATGGCGTCTCCCGTATACCCCGAAGCCGACCGTCGCTTCATCCAACTATCCGTCGAAGCAGCCATCAGGATAGGCCTCCTGGCGCTCTTGACCCTGTGGGCGCTCAATATCGTGCGGCCGTTCATTGAACCAGTCCTCTGGGGCATCATCATCGCCGTTGCGGTCATGCCCATCCATGCAAAGGTGGCCAAGCGCCTCGGGGGACGGCCCAAGCTGGCCGCGACGCTGTTTGCTCTCCTGGCCCTGGCTGCCCTGATCATCCCGACCGTGCAGTTCTTCGGTGATGTGGTGTCGGAGGGCCGCGCACTGGCCCAGGGATTGGAGTCCGGTACGCTGCAAGTGCCTCCCGCCCCCGACAAGGTGCGCGGCTGGCCGGTGATCGGCGATCCGCTGGCCGATGTGTGGACCGCGGCCTCCCAGGACCTCGAAGGCACGCTCAAGAAATATCAGTCTCAGGTTGCGGCCGTGGGGAGCCGCCTGGCAGGCGCCTTGGGCGGCCTGACGATGACGGTGCTTCAATTCGTCATCTCTTTCATTATCGCCGCAGTGTTCCTGGTCTCGGCGTCCTCCGGCAAGGACGCCGCCACCCAGTTCGCCACCAAGGTCGCCGGCCAGAATGGCGCGGCGTTCGTCCGGCTCTCCGAACTGACCATTCGCAGTGTGGCGCAGGGCGTCCTGGGGATCGCGGTCATCCAGGCTCTGCTGTCGGGCTTGGGGCTAGCGGTCGCAGGGGTGCCCGGGGCCTCGTTGTGGGCAATGGTCGTGTTGTTCCTCGCCATCATGCAGCTGCCGCCGATTCTGGTCTTGGGACCGGCGATGGTATACGTGTTCGGCAATGCCGGTACCACCACGGCCGTGATTTTCATGATCTACGGCATCATCGTGAGTGGCAGTGATGCCATTCTCAAACCCATGCTGTTGGGCCGAGGCGTGGACGTGCCGATGCTGGTGATTCTCGTGGGTGCCATCGGCGGCATGATGATGTCGGGTATCATCGGTTTGTTCGTCGGAGCGGTGGTGCTGGCGCTGTTCTATCAATTGCTGGTAGCGTGGATTGGTGATGGGGAAAACCTGGAAGGCTTCGAAGCAACCGTAGAAGCACCGGTGGCGGAGGAGAGTTGAAGATGCCCAGCGCGATAAGTCGTAGTCGTGATGACAGCTAACAAATCAAACGCGCTGGAGGACAGCCCCATGGCAGACTCGGCCGGCGAATCGGCCGAGTCTGATATCCCAGGCGTGAAGAAGCAATCCGACCCAGCCAAACGCCTGACCCGGATCGTCCTGGCTGCGGTTGCGGTTCTGTTTGGCTGCCACATGGCCGCCGACCGATACACCCCGTATACTAACTTGGGCAAGGTCGACGGCTTTATCGTGCCCATCGTGCCCCAGGTGTCGGGCTATCTCACCGAAGTCAACGTGCGGCTGCATGACGTCGTAACCGAGCGTCGACGGCGCGCATCGGCGTGGCCGAGGTACTCAAGTTTCCTCAGCTTACGCTCACCGGCTCCGCCGGCCTGAGCAACGACTTCACCAGCGGCGGCCTCACCAGTGCCATTCTCAACATCGGCGCCAACCTCTTTGGCCGCTGTTCAACGCCGGGCGCAACCAGCGCCGCGTCGACATCGAGGTGGCCCGCGCGGAGCAACTGCTCAACCGATACCAACAGACCATCCTGACCGCGTTCCAGGAGGTGGAAGACGCCGTGGTAGCGGTCTATACCTACCGCGCCGAACACGAGTCGCGCGTGCGCCAAGTGGAGGCGGCCCGGAACGCCACCGAACTATCCTGGGCGCGCTATCAAGGTGGCGTCACCAGCTATCTCGAGGTGTTGGATCTGCAGCGGTCGCTGTTCGGGGCCGAGCTGGCCGCGTCGGAGACGCTGCAACGGGAACTGTCCTCGACGGTGGAGTTGTACAAGGCGCTGGGGGGCGGCTGGCCGGTGAGGGACAGTTTGTGGGCGGTGGCGGATTCGCTGCCGTAAGAAGATTGGTGATTCTTGATTCTTGAATCTTGATTTGATGTGAGCCTGAAGTTTCCCCGGTTTGGTGGACACCTGGTTAGGAGATGTCCTACCTTACGAGGGGAGGCCGTTCCACATCACATCTCAAGAATCAAGAATCAAGAATCACATCTCGCAGTTACCCCGCCACCAGCCATACCTTGACCCAGACGCCCCGACATCGATCTTACGACATGCTCTCCCGCCTGATCGTGGCCTGTGCCTCCCCGCCGCCCTGTCCGCCCAGGAGCCGGCGACCGACACTGCCCGCGAGGTAGGCATTCCATTCGATCGGAGTAGGCTATGAACATCAAGGACCTGAGCGCCGGGCTGTCATTCGAGGGGAAGGTCTTCGGACGCCGGCAGACCTACTACGTATTTTCCAGCCCCAAGGCCTATTTCGTGTTCTCCTTCTCCCGCGCCAAGCCCAAGGCCGGCTACTTCAACATGGTGTCCCGTGAAGCCCACAAGTATGTCCGCAAAATGACGCGCGGCCGGCAGGGCGTCACCTCGCAGGACATCAACAAGCGGGCCCGCAAGAGGAAGCTCATCGGCTCGGCGCTCGAAGCTCTGAACGTGCTGTATGTGATGGTGGCCCTGGGCGAGGCCAAGATCGACCAGCGGCATACGGGGATACAACTGTTCTTTAATGTGAGTGAGTGACGAAGGGCGGTAAGGCGGTAGGGCGGTCAGGCGGACAGGCGGTCAGGGGGTCCACGACCAGGGCACAATGCTTATCCGTCGGGCTGCCCCATTCTCCCTCTTTTCCCTCGCAGGTAACGCCCAAGTAACGGGCCTAGCCCAACCTCCCGGTGTACGCTAGCCTTGGAGCCATCATGATATCTCGCCCGGGGGCCACTCCCCTATCGGACAAGCTCGTCACCATGGTGATGCTGGACGGGGCCCGGCCGGACGTATTTGACCGGCTGGTCGCCGCCGGGGATCTGCCGACGATCAGCCGTCACGTGCTCGAGCCGGGTGGCCGGGTTCCGGCCACCACGGTGTTCCCCTCGACCACCGGCATCGCCTACCTCCCGTTTCTCACCGGCTGTTACCCCGGAACGTGTCAGGTGCCGGGAACGCGGTGGATGGATGTGTCGCGCTACCAAGGCCGCTGGATGCGCGACCGCGAACATGTGCGGAGCTACTGTGGCTATCAGGGCGGCATGCTGAACAGCGATGTCGCCGATTCGGTGCTGTCAATCTTCGACATCGAAAAGGACAGCACCGCCATCTGCAGTCCATTCACCAGGGGACTCGGCGAAGGACGTCATCGTTTGGGCGTCACTCGCATGGTGTATGGCGCCGCGGCACACTACAACTGCAACTATGAACCTCTCGACCGCGCGGTTTGCAGTGAAATGGTCGAGCAGGCTCGGCGGCGCCCCCGCTTCATGTTCGCCGTGCTTCCCGGGATCGATGGCGTGGCCCACCTGCGGCATCCCGAACACCCCCGCGTGCTCGACCTGTACCGCCGCTTCGATCGCGATCTGGGTCGTTACCTGGCCGCGGTGGGGAGCGAGACGGATCACCTGTTGATGCTGGTGAGTGATCACGGATTCTCACGCATCGATCGCCATGTCGACATCGCGCTGGCGTTGGAGGACCTCGGCGTTCCCACGCTGCGCCATCCGGTGTTGTGGCGGCGCCATCCCCGGGCCGCCGTCATGGTGTCGGGCAACGCTTCGGCGCAGGTCTATCTGGCGCCCGGCACGCCCAGGTCACACCGGTACCCGTTGTCGGCCATCGAGGATGGAGAGATAGAGGGGGTTCCCAAGGTTGTGGTCGATCACCTGGCAAACCTCGAAGGAGTAGCTTTCGTCGCTGCGGTAGAGGGTGAGGATGTCGTGGTCGTTTCGGCCTCGGGAAGAGCGCGGATCACCAAGAAGGGAAACACCATCGGCTACACACCCGAAACCGGTGATGCCCTGGGGTATGGACCTGCACCACAACGGCACGACAGCGATGGCTGGTTGCGGGCCACCATCGACAGCCCGCATCCTGACGGCCCGGTACAGCTGCTCCAGTTGTTCAGCAGCCATCGGACGGGGGACCTCATCGTTTCGGCCGAGCCGGGGACCGATCTCCGATCAGACTGGGAATTCCCGGAACACAAGGCCGGACACGGAAGCTTGGCGGCCGACCAGATGTTGTGTTTGGCGGCCTTCAACCGACCGGTGGCCGGTCCCATACGCGCGGTGGACACCTTCCCCATGGTTCTGGAGCATCTGGGCTACGGCATTCCGCCAGGTATCGACGGCCGGCTGCACCAGCGGGCGGTACGGCGGTACGGCGGTACGGCGGTAGGACGAGCACGTATCAGAAGTTCGTCGCTTCAGCGACAGTAGCCGAGCCTCGGCTTCAGCCGAGGGACGGGCTTCAACATTCAACACTCAATATTCAATTCCGATTCCCGCGGTTGCCACACTGCCCGGCCTCGGGTCTGGGCCGGCTCCAACATGATGACGCGGCCATTGGCCAGCCGCCGCGCGCTGGTGGTCTTACCGGTCATCAGGTAGCGGCGAACGACGAGTTCGGCGTCGTCGAACCGGTCGGCTTCGATACTGACGCTGACCAGCGTGAGCGGTCGTCCGGCCAATGAGGGTTCGGACAGGATCCGCTTCCACGGGTCCCGTGCCGCCGGAACTCGCCGGCGGCGGGTGGGGAAGGGGCCGTCCGGGTGGTGCCGGAAGAAGGTCCACACTTCGAGCGGCGCCACCCGGACGCCATCGACCTGCCGGCGAGTACCCTCGGCCAGTACCACCGCTTCGACCCTGTCACCGTAGGATCGGCGCCAGCGGGCGTGCTCGGCGAAGAACGCCTCACGGTCGAGTTGGGCGGCGATGGCCAGGCGTCGCAGGACGCCGGGGGAATAGCTGGCAGGATCCGCACGTTCCATCGGTTTCCTCAGGGCACGGGTTGGACGGCCAGTTGGCCGCCTCTCCCAGCATATCATACCCTTGAGACCATGAAGCGATAGGGAGGTAAAGATGAAGATTGCCAAGCCGGCGAAGGCATAGGTTGACAGGATGCGGTAACATCGCGAGGCTAGAACAGACGGGGTCGCCCAGGGGTGAGAACTTTTTGGCGATCATGTCGTTGATCCAGGAAAGGGCATGGTTCATAGCGAGATTGCCCTCTCCTTCCGGCGGGGGACAACCGATGCTGCGGTACGCCCGATCGGCCCTTGTTACGTTACTGGTGCTACTCCCAACGCTCGGCTGGGCCCAGGGTAAAGTGGTATTCGAGGGAGCCTTGGGCACCGCGTTCAGCGCGCCGACGCCTCTGGTAGTCAACCAGGAGGGGTTCGATCAGATTCGCCTGACGGCGGACTACAGCACCAGACCGCTCGCTCCCTCGCCGTACCACCAGGTGCAGGTGGGGATCTGGTATCGGAAGGACGCCAAAGCGGTCGTCTTCGGGTTCCTCCACCACAAACTCTACCTCGACAATCCGCCACCTGAGATTCAGCGATTCGAGATCACTTTCGGGTATAACACCCTGTATGTAGGGCATGCCTGGCGCAAGAAGAAATGGGTCATCAGTGCCGGGGGTGGCCCCCTCATCGCCAACCCATACTCTGAAGTACGCGGCCAAATCCAGGACGGGCGAAAGGGCTTCCTGAAGCTCGGGTGGAATGTTGCGGGGGCCACCCTCTACGGCGCTCTGCAGCGGAGATTTCCAGTAGGTGGCCACGTCTTCTTCGGCATGGAGGCCAAGGTCACCGGTTCGATGGCCTGGGTCACCATCGCCAACGGCAACGCCCGGGTCCCCAACGTGGCGCTCCACGTTCTCGCTTCGTTCGGCTTCGGTTTGTAGGATATCTCTGGTGCCGGGCGATTAGCCACCGGCCAGGACTGCCACATCCAGCCCTACATCGTCGATCAACGCCGCGAATTCCGGCGTGCTCCGCAGCGGATCGAATATCGGCGATGCCAGCGACTCCGATCCGAAGAACGGGTCGCGCCGCTTCGTGGCTTGGTCGAGCGATGCCAGTGTGGCCACCGGAGCTTCCACCAGCGGCGGCGGAATGTGAGTCCGGCGCGCTATTATAAAGGAACGCGGGGAATCGGCCACGAAGGGGATGGTGCTCGGTGGCTGGGTGCCAGCGCATTCATTCGGGGCCACAACGGTTGAAACCCGGTGGGGAACGTTCCTTCTTCCTTAGGCGGGAAACTACTCCGGAGGGTTGCAATGTGTCACACCTGATCGAGGCGCCGTAGTGAAAGGCCCATCTCAGTTATTCATTCTGGCCCTGACCGGGCTGCTGGCGCTCGCCGGTTGCGGTCGTACGGGAACGCCCGATTCGGGGCCATGGCCCGCCCTCAGCGACTCGGCTTTCGCCGGGCTGATCACCGACTTCTCGGAGCCCGGACGATACTTCGACACTGACAATCTCATCAGCAACGAAACGACCTATCTCGAGGTCATGGCTGCCCTCGACCGGTACGGGGTCAGCGGCGGAGCCTATATCGGTGTTGGCCCGGACCAGAACTTCTCTTACATCGCCCGGGTCCGCCCGCAAGTGGCGTTCATCGTCGACATCAGGCGCGACAACCTGTTGCAACACCTGTGGTTCAAGGCGCTGTTCGACGAAGCCGCGACGCGCGCCGAATTTCTGGCCCTCATGTATGGCAAAGCGGTGCCCGACAGTCTGGCGGCGTGGCGCGAGCGTCCGCTCGAAGCACTGACCCGCTACATCGACACGGTGACGGTGGACCCGGGCGTGGCGCTGGCGGCGATGGAAACCGTCCAATTGGCCATCGGACGTGGCGGAGTGGCGTTGTCGGCGGACGATCGGGTGACGATTCTGCGCGTCCATCAGCGGTTCATCGCCGCGGGACTCGACCTCCGGTTCCGGACCCACGGCCGGGTCTCGCGATCGTGTTACCCCACCCACCGGTTCTTGCTGACGGATGGTGGCAGCATGGAACCCTCGAGCTACCTGGCGACAGAGGCGGCCTACCAAGTGGTGCGCCGCCTGCAACTCGATAACCTCGTCATTCCGCTGGTGGGCGACCTGGCCGGGGAGCACACGCTGCCGGCCATCGCCGGGTATCTGGATCAGCGGAACACCAGGGTGTCGGCGTTCTACACCTCGAATGTGGAGTTCTACCTGTTCGATGACGGAGTCTTCTCTGCCTTCGCGCGGAACGTCGAAGTGCTGCCGACCGATAGCACCAGTGTCATCATTCGGAGCGTGTTCCGTCGAGGTGGGGCTCTCATCGAGCCGGTCACGGCGGGTTCCTGCAGCGTACAATCGCTGCAACGAATAGAAGCTTTCGCCGATTGGTTCGCCGGCGATCGATTCCCGTCGTACTACGATCTGGTTCGCTACGACCGTCTTCCGCTACCCTAGCCTGGCGGGGCCGGCCCAGTCAGCAGTAACGGGCTCGGTGACCTCGCAACGACGACGGCCGCCCTCACAGACGGCCGTTATTGTTGCAATGCCTGGTAGGTGCTAGTGGACCATGACCGTCAGAAGGTTGATCCGCGGATGATTCGACAGGCCTAGCGGCGGCAGCCGGCGGCCTGAGGAAGAGCGCTGGCGCCAAGCGGCAGACACCTCAATCCGCGGCTCGGCGCCTGCGGCGGTGTGCCATGAATGGCCCCGGGGGCGTCCCGTCGTTTACGACGGTTCGCGAAGCGCCGAGCCGACGTTCAAACGTCGGAACACTGCCCCCGCTGAGCCGCTGAATTTGTGTCCGGTAGATAGGGCGACGCATGCGTCGCCCCTACGGGGTTTTCCCGGTCATAATCCCGTCGCAGCGGATTCTGCCCTCGGTTGGACTCCGCTAGTTGCCGAGACCCACCAGTGTGCGGACCGCCTGCCAGGTTGGGGCGATCAACAGATAGAGGACTCCCAATAGAATCGGTGGTGCCACGTACCGTACCATGAAGGCCCAGGCCTTCCGCATGGACTTATTGGGAAGTCCAATGGCCAACTCCGCGTCGACCTTGTCGAGGACTACGTAGCCGACGAAGATCGCCGTGAAGAACCCTCCGAGAATCAGCAGGAAGCTCCCTACCAGAGCATCAGCCGCACCCAGGAAGTCGAGGCTCAGGGCGGAGGGAATGCCGATGATGGCGATGATTGTCCCCATGGTGATGGCGACGGCGCGCCGAGCCATGCCGAACGAATCGACGATCGCGGATACGACGACCTCCAGCAGGGAAATTGCCGACGTGAGCGCGGCAAAGAACAGCATGATGAAAAACGCGGCACCGACGAACTTGCCGGCCGCTCCCATGCTGGCGAATCCAGCCGGCAGCGATATGAACAACGCGCCCAGGCTGCTTTCGCCGAGCTGATTCTGCAGGCCGAAGGTGAACACGATGGGGAACACCACGAGTCCCGCCATGAAGGCGACGCTGAAATCCGCGAGGGCGACGATCGTCGCTTCCTTGGCGAGGTTGTTGCTGCCCTTGAGGTACGAGGCGAAGGTAATCAACGCTCCCATTCCCAGGCTCAAGGAGAAGAACGCTTGGCCCGCCGCGGCGCCGATGATCTGCGGATCGAACACGTTGCCCAGGTTCGGGTTGAGGTAAAAAGCGTAGCCTTCACGACTTCCCGTCAAGAAGAACGAGTACACGGCCAGCCCGGCGAGAATGACGAACAGGACCGGCATCAGGATGACCGCCGTCCGCTCGATGCCGCGCTTGATGCCTCCGGCCACGATGATGATGGTCAAGGCCATGAACGCCACGTGCCAGCCGATCGCCTGCGATCCACTGGCGGCTGCGTTGAAGTAGGCCTCTGTGTCGGCCGGAAGCCCTGACGAGACGGCCTCCCAGGCATACCGCATGGTCCACCCGGCGATGACCGAGTAGTAGGACAGGATGATGAGCCCGGCAAAGACGAACATCCACCCCAACGGTGTCCATTTTCGGCCGCCGAGCATCGGCAAGGCCTTGACGGGAGAAACCTGGGCCAGCCGTCCCACCACGAACTCGGAAGTCATCAGCGGGATGCCGATTACGGCCACCAGCCCCAGGTACAGCAGGACGAACGCGGCCCCGCCGCCCTGGGAGGCGACGTAGGAAAACCGCCACATGTTGCCCAACCCGACGGCCGATCCAACCGCGGCCAGAATGAACCCGGTCTGGCTGCCCCACGAATCACGTGACGACGAACCTGGAGTGGCGTGCATGCTGCGCTCTTTCGACAAAGGTCTTCCAAGGTACTGCAATGGCGCCCCGTGTCCAGTCGCCCGGCCGGGGACAGCGCCCCCTGCCCGGCCTGGACAACTGTGCTCGCGCCACCAACTTCCGAAAACGACCGAAAGGGCCCCGTGACCACAGTGACCAGCGCCGAGCAACATCTCCGTTTCCAGGTCGGCCACAGCTGTGGCGAGGTGTCGGCCATTCTCCTCCGGCCCCCGTCCGCATCATGCCTCTACATACTAGGTCCCGGCGCGGGCGCCGGGATGCGACACCGGTTCCTCGCCGCGATCGCCGGGGAATTGGCCCAGAACGGTGTGGCCACCTTCCGCTACCAGTTTCCCTATATAGAACGAGGAGCCCGGCGTCCCGACTCGAGACCCATCCTGCTCGAGACGGTACGGTCCGCGGTCGCGGCCGCCGACACCGTGTGTCCCGGCCTGCCCGTCATCGCCGGGGGCAAATCGATGGGCGGACGGATGACGTCGCTGGCCGTGGCCGAGATGCCGCTGGCGTTCCCCGACGTCCGAGGATTGGCCTTTATCGGGTTCCCGCTCCACGGGGCCGGCAAGCCGCCCTCCACGGAACGGGCGGATCACCTGTCCGCCGTGTCGGTCCCCATGCTGTTTCTCCAGGGGACCAGGGACAAGTTGGCGGACATGGCGCTCATGTCCGGCGTATGTGCCGGATTGGGCTCGGGCGTTACCCTTAGGAAGATCGAGGGGGCCGATCACGGCTTCCATGTCCTGAAGCGATCCGGCCGGTCCGACGAGGAGGTGATCGTGGAACTGGCCGGGGCCATCGCCGAATGGTCGACACCCCTGCAACCGAGTGTCCCATGACTCGACATGGCATGCCGCAAGGCCGAGTCCCTATGACCGGCCTAGTCGTGGGATCATTGCTGGTGGCGGTCCCTGTGGCACCGGGACCGCCGGTATGGGGAGCGTATGGGCATGAGATGATCGGCCGCATGGCCGCACAACACGTTCCGGAATCGATGCCGGCCTTCTTCCGCGGTGCCGTCGATCAACTGGCCTATCTGAACGTCGAGCCAGACCGGTGGAAGGGTCGCGTCGAGCGGGCCCTCGATCCGGCCATGGACGGCAACTACTCCCCCGGCCACTACATCAACTATGAGGTCGTGCCGGAAGCCGCGTTCGAAGCCCCCGATCGCCTGGCCTATTTCCACGCTCTCGAACAGGCCGGCGTGGATCGCCAACCCGGGTTCCTCCCGTTCGTCATCCTGGAGCTGACACAGCGGCTGCGGGTGGCGTTCCGCGAGTGGCGTGAGGCTGGGGAGCCCGAGCGCGGCTGGATCGAGCAGCGGATCATCAACGACGCTGGTATCCTGGGACACTACGTGGCCGACGGATCCAACCCGCTCCACACCACCGTGCACTACAACGGCTGGGTCGGCGACAACCCGAACGGCTACGCCACCCTGCGGGGTACCCATGCCCGGATCGAAATCGACTACGTGAGAGCGCAGGTGCTAACCGGCGATCTTGCCCCGTTAATGGGTGATCCGATCGTGTTCGACGACTTGCGGACGGCCGTTTGGGACTACCTGGGAGCCTCGCACGATCTGGTGGAGCAGCTCTACCAGATCGATCGAGAGGCCCGGTTTGACGGGGAGACCACCGCTGCCGCCAACAAGGCCTTCATCACCGGCCGCCTGGCCGCCGGTGCGGCGATGCTGCGGGACCTGTGGTGGACGGTCTGGGTCACCAGTGAGCCTGACCGCTGAATCTTCTGCCACTCCCTCTCGTAGGTGGGCTCGTAAGATTCTCCGGGAGACGGCATGACGCGAGCGGTGGCACGCAGGACGACCTACGAACTTCGCCGGTCCCGGACCGACCGGAAGATCGGCGGCGTACTCGGCGGATTTGCCAAACATTTCGATATCGACCCGACGCTGCTCAGGGTCGGCTATCTGCTGACCTCGGTGGTGTCGGCGGCGTTCCCCGGCGTGTTGGTCTACTTGGTGTTGTGGCTCATCATTCCGGCGGAGAGCTACGCCGACGAACTGACGGATGACGAGTTCTACGACTACGACGACGACTACCGGGACGACTACTAGTCGTCGCCGGCTCACTCCCGGATACATGAGCGGCCGGCCCCGATCTCTCGGGTCCGGCCGCTCTTGCTGGTGAATCGCAATTCCCTACAAGGGGATTTCCCGCTGCCCGGTGTTGCCGGCGGAATCCCGGTGGCCGATTACCGCCCGGCGGGCGCTCGTCTGGAACACGGCGAACACGCCCCGGCTGCACTGCACCCTGGTGACGACCTTCGCCGAACCGCCGGCCCGCAACTGCTCGGCTCGCCGTCTCAGGGCCACGTCCACGGCCACCGCCCGACACGTCTGGTCGGACTGGGTCATCAGGTCGATTCGGCAGTTGGTTCCCCGGCACACGGCATCCAGCACCGCGGGCTCAACACCGTCCAAAGTAGCAGCGGGAATGCCAAGCCGGACCAGTATGGCACTGACGTCGGGGCCAGACCGCTGGGCTTCGGTGGGCACGACAGTGCCGATCGTGAGGCCCCAGACAAGGATCATCCGGGCCAACAGGTGCTGCCTGGTATGAGAACTGATTCGTCTGTTCATGACTGCAACCTCCCCAAGAGGGAATGTCACCCCAATGGCTAAGCAATCGCCGTACCATGAACGCTTTCTGATGCCATAACTCTTTGTCGCACAATGGGTTATAGTTACCGACGACGGCCGGTCACACTGGCTCCCATCGGTCCCAACCCTCGTCAGAATAGGGCGGTACAGTCACCATATCGCTCTCGGAGAACGGCCGTGGTGATGTAGGTCACGGGGGGGATGGTCGGGCGGTCAGGCGGTGAGGCGGTGAGGCGGTCGAGCGGTCGGTCAGATGGCCCGTCCGACTGTGAAGTGAGCGTTTACGGGAGCGTGGCCGTACAAGGGTCAACTACCGGAGGTTACATGAAACAGGCGTTTCCGATCATCGTTGTCGTCATCCTTGCCGCTGGCATACCGGTCTACGGAGCGGCCCAGGATTCTCCCTATGTCGGCCTGGGGCAGCGGACCATCAAGGCGCTTTCGCCGGAGGATATTGCCGGGTACGCCGAGGGGGCGGGCATGTCACTGGCGCTCGCCGCAGAGCTGAACGGATATCCCGGGCCGCGTCACGTGCTCGACGATGCCGAGGCTCTGGGGCTGAGCCAGGGTCAGCGGGAAGCAATCTCGGCCATCTTCGATTCCATGCACAGTCAGGCTATCGCTGTCGGGCGGCAGTACATCAGCGCCGAGCAGCGACTCGACTCATTGTTTGCCGCCAGGGAGATTACCCCCGAGAGTCTCCGGGAGGTTGTGGGGGAGGCAGAAAGGCTGAAGGGACGGTTGCGGGTCATCCACCTGGCAGCGCACTTGGAGACGACCGCGCTGATGGACCGCGAGCAAGTCTCCAGGTACCAGCATTTGCGCGGCTATGAAGGGGCCGAACAGGACCACGGGGCACATCACTGAGGCGGCCGGGGGAGATTCGGCCTTGCGGGTATCTAGTCCGACTGTTAATGTATTGACTGTAGATGTAGTGTTGGTTAATGCATTGACAGGTGACTATTCCCATGAAATCCGACACGCTCGAAGCCGCCCGTACCCCGCAGGATTTCCTTCCTCTGACCCCGCTGTCCTTCCTGGTCCTCATGGTGTTGGCTGATCGCGACAGTCACGGCTACGGGATCATCAAGGAAGTCGAACGGCGCACGGACGGGAGCACCCGTCCGGGGACGGGGACCCTCTACACCGCGCTGCAGCGATTGACGGACGATGGCCTCATCCAGGAAGCCGAGCAGCGGCCTGACATCGGCGACGACAGGCGGAGACGTTACTACAGTCTGACCGCACTGGGCCGCCAA
>SMVA01164978.1_pt1 | contig 13480 bp, 8 predicted proteins | sample 2456451 | NCBI WGS metagenome assembly SMVA01 (sample SAMN11095933, study PRJNA526329) | marine sediment metagenome | biome: Marine sediment; feature: Surficial sediment; material: Deep marine sediment; isolation source: Hadal surficial sediment | place: Pacific Ocean | collected 2014-05 | depth 0-1...
TATCATGAAATTTAACAAAACACTTATAGCGAACGCGGTTGGTTTGCTCTCCACAGCTGTTGTGGGCGGCGCTTCCGCGCAAGTCCTGGAAGAGGTGATGGTTACGGCCCAAAAGCGTGTCCAGAGCATGCAGGACATTCCAATTGCTGTCAGCGCATATACTGAAGATGAACTCAATGCCATGGGTGTTGAGGACAACAACTCGATTATTCTTCGCACTCCCGGCCTGACCGGTGGCAAGGATAACGACAATCAGAACATCCTGATGATACGTGGCATCGGCACCCAGGCTTTCGCACCGGGAACAGATTCATCGGTTGGAACCTATTTTAACGAAGTGCCGGTTAGCCGCGCCAACGCTGTGATGGGTTTTATGGATATCGAGCGGGTTGAAGTGGTCAAGGGTCCCCAGGGTACCCTGTTTGGTCGCAACACCGCCTCAGGCGCCATTGCCGTTACCAACAACCGGGCTTACCTGGATGACAGCTCGCTTGATCTGCGTGTCGCCGCTGGTGATGAAGGTCAGCAGGAATATGAATTTGCCGGCAACCTCGCTGTCAGTGACACGTTTGCTGTGCGCCTGGCAGGTAAGCACATTGAGCGCGATGGTACTTACGTCAGCAATGAAGGCGAAGAACTGAACAATCGTGAGACCGATCAAATCCGCTTCAGCCTGCAGTGGCAGCCCACTGACAGCTTCAATGTGAAGTGGTTCTACGACCTCTACGAATTTGAATACCGCTGGCAGCCGACCTCTACCGGCAATACCCTGTTGAGTGGCATTCCCATGGCGGTCACCGACCCGTACGCCGATAAGCAGGATATTACTGTAGCGGGCCTCCCCAAGAGTGATGCCAAGAATGAATTGTCGGTACTGCAGCTTGCCTGGGACCTCAACAGCAACCTGACTCTCAGTTCAAATACCGGCTACTTCAATAGTGATGCCCTGGGCCTTTCCCTGAACCTTGATCTCAGCCCCTTTTACCTGGTTTCCCTGCACGAAGACTGGGATATCGAGCAGTTCTCTCAGGACTTCCGCCTCAATGGCTCCACCGACAGTATCGACTGGTTTGTCGGTGTCAGCTACTACGAGGAAACCGCCGAGGTCACGACTTTCGTTCATCTTGACATCAACGATAACGGCATGCCAGACCTGGGCACTGAAATTGACTTCATGTCTGACCTGATCGAAAAGGACTACGGCAAGAACAAGAGCACCAGTTGGGCTGTATACGGCGACATGACCTGGGCGATGACTGAGAGGATGAATCTCACCGTCGGTGCACGCTACACTGAAGATGAAAAAGACGCTGAGTCCGAGAACGTTGCAGGCCTCTTCGAGGACGATTTATTTATCTTCTTCCCATCCCCATTCACCCAGGTGAGCGATAGCTGGGACTCTTTCGACCCGCGCATTGCCCTCGACTACCGGTTGAATGATGATACCTTGTTGTACGCCAGTATAGCCAAGGGCTATAAAGCCGGCGGCCACAACCGCTTTCCGGGGGAGCCTAACTCCGGTGTAATTACCAGTGTCGACCCGGAAGAAAACCTGACCTATGAACTGGGTGTGAAGGCCGATTTCATGGACAGCCGTGCCCGGGTTAACGCCACTATTTTCTTCTCCGACTACGAAAACTATCAGGCCGAGGTATTTCCTGAGGGTTCAACCGGCGCCATCATCGTTAACACCGGCGATCTGGAAGCAGCGGGTCTTGAAGTCGATGCCACCTTCCTGCTCGGTCAGAACATTGACTGGAAAATTGCCTATGCCTACGTCAATGCAGAGTTTAAAACTGACGAGATATATAACGGCGTTTCCATCAAGGGTAATCAGCCCTCGCGTTCGCCAAAGAATACTTTCTCGACCAACCTGAGGCACAACTGGGAACTGAATTCAGGCACCATCACCTCCATGCTGGAATACAGCTGGACGGATGATACCTACTACACAATCTTTGAAGACTCCCTAAACGACTATTCGCAGGCGGATGCCTACGGTCTGGTTAATGCCCGTATCGATTTCAACAGCGCCAGTGAAAAATGGGGTGTTGCAATCATCGGCAATAACATCACCGATGAAGAGTATGAGTCTTCAATTATTGACTTCGGCATCCCCTTCATCACTCCAGGAATGGGAGCACTGTGGAAAGTTGAAGCTCGCTACCACTTCTAGCTCGGGATACACCTCTATTCCCTTTCCAGGACTTGGGGCGTGGTGAAAGCCACGCCCCTTTTATATTAATTGCAGGACGCACTTTCAGTCTTTTCCTCCCGCCAGGGGTTCAGTAGTAAAACGTATGGCAATACAACTCGAATAGAACCTGCTCAGCAGGTATTCGTTTTTTTGCTTTTCTTATTACTGGTCACGGAATTATGCGATATCCAAACTGCCCGTATGCTTAAATATCTACGCGCTTTTGCCGTGAGGACTTTTTAATAAACCGCTTGGCAAGAGGCGCGACTTCCCGGCGAAATAAATCACCTTTGAAAATGCCGTAGTGTCCTACACCTGCCTGCACATGGGCTTGTTTCATTTCATTGGGTAGAGCATGGCATAGATCCAGGGCCGCCTGGGTCTGGCCCACACTAACCATATCGTCATCCGCACCTTCCAGGGTGAGTATGGGTACATCGACAATATGACCGCAATCTACCAACTGCCCCTGGTAGCGCATGGTTCCCTTGGGCAATTGCTGATCCATGAATATTCTTTCCAGGGTCTCAAGGTAGAAATCAGCATCCATATCCAGAGTTGCAAAGTATTCATCATAGAAGTCTCGATGCTTCTGTGCCGACTCTTCATCCCCCTTATACACATCCTTAAAAAATTGAAACTGTTTTGCCAGGTGCATTCGCTTGTTCATCGACATGAACCCACTAATCTGCATTACCCCGGGATATACCTTGCGACCTGCTCCCGCAAAACGACCGGGTACAGGATGAATTACCGCTGCTTTCAGCATGCCTTTGAACTTCTTCATCAGCTGCGACCGTTCCAGTAATTCGTTGGAGTTCACTCGAATATCGATAGGCCCGGCCAACAGTGTCAGGCTTCGTGGGCGATTGACACTTTTATCTTCTGCCATCACTGCGGTTGCAACCAGCGCGGCCACCGTGGCCTGGCATATGGCAAATACGTGGGTATTGGCGCCTGTGACCTGCAAAAAATCAATCAGGTAAGAAACATATTCGTCGAAACCGAACTTCCCGTCCTGGGTTGGAACGTTGCGAGCATCCTCCCAGTCGGTCACATACACGTTGTGGTCGGGTAAGAACTCCTCATAGGTTTCTTTCGAGAGCGTGGCGTGATGGCCCGAAATGGCCGCGACAAATAATACTTTCGGCGCATTGTTGGGCAGCCCTTCGCGGCGAAAATGCAGCAAATTTGCAAAAGGTTTGCGCGCCACTATCGATTTTGTTACCGGGTATTTACGCTGGCCAATTTTGACATCGGCGTAGGCGTAGCCCTGCTTGGGATAGCTCTTTAGCAGCCTGTGTGCTGATTCGAACCAGGCCGATTGCAGGCGGCCCAGTGGCGTTCCTGAAAAAATGTAGCGCTCGGATTTGGCGACCTGTTCGGCATGCGCAAACGCAGCCGCAGCCGGCCGTAATAGCTGGCGCTGAAAATCATAAATAGCGTAACGCATGAGATTTGTAGCCCTATTGATTGCCCCGTCAGACCGATAGCTATCTGCCTGTGCATACAGCGTATTATAATTAAGTATAATTGCCCATGTATAGGTCTAGCGTTAACACCATGCATTGTTTCCATAGTCGCCTCCGAGATTGTGGAGTGTGCATGCATCATACTCTCCACATCTTGAGGCTATCGATTAGAGAACATAGGTGCCCGGAGCTGCTTCCATCGGATCGAACAGACCCTTCTTACCCAGGCTTTTACGTGCATTGATTTTGCGGCCCGAACGCTGCTGCAACCAGATTGCCCAGTCGTCCCACCAGGTTCCCATTTTCTGTTCCGCACCCTGCAACCACTCATCGTGTGCAGCGGGATATTTATCGTTCAAAAAATAACTCGATTTTGCATTTCCCGGTGGATTGACAAAGGCCTGGATATGGCCGCTATTGCTCAACACAAAGCGAATATTTCCGCTCATGAATTGCGTACTGCGGTAACAGGCGTGCCAGGGTGTTATATGATCATTTACACCTGCTACCATGTACTTATCACAATCGAGGCTGGTGAGGTCAAGCGCCTGGCCCAGCACGGTCAAACCACCTGGCCTGGACAGCGGATCTGTTTGTAATTGGTCCAGGAAATCGCTGTGAAGCTGGGCCGGCAAGCAGGTGGTATCGTTGTTCCAATACAGGATATCGAAGGCCGGTGGCGCATTGCCCAGTAGATAGTTATTCACGACATAGTTCCAGATCAAGTCGTTGGGCCGCATCCAGTTAAAAACCCTGGACAGTTCCTTACCATCTAGAACACCCTTCTTTTGTGAGCCGCGCCGCGCCTTCTCAATGCCATCATCGTCGGCGAATAAAGTGAGTTCCGAATCTCCCTGGCGCTGGCTCAGCACACAAACCAGGGTAGTCAGGCTATTGATGGTGTCCTCCCCCAGGGCGGCCACATACGCGGTCAAAATTGAAGCCGTAATACCGCCGGAACATGCCCCCATCAGGTTGATAGTTGGCTGACTGGTAATCGCCTGTATCGCCTCAACGGCCTCTGCCAGAGATCTGACATAATCATCCAGGCCCCAATCGCGCTGCTGTGGCGTAGGGTTTCGCCAGCTGACCGCGAACAACTGCTGACCCTGCGCCACCAGGTACTTGAACAGGCTCTTTTCTGGCGACAGGTCGAACACGTAAAACTTGTTAATTTGCGGTGGCACTACCAGCAGGGGGCGTTGCTGTACCTTAGCCGTCGTGGGCTTGTACTGAATCAGCTCAAGTATTTCATTTCTGAAAACCACGGAGCCCTCTGTGGTCGCAAGGTTTTTGCCCAGCTCGAACTGACTCTTATCGACCTGGGCGGGTGTAGCGTTGTTATTGCGATAGTCGTCAATGGCATTGCGCAGGCCCTGTACCAAACTGCCACCCCGGGTGGCCCTGGCTTTCTTCAGAGCCGACGGATTGGTGAAAAGAAAATTGGTGGGTGCAATCGCGTCCGTCAAAATGTCAAAAAAAACTCACCTTGCGCTCATCGAGCTCATCCAGGTCCAGGTCGTCAACCCACTCCGAGAGTGAATCGTCCAATGCCAGGTAGCCCTGCAGCAGGCCGCGGAAAACCCCACTCTCCTGCCAGCTTGCATCAGCGAAGCGGCGGTCGCGCCTGGCAACCGTATAGTCTGTTTTCCCAGCCACTACATTAACCAGTTTGCCTGCGTACCCCAGAGCATGCTTGGCGGCGACCAATGGCTGCTTCGCCAACTGCCGAGCAGTGCTCTTCATCGACTCGCCAAAGTCTTCCGGACTGACTCCAACCAGTGGATTGAGGCCGATTACACCCTCGGCGGCTTGGTTAATATTGTGCTCTGACTTGCGCAGTCGCTCCGCGCGATGCGAATTCTTCTGACTCTTAATTGCTGCTTTCATTAGTTCTATGCCTGTAGAAGGTTAAGGTGGAAGTAATTCTAGGCTGGTGTCACCCGGAAATAAAGGGGAGCTGCGGACAGTAAATCATCACTTGCGGACAGATTATGAAAAGTAAACCAGTCTATTTTCAGCGCGTTAGCCAGTCACTGATTCCCATAGAAACCCTTTTGTGAAAGACTTCGAGGTCCGAGCTTCTCGATCAACAGGAATTGCTTTGAAATCGACAGAGCGCTTTACTATCAGGCCTGACTGGCCCTTTGATATCAGGCGCATACCCTTATTTTACGGTTGGGTGATCTGGCTGTTGAGTACGCTGGGCTTTCTATTTAGTATACCCGGCCAGACCATGGGCATGGCCGTATTCACCGATCATTTCATTGAGGCACTCGGTCTGAATCGTACACAATTGTCCTTGGCATATCTGTGTGGCACTGTTGGTTCTGCGCTTTTTCTGACCCGGGCGGGTCGTTGGTATGACCGCCTCGGCGGCCGCGTCATGGTGGCCCTGTCCAGCCTGGTGCTTGGACTGATGTTGCTGTTTATTTCTGTAACCGACCTGCTGGCGGGCAGTCTGGGCGGCAGCAAAGTCGCCAGCTTCGTGATAATTATGCTCGGCTATTTCGGCGTACGTTTTTTGGGCCAGGGAATACTTACCAGCGCTTCGCGCAATGTGCTGCTCCTGTGGTTTTACAAGCGCCGGGGACTGATCAGCAGCATCAGGGGCGTATTCGTCAGCTTCGGATTTTCTCTGGCACCGCTGTTACTGGCCTGGATGATCAGCGGCGCGGGCTGGCGTCTGGCCCTGTGGCAACTGGCGCTTGCCTGCGCGATTTTTTCCATCTTCGCTTTCCTGTTTTTGCGGGATAACCCTGCTGCTTGTGGCGTGGAAGTGGACAGAGCCTCCGCCTCTGATCAGGGCGAACCCAGTGTAAATATCGTCAGCATCCCCCTGGAACAGGCCAGGGTGACAGCGGTGTTCTGGGTCGTCAGCCTAAGCTTGTCGATACACGCACTGTTTGCAACTGCTGTAACCTTTCACATTGTGTCTATCTTCGCGGAAGCGGGCCGCAGCGCCACCGAGGCTTTCGCCTATTTCCTGCCGGCAGCCATCGTATCCACAACAAGCAATCTAATCGCCGGTTGGATGGCGGACAAGCACAAACTGAAACCGTTTTTGATCATCATGTTGCTGGCCTTCCTGGTCGGTGCCAGCGGATTGCTGAACCTGGATCAGCAGTGGGGTTACGCCTTTCTGGTACTGGGTTTTGGTGTGGGAGGTGGCTTGTGGTCGGTAATCTCCAACCTGGCACTCATCCGTAATTTTGGGCCGCTACACCTGGGCGAGATCAGCGGACTGTGTACATCGGTAATGGTATTTGCCAGTGCAATTGGTCCCGCCCTATTTGGTCTAGGCCTGGATTATTTCGGTAGCTATGCTGCTGCGGAGTGGTTGTGCGTGGTTATTCTGCTGGCCTTACTTGCAATGGCTATAGCAGTGCCCCACACCGAGCAATAGCTAGTGGGCATCCCAGCGGAAGGCATTACTTGTTCTGTTCACAAATGTATGTAAGTGGTGCATAAATGTAATTTTCACTGCCAGTGTCTCTTTGTAGAATTCGCCTCCTATAGAACCCGAGTGCAGACTCGGCTTGGTTTCTGGGCGCAAAGGAGTCAAATTTTATGTCGATGACTAATTCTTTTCAGACCGACAATGTCGAACTGACTGCCGCCGAGCAGTCCATGATTGAACGCCGGGCCCGGCTATTGGGTCCGGGCTATAAACTGTTTTACCAACAACCGGTCCATCTGGTTCGTGGCGAAGGCGTATGGTTGTACGACAAAGAAAATATGCCATTTCTGGACGTTTACAACAACGTTCCCAGCGTCGGTCACTGCCACCCTTATGTCGTTGAAGCAATGACCAGGCAGGCCGCCACGCTCAATAGCCACTCACGCTACCTGCACGACAACGTACTGGATTACGCGGAGCATTTACTGTCCAAATTCCCTTCGCATCTGGGTAACGTGATGTTCACCTGCACCGGCAGCGAAGCCAATGATCTCGCCTACCGCATTGCCAAGTACAACACCGGCGGCGACGGATTTATTGTCACAGATCTGGCTTACCATGGCGGCACGGATGTGATTGCCTCCATGTCGCCATCCCTGGGTGAATTCGTCAGTCTCGGTGCCAACGTCCGGTTGGTCCCCGCGCCCAATAGCTTTCGCGGTGAGGGTGACGTAGGCAGGACATTCGCGGCTAACGTTGGTGCGGCGGCCGCTGATTTAAAACGTCACGGTGTTCAGCCGGCGGCCCTGCTGGTGGATACCATTTTTTCAAGTGATGGTGTATTTTCAGACCCGGCGGGTTTCCTGGCTGAAGCCGTAGATGTAATCCATGAGTATGGTGGTCTATTTATCGCCGATGAAGTGCAGCCGGGTTTTGGCCGCACCGGTGCTAACTGGTGGGGTTTCGAGCGCCACGGTGTGATGCCCGATATGGTAACCCTGGGTAAGGGCATGGGCGGTGGTCATCCCCTGGCAGGTATTGTTGCCCGCCCAGAACTGCTGACCGAACTGGGCAAGAGTCGCTACTTCAATACCACCGGCGGCACCGCTGTTTCCTGCGCTGTGGGTAAAGCCATTCTGGAAGTCATTGAAAATGAATCTCTGATGGAAAATGCACTTCAGGTAGGTAACTACCTGAAGTCTTCTCTATGTGATATGGCGAATCATCATGAAGTGATTGGCGACGTTCGCGGTGCCGGACTATTTATCGGAGTTGAAATAGTAACTGATGCCAACAGCCTCCAACCCAGCGAGGCCTTTGCGATGCAAATTGTTAATAAGCTGCGCGCCAAGCGCGTTTTGCTAAGTAGCGCTGGCCCCCACGCTAATGTATTAAAGGTGCGCCCACCGTTGCCCTTCAGCATGGAAAATGCCGATCAATTTCTGCAGTGTTTCGATGAAGTGCTATCGAACTTGTGATCACCACAGCGTAAATTTAATTGAACTTAGATAAACACAAACAAATGAATCAGCAATCTACAAGTCATCTCAGTGCGCAGCCACCAAACAATTCTGTTGCTTTCACACGGAAGGTCATGCGTGAACTTTTTGCTATCGATGGAGAAGCTCGACAATTGGCCTGTGAGCGGGACCAAATATTTCAGCTTAGCGCAGTAGATGGTGAGCGCTATATACTGCGCTTTACCAACCCCACTGAAGATCCCTCGATTACCAACTTTCAAACCGAAGCGCTGTTACATGTTGCCAGAGTTGCACCGACATTACCCATCCCGCATATTATCCGTAGTGTAGCGGGCGAAACAGATGTGACGGTGGTAATGGAAGACGGTCGCATCAGTATGGCCAGGGTAATCACTTTTTTGCCCGGGGTTCCTCTGTGCCAGGTGCCACAGCGGGCTGGCAATATACGCCTTGCCATGGCCGTTACCCTGGCGGAGCTGGGCTTCGCATTTCGTGGATTTTTTCACTCGGCAGCGGGTCATGAAGTACCCTGGGATTTAAAGCATGCTGCCAGTTTGCGCGGCCTGCTGCACCACATTCAAGACGATGTGACCCGGCAGTTGGCGACGCGAGGGCTGGATGATTTTGAGCGTTACGCCAAGCCACAGGAAGAGAAGCTACGCTGCCAGGTCATTCACAACGACCTCAATTTCAGTAATGTAATGATTGATGAGCAACAGGACAAAATCTGCGGCATCATTGATTTTGGTGATATGGTTCACGCGCCCCTGATCTATGACGTTGCCGTTGCCCTGGCTTACCACTTGAGTGGTGATGACGAGGATACTCTGGCGATAATGGTCGATTTTGTGAGCGCTTACCATCGCGTAGTACCTCTGGAAGAGGAGGAACTGGCTATTCTTTATGACTTGGTGGTGATGCGGCAGGTGATGACATTGACCATTACCGAAAGACGGGCCAGCCTCCACCCCGAGAATCGTGACTATATTCTGCGCAATCACCCTGTTGCTCTAAAGGCGATTAAACGCCTGGCAAAAATAGACCGCCGAGAGGCCGCACGGGCGTTCTTTCAGGCCTGCCCCGGCTATATCACACATTCCGTTAAAGTGGCTTAAACACTTCCTGCAGAAATATCGACCTCTGAAACAAAGGTGAAGTGACGCCAGCGAAAAAGCTCGATACTTACTTCGGCCGTAATTTGGCACGGCCTAAGTATTCAATCATTATTTTTGCCACTATCTCTGGCTGCTCTGAGGTCAGTGCATGGCCAGCATTTTCGACTTCAACGTAGCTTAGCTGTGCCCCCAGTTCTGCAGCCAACGCTTTACCGGCGAGTTCTGGCGGGGCAATAAAATCTTCCGTGGCCTGAATAAGCAAAATATTCTTGCCGCCCGCCGCTTTATAAAAATCGGTATCAATGGTGGTGGCGGCATTTATTTGCGCTGCCGCCAACCTGGGGTACCACCCTTGCAACCAAACGCTGGCGTCATTGCCCTCAGCAAAAAAAGCACAGTGAATATTTTTCAGCCTTTCATCTTCCGCCAGCTTCATATTGATTGATCCCCTCAGGCAGTTTTCAGCCTCGGGGCCTATCTTAAAGTTTCCACCTGACGCAAGAAGGATGACGTGGTCAACATAGTCGGGATACATTGTGGCGAACGTTCTACCCAGACGGTTTCCAAAGGCATGACCCGCTATGTGCAGCTTTTTAATATTCATTGAATCCAGGGTAGCCTTGATGTCGTCGGCCAGCATTTTCATACCGACACTTGCGGGGTTCAGGTTACCGGTGCTCTTGCCTATACCCCTGGGCTGGATCAATATCACTTTGAAACCGGCTTCTACCAGGCGGGTGGTAAGGGTGGAGTCGTAATCTTCCGTATAGTCCTCAACACCGCGACCAAGTGAGGGAATAATCGTTATAGTCTCTCCCGTACTGTCGTCCAGCCTATAAAGTCGCACGTGGTTGGATGCATCGCCATGCTCTATCACCAGATCTTCCGCCAGGTAATCGGCAGCCGTGTTCATTCCAGCTTTCTGAATGTCATTGCTTACCGCAGTTCTATAAACGGACTTTCCTTCCTTGATGGTTTCCAGAACTTTTATATCCCTGATCGTCATTGGGTTCACTTTCAGCGGGTTCTTGTTCAATATGACAAAGTCGGCGAGCTTGCCGGCCTCTAGCGATCCCTTGGTCCCCTCCTCAAAGTACTGATACGCCGCCCAACGCGTGATACTCAACAGTGCCTGGTACGGGCTGATACGTTCATCTGGCCCGATAATTTCGCCGCTTCGGCTGGCCCGGTTTACGGTCGTATGTACTATCATCATGCTGTTTGGAAGGATGACAGGGGCATCATGGTGCTGGGTAAAAATCATACCCTTCTCCAGTGTGGTTGCCGCCGGTGAGATGCGATAGGCGCGTTCTTTTCCCAGTGTTCTATCGACATGCCAGTCGCCCCAGTAGAAGGTATGTAAACCGAAGAATGAAGGGATAACGCCTAGCTCCTTCATTCGATCGAGTTGATCAAATCGAACCGTTTGGGCATGAACCATAACGGGCCTGCGATCTGCCTTGCCAAGCTTTTTGTTAGCATGTTCAATTGCATTTAATAACTGATCAGCGGCGGCATCACCGTTACAGTGCACATTGAGTTGCCAATTATTTTCAAAGGCCTGCAAGACCAATTGGTTTACTTTGTCCTGGTCGGCTATGGCCGCGTAACCACTATAATCTGCGGCCCGGCCTTCGGTCGGGCGGTGATAGGGCTCAGTAAACCAGGCCGTAAATCCCTGTGGTGACCCGTCCAGGGTCAGCTTTGCTCCGGCGACGCGATAGTGATTGTCTTAATTCTGGCTGAACCGCAGTTCTTTAAGAAGATCCTGCTCGGAGACTATATCGGGGACAACGGCGATATCGATAGGCAAGCGCCCCTGTTTTGCTAGGCGCGCCCAAACACGGACATTACCAGCGCTGGCCTTGCCTTCCTGCGCAGTGGTGAATCCGTTGCGCATATAGGCTTCAAGACCCGACAGGGCGAGCGCATCATTGGCAGCTTCGTCAAAACGGGAAAAAAGTGCGATTTGGGCCTTGAATTTGGCCGACTCCTCGAGAACGCCATTGGGGGTTCGACCATTTGCTTCCCGGCGAATCACGCCACCGGGAGGATTTGCTGTGTCGGCAGTGTAGCCGATCAAATCCAGAGCTTTGTGGTTTAACGTCATAAGATGACCAGACTGATGCACCATCATAACCGGAACCGTGGTCGATATATTGTCAAGATCATCGGCAGTTGGGTGTCGACCTTCCTCGAGTTGTGCGTCGTCGTATCCAAACCCAACGATCCAGCCGATGTCAGACACCATCTGCGTGTTTTTATCCTCCCAATGCTTCATAAGTTTGATAAGGGTGGAAATATTCTTACCCAGGCCATCCGGCGGAGGCATCAGGTTCGCCACCCTATTTTGAAAACCCGCGACGAAAGTATGGCCGTGAGCATCAATGAAGCCGGGCAGCAGTGTATGCCCCTGCAAATTATTCATCAGGGTGGCATCACCCTCAAAGCCAAATGCCTCATCCCTTGGGCCTGTGAATAGAATTTTTCCATCTTTGACGACAAGCGCTTCAACATACCCCGGGCTGTCACCTTTCATGGTGAGAATATCTCCACCAAAGTAGATTGTATCGACAGTTTGCTTTGGGGCGCTGTTGGCAGGTGTAGGAGCTTCATTACAAGCAATAAGAGATAGCGCCAAAAGCGCTAGAATTAACGTGCGAGAATATTCCATTGAGTATTTCCTCCAGATTAAACGTTATGACGCAAATTAGTGACTGTTGAATATATTGGTTTCTTGGGTTCAGTTCTACGCGGTGAGTGTGCCCGGGATGGTTATTAGGAGTTTACTGTATGAAGAGTAATCTCTACGACAGGCCCGCCGCGCACAGCTTCGGTGTGCTATGCTCAGCGGAATCAACAACCATTGGAAACACTGGTGAGCAGCTCGAATTTGATGTTAAGTACCTTGCTATCCCTTCTCCTGGTACTGGCAGTCGGCGCGAACACAGCGGGCGCGTCCCTCTCGACATGTGAAGTCCCAAAAGAATACACCACATCGCCGCCGTTGATTGAGGGTGAACCCGTTGGAATAGCGGTCGATCTCACTGTTCTGGACATCATTGAAATCGATAGCGTCAAAGAATTTTTTACCCTGTACTACACCGTGGACCTACGATGGCAGGATGAACGCTTAAGTGCCGAAAATTTAGGCTACTCTCTGGCGGGCTGCTCCCTGGAGGAAAATGATATCTGGCATTCGAGGGTCGGTCTACTGAACCTGCAATCTACCAACATCGTTTATTTCAGGGATTTGAGAGTTGACGCCCTTGGCGAAGTGCGAGACGGTTGGCGGTTGCAAACCGGCTTTCCAGTGACAGGTAACCTGCTTTATCGGTGGCGGTTTGCGCAAGAAATCCGTAGGTTTTTATGCCACGAAAATCGCTGCCCGGCGCTACGCTTGAGTAAGTATCCGGCGTCGACGCACAACTGACCAGGAAAAATCCTGGCGAATAAAATCATCGCTGTTATTTTGTAACGAGTATGGAAGATCATTAGATTACCTATTCCGAAAAATGTGCTTTCATGTGCCAACTCGTGGCGAGGACATCCTAGCACAGCAGCACGACCTTCGTTTTAGCTTGTACCGTATTGGCACTGATGGTCACCAGCATCAGCTGGTTAATATCGGTAGGTTATGACGTTGCGCTAAAGTAGAGATTGCCTGGGCACTCTTTGCCTGCGGTTGGTGCAGCGTAAACACTAGAACTGTTCGTCCGCCAATGCCATGGTCGTATCACTGCCCGACTCGGCGGCCTGTACATACGCGGCCACACGAGGCATGATTTGTTCAGCGTAAAAACGCGCGGTAATAA
>SMVA01115010.1_pt1 | contig 13479 bp, 15 predicted proteins | sample 2456451 | NCBI WGS metagenome assembly SMVA01 (sample SAMN11095933, study PRJNA526329) | marine sediment metagenome | biome: Marine sediment; feature: Surficial sediment; material: Deep marine sediment; isolation source: Hadal surficial sediment | place: Pacific Ocean | collected 2014-05 | depth...
CAACCTGCAACATATTGGGCAACGAATCCTCCGGGTAAGCCAGCGTATCATTGGACATAATGGCAACACTATTGATGCCCAAAGACTTAAGCTCGTTTGTGTCCCTGACCAGTTTTTTCCTGATCGCCTTCACGTATGGGCAGTGATTGCTGATAAACATGATCAGCAAACCCCGTTCGCCGCTGCATTTTTGCAGCGTCCAGCGCTGCTCATCGACGCCGGGCAGCGAGAAATCTCCTGCTTTCTTTCCGAATTCACACACAGGTGGCTGCAAACTGACCATTGACACGCCTTTTAGGTTAAAAAGGGCAGTATATCAGGCAATGCGGGTAATCCGGGTCAGCAAAATGCTGCTGGTTTTGCTATGCTTAGGATAAGAACTTTTCTGCCTGCGGCGACTCTATAGATTAACCGTAGCGGGATGGTATGCGGTGAGGAATAAATGAAGCTAAGCGGAAATATCACATTCAGATGCGCAGGCAGCCTTTTTGCTGGCTTGTTTGTGTGCCTGTGGCCTGCATATTCCATTGCTGCAGAGCCTGTGATTGGCCAACTGAATAACGATAAGCCATCGCTGTTGACTTTTCCGCTGCACGGCCAACAGGTACCCGCAACGCTCGCATTCGATCTTGGTGGATCCGAAACCCGTAAGCTGGAATTGCAGTTATCTGAACCACTGAACGTGAACTTCAGCAACCGTCTGCAAAAATCTTCCTCTGGTGTTGGCTCAGTGTTTCTGGATAGTTCGGTTAATCTGAGCCTGTCAGATAACATCGACATGACGGCCAGCCTGGGAGCAAGCAAGAGCCAGCCCGCTTTTCAGTCCCTGGGCAGCATCCATTGCCAGAACGGGGTACTTGAACAAGGCTCCTATCGGGCATCCGATTGTTATTTCATAAACCAGGCAAATATATTGAAGCAGGATCAGGTTGCCATGGGTTTACGTTACGGCAGAGAAAATTTCAGTACCTCCATCAGCATGTTCCAACATGAAACCAGTATGCGCCAAGCAAGTCCGGTTTCCAGCGGTCCAGCGTTGACCGGCATGGCACTGGGTGCCGATTTGATGACACCGCTGCAAAGCAATCCGCTGCTATCGGCTTTCAGTGGTGGCCAGCCGTTGAATTATCTGCACAGCGCAGTCACGGGTCTCGATATGGAATTCCAACTGGGCCTGACCATGGACCGGGCGGGTGCTGTCAGGCTTGGCTTGCAGCTTACCCGTGTTCTTGATGCATCTTATACCGTCGGCTTTGGCTATCCTGCTGGCCGGCAAAACTGGGCGATTGCCAGCCCTGTCGACAGTGCCCGGCTTGGCCTCGACTGGAACAAGGGCAGCTTTAGCGGTGGCATACAAGGCTTTTATCGCGAGCAGGTTGAGTTTTTAAACCGTGAAAATCTGGATAGCGTAACCACTTTCGATGTTCACTTTACCTGGCGTGCGCCCTGGAATGCCAACCTCAGTGTTGGTACAACCAATGTGCTCAATGCCGGCAATGAAGATAACAATAGTGACAAGCTTTTGCAGGACCCGTTTGAATCTATTTACGGACGAATACCTTACGTCCGTTACCAGCAAGACCTCTGAGTCTGCGGCCAACCAAAATCTATTTACACAGCGTATACGCGTATCTAGTGCTAGACTTGCGCCGTCAAAAACCGAGCGATTTATCTGAGAATGCACATGAAGAGACTGTTGTTTTTCACCCTTATCTTTAGCCTGCATTTTAGCGCCCAGGCTGATGAAGCCTTTTCGACGCTTGAAGAAAGAATGTCTGGTAAGGAATTCAAACAAACCGGCCTGTCAAAACTGACTGACGAAGAACTGGCTGCTTTGAACGAATGGGTGCGTAGCCATTCCGTCGCGACGCTCGAAAATGCCGTGGCCCGCCCCGCTGCAGGCGCCGCTACCGCGAGTGCAACCTCAGATTCCCGGGGGTTTGAACACCAGGCAAAATTTGAGGATGATGGCTATGACAATAAGATCCATAGCAATATTGTAGGTACGTTTACCGGTTGGACCGGCAACAATACCGTGTTCACACTGGCCAACGGCATGATCTGGAAACAGGTGGAAGGCGATACCTTCAATGTCAGGGCCACCGAGAATGCCGAGATCACGATTAAAAAAAGCGTGATGGGCAGTTGGCGTTTATCGATGGCAGGTTATAACAACACGGTTCGGGTCGAAAGAATCCAATAGGCTAAGTATCAGCAATGAATTTTAACGGCGTTTAATTTTTTTCAGGGCCAGGCCGAATTTGAACAGGAATACACGAATAACAAGGTAAGCCGCTGCTCCGATGGCAAACAGCACGTAGGGCCCACTGGAAGACTGATACTTAAAACTTTCCGTCTCGACCCAATACCAGCCAAAAGCAAGCAGCAACAGTGTCAGCACAGCATAACTGGCCATTTTCAAATAATAGATTCGATCCCTGATTTCTCGCCGACGAAGTTCGCGCAATTCATCTTCATCCACTTCACCACGTTGAAACCCGCATTGCGGGCATATCCTGATCTGGCTGGATATCCTGCTATCACATTTGGGGCACTTGATAATCGCCATCTTGGTCTTCCTGAATGACCTTGCTTACTTAATCCGAGCTGTAAAATCTCAATTCTGCGCGCAAACCACCGTTTTTGCGATTTTCAAAATATATTGACCACCCATACAGTTCACACAGTCGTTTGACGATAGCCAATCCAAGCCCTGAACCCTTACCCGATACACCCTCCCCACGATAATGCCGATCCATGACGTAAGCCAGTTCTGACTCTGGAATTCCAGGCCCTGTATCTTCCACCAACACCCGGCCATTGCCGATGGTACACACCACTTCACCAGACGCCGTATACCGGATCGCATTGCTGATCAGGTTGCCAACGGTCACCGCGATAACGGATTCGGGGGCAATCACACTGACCTTGTCCAGCCCCACTATCTTCAATTCGAGCGGCTTGTTATCCAGTAATGGTGTGTGCAAATGAATCAGCTTTTCAACTATCTGGCGGACGCTGTGCGCATCGCTGTCCTGGTTGATTCCCGGTTCAGAACGCACCAGGTGTAGCAAGGCCGTGGTGATGTCGGTCGATTGTCTTGCAGCTCGCGCGATACGCAATATCCGCGTATGGGTCTTATCCGACAAATCTTTTTGTGCCAGCAGTAACTCGGTGGCACCTGAAATAACCGCCAGTGGTGTGCGAAGTTCATGACTGACATCGGCGTTAAATTCGCGGTCGCGTTCAACCAGTTGGTGCACACGTTCAGCATAGGCATCCAGTGCCGCCGCCAATTGCCCGACTTCATCATCCGGGTACCACTGCGCCAGTTGCGGTGAGGGCGTTTCCTCACCCAGCTGGCTGAGGCGTTCTGCAAGATCGCTGACCGGTCGCATTATCCGCGTAGACGACCACATGCCGAGTGCCAGGGACAATAGTGAAAACACCAGCACGGCCGCCACCAGTGACCATACCAGTTGCGTGGTAAGACGTTGATTGTCAGTGATGTCATAAATCAAAAATGCCCACAGGTCTTCATCTTTGCGCACAGCAGCCTTGAAATAGCCTTCCGCAGTTTCCACTTCGTGTACGCCGGGCGGCAGGTTTCTGATCTGCGCAATGACACTGTGGTTGGGGTCGCCGGGGCGGGTTACAAAACCCTGGATACGCGTATGGAATGGCTCAACCAGAGTCGGATCACGACGTAATTGAACAAGGTAGTCATCGAGTTCCTGCCTCAAGGTCGAGCCAATCAGCTCATCCTCAAGACTCTTCTGCAATATAAGTGTGCTGATTGCAAACAGGCCACTCAGCAAGGTTCCGAATAACAAGAATGAAAATATAATTCGACTGCGAAGCCTACGTTTGTATCGCATCTGACTCCACCAGACGATAACCAATGCCATGGCGGGTCTGGATCATCTTGCTGCCAAATGGCTTGTCGATGACTGCACGTAAGGAGTGAATATGAACCCTCAGGCTGTCGCTGTCCGGCATCTCCTCTCCCCAAACTTCTTTTTCCAGTTCAGCACGGGATACCACGTTGGGCGAGGCTTCCATCAGGCAACGTAAAAGTTTCAGACCAATGGGGTTCAGGTCAACCTCGTGCCCGCTGCGGGCTGCGATCAGGGTATCGAGATTAAACAGCAGATCGCCTACCTGGATCTCTTTGCTTACCCGCCGCGTGCCTCGTGTTGCCAGCACTTTCAGGCGCACTTCAACTTCCTGCAATTCAAATGGCTTGACCAGGTAGTCATCGGCACCGGTTTCAAAACCAGCCAGCTTATCTTCGAGGCGGTCCCTGGCAGTCAGCATCAGTACAGGTGTATTCTTGCCGGCGTCCTGACGTAATTTACGACAAACCTCCAACCCATCCATACCCGGCAATGCCAGGTCAAGAACGATGGCATCAAAATCGTTGACAATGGCAAGATGCAATCCAGTGATGCCATCACCGGCAAAATCCACGGTGTGGCCTTTTTCGTCCAGATAATCGCCGATGTTTGCAGCAATATCCGGGTTGTCTTCAATAATTAATATACGCAATGTTTTACCTGCATTTCTTGGGTTAGGTGCCTGTCGGACTTAACTGATCGTAAGATCATGTTAAGTTTGACAGGCTCCGTGTACAGAAAAGGCCCAGATAGATGATAACACCACCTTACCTGGGCCTGAAACGCCCTGTTAACCGTAATCACAGCTTCGTGCTGTACTTGTAGTCGCACAGGTTTGCACCCATACGGTCAAGCTGTCAATAGTGTATGCCCATCAACGTTAAGAAACAGTTAACTAAACTGGAATTTTCCGTTAAGGATACTCTGCCCGATCCTGACCATCCGGAACTGCGCCGGTGTTAATCTCCAAGGATCTCCACGTCCTTGAGATTTTCTGCCAGTGACTCGGCATCGCCGCCTTCCGACATTTTCACCGCCAGGCGAACCTCATTGGCTGAATCAGCATGACGGATGGCTTCATCGTAGGTAATCTTACCCTCTTTATACATCCCGAACAGACACTGATCGAATGTAACCATGCCGTGGTGGTTGGAGTCCGCCATGATTTTCTTCAGGTCTTTTATGTCGCCATTGCGGATACGTTCCTGTACCAATGGGGTTGCAAGCAAAATTTCGACTGCGGCCCAGCGCCTGGTTTGATCTGCCGAAGGGATCAATTGCTGCGCAACGATGGCACGCATGTTAAAGGACAGATCAAGCAACACCTGTTCCTTGGCGTCTTCATTGAAGAAGTGCAAAATGCGGTCAAGCGCCTGGTTGGCGTTATTGGCATGCAATGTGCACAACACAAGGTGACCGGTTTCAGCAAACGTAATGGCGTGTTCCATGGTCTCGCGGGTGCGGATCTCGCCGATCATGATCACGTCCGGCGCCTGTCTCAGCGTATTGCGCAAGGCAACCTCAAACGACACGGTGTCAATACCGACCTCGCGTTGGGTAATCAGGCTCTTGCCGTGAAAATGTACATATTCGATCGGATCTTCCACCGAAATGATGTGGCCGCTCAAGCGCCGGTTGCGGTAACCGATCATGGCGGCCAGTGAAGTTGATTTACCAGTACCAGTGGCGCCTACAAACAGCACGATTCCACGCTTGATCAGCGATAGATCTGTCAACAGCTCCGGCAGTCCTAAATCCTCAAAAGTCGGGATCGTGGTTTCAATCCGGCGGCACACGCAACCCGCGGATCCCTGTTGATAAAAAGCACTGATCCGAAACCTGACCTCGTCTCCCAGTGCCAGGGCAAACTGGCATTCCTGAGTTTCCTCAAACTCTTTTATCTGCTTTTCTGTCATGATGCTGTGGACAATCTCGACGACTTCCTCGGGCAGCAGCACCTCGGTTGAAAGCGGGCGTATCTTGCCATTGACCTTGATACACGGCGGCGCATTGGCCGTCACGAAAAGATCGGACCCCTTCTCCTGGTGCACTTCCTGCAACCAGTCTCTAATTACACTCATGTCAGCACTCCGGCTAGCTCATGTTACATAAACAATTTACGATCAGTTGCCTTCCTGGCGGCCTCCTGGCGGAGCACAATGCCTCTTTTGACCAGTCCTTCCATATACTGGTCAAGGGTGTGCATACCAACATTCTGACCGGTCTGAATGGCTGAATACATCTGCGCTACCTTGTCTTCACGAATCAGGTTCCTGATTGCAGGTGTCGCCATCATGATCTCGTGTGCGGCGATACGGCCACCACCGACACGTTTCAATAATGTCTGCGCAATGACCGCGCGTAATGATTCTGACAACATCGAACGAACCATCGATTTTTCGCCGGCCGGGAACACGTCGATGATCCGGTCAATGGTTTTGGCTGCTGACGATGTATGCAATGTCGCAAAAACCAAATGGCCGGTTTCGGCTGCCGTCAAGGCCAGGCGTATGGTCTCGATATCTCGCATTTCACCCACCAGGATGATATCCGGGTCTTCACGCAGTGCTGAACGCAGCGCCTGGTTAAAACCATGTGTATCGCGATGTACTTCACGCTGATTGATCAGGCATTTGCGCGAGGTATGCACGAATTCAATGGGGTCTTCGATGGTCAGGATATGTCCAGCCACGGTGTTATTGATGTGATCAATCATGGCGGCCAGCGTTGTCGTTTTACCTGAGCCGGTTGGACCGGTCACCAGTACCAGCCCACGCGGCACATTGATGATATCTTTGAAAGATGGCGGCGCGCCGATATCTTCCAGCGTCCAGACGGCGACCGGAATGGTTCTGAATGCACCACCGACACCCCGGTCGTGGTGGAAACAGTTGACACGGAAACGGGCCAGACCCGGCACGACATAGGAGTAATCATTCTCAAGGTTGGCCTCAAAATCACGGCGCTGATGATCGTTCATCGTGCTGTACAGCAACTCCGTCAGTTGCTGGTTTTCCAACGCAGGGAGGTCCAGACGACGTAAATCGCCGTCCACTCGTATCATGGGTGGCAAGCCTGATGACAGGTGAAGATCGGATGCCTTGTTTTTAACAGCAAAGGCAAGCAGCTCAGCAATATCCATTAAACCCTCCTTGTAGGGATACCGGTCGCGTTACAATACATTATGATCCAGAATCTGGAAAATGCATGAAACCGGCTCCCTGGTTTTATTGCAACACCCGTAACAATAAATCAATGCATATGCCTGCTGCAAGATGAATAATTCACTTAATAAACTGCAATTTGTCAGACAAAGGATAGAAAATGCCTGTAAAGCAGCAAATAGACAGGCCGAAGAAGTTACTCTGCTGGCTGTCAGCAAGCGACATCCGGCTAAAAAAGTGTTTATTTTAAATGAGTTAGGATTGTCTGATTTTGGTGAGAACCAGCTAAACGAAGCCCTGCTAAAGCTAAAAGAATTGCAGCACCTGGACTTGGTATGGCACTACATCGGTGTAATACAATCTAACAAAATACGCGACATTGCAGCACATTTTCAATGGGTGCAGAGCGTTGACAGGGAAAAAGTGCTGAATCGCCTGTCCCGGTTACGACCCGCACACATGGGTGCATTGAACATATGTTTGCAGGTCAATATCGATATGGAGCCGCAAAAAGCCGGTGCCAGCGTAGCAGAAATCTTGCAACTGGCAACGATTGCCCAAGGTCTGGATAATATAAAACTACGAGGATTGATGGCGATTCCGAGATTATCAAATGACCCTCAACAACAACATGACAGCTTTCGCATGGTTCGGGTCCTATTTGAACAACTGAAGCAATCGGGCCATGACGTTGATACTTTATCCATGGGCATGTCGGCAGATCTGGAAATCGCCATAGCCGAGGGCAGCACGATGGTAAGAATTGGTACAGACTTGATGGGTCACCGGCAGACATGAACAACATCGCGTTAACAGAAAAATACGAAGCAAGCAGGAATAAGACATGAAAATTGCGTTTATCGGCGGCGGCAACATGGCCACCGCCTTGATTGGAGGTCTGTACGGGTCGCAAAGCGAGCCGGAAAAGATACAGGTGGCAGACCCGAATCCGGATGTACGACAGCGACTGCAGGAACAATGGCCGCTTACTTGTTTCGACCATGCTGAGGATGCAATTGCAGACATGGACGCAGTCGTATTGGCAGTTAAACCACAGATTCTGCCAGCGGTACTTGAGCAGATCGGTGATGTGCTCAGTGCAGAGCAGTTGCTGATCTCCATCGTCGCCGGTATACCCATCAAACAGATCGCTGATCAACTGCCATCATCGCCAGCGATTATCCGCACGATGCCGAATATGCCGGCTTTGATCGGTCTTGGAATAACGGCGTTGTATGGCGATGAAAACTGTAGTTCTGCTCAGCGGGACATGGCAAGCAAGGTAATGTGTTCGGTAGGTGAAGTTGTCTGGCTGGAAAAGGAAGACCTCATGGATGTTGTTACAGCGGTGTCCGGTAGCGGGCCGGCTTATTTCTTTTACCTGGTAGAGGCCATGCAAGAGGCCGGTAGAGGCCAGGGCTTGCCAGCGGATATAGCGGAAAAACTTGCCTTGCACACGGCCAACGGTGCCTGCGCAATGGCCTTGCAAAGCGACATTGGTGTGCATGAATTACGTCGCCGCGTCACCTCCAGGGGTGGCACTACCCAGGCTGCCCTGGACCAGTTGCAGGCGGGGCAATTTGCGGAACTGGTGGACTCGGCCATTCGTGCAGCAACCCTGCGAGGTCGGCAACTTGCAACTGAAGGAGAACAACAGTGAATCCGTCAGGCGCACTGATTTACCTGGTCAGCACCATCATCGATCTGTATATCGCAGCCATCATGCTGCGCTTGTTATTGCAATGGGTGAAGGCGGATTTCTACAACCCCCTGTGTCAATTCCTGGTCAAAGTTACCAACCCGGTGCTGGTCCCTGCGCGACGTATCGTGCCATCAATCGGCAGACTGGACACGGCATCTGTGGTCGTCATGTTGTTGTTCGAATTCATACAATTGGTGATCATCAGCCAGATTAGCGGGGCCGGGTTCGAAATTCAGTTCATGTTGGTGTTCGCAGTCAGGAAGCTATTGGTGGCACTGTTGATGACATACTTTGTGCTGGTCATTGCACGCGTCATCATCAGCTGGATAGGCAGCCAGTCCCGGCATCCCCTGATTCCTCTGATTTATCAGCTGACCGAACCGGTCCTTCGGCCATTCAGCAAGCTGATCCCGCCCATAGGCGGTGTCGATCTTTCACCGTTGCTGGCACTGATTGCCCTGCGTTTTCTGCTGCTGCTGCTGGGATGGTAGATAAAGGGGCATCATTTACCCTATCGGTGAATTATCCGTCAGGAACATGGAAACCTTTGATTTCACTGTACTTGTGACACCTGAAGGCCATGAAAGACCCTGTACCGTGAAATTCAGACAGCAGTTCTATACAGAATAAGCACAGGTCAAAAATTAAGTGCCGGTAATTATCAAATCATGGGTTCAGCCGCTGCCGAACCCATTCCTCACCCTGCAATGTGAATCGGATACGGTCGTGTAAGCGGTTTTCCTTGCCGTACCAGAATTCAATCATGTCCGGAATCAACCGGTAACCGGACCAGTGCGGGGGTCTGGGTACATCAACGCCGGCAAATTTCTGCTCATATTTCCTGACCTGTTGCTGCAGCGACTCACGGCTGTCCAGTTCTTCTGACTGGGCTGAGGCCCAGGCGCTGATCTGGCTGCCACGGGGGCGGGTGGCAAAATAAACATCGGCCTCTGCATCTGTAACAGGTTCAACCTTTCCTTCTACCAATACCTGGCGGAAAATTGCTTTCCACAAAATGCATAATGCAGCCTGCGGGTTTTGTGCCAGTTGCCGGCCTTTATTACTATTCGTATTGGTATAAAACACAAATCCCCCGGCATCAAAGTCCTTGAGCAACATCGTGCGTACAGAAATCCTGCCATCACTACCGGATGTCGCCAGGGATATGGCTCCGGGTTCCCGTTCATGGGCAACCTGGGCAGCCTGCATCGCTGTTTCAAATCGACTGATTGCCTCACTGGGGATGGTCATTTTTCTTCCTGTCTTTAAGTATCGCACTGTATCCTGCGCGAAAGTCCGCATAACGCAGCTGCAAACCACTGTCCCTGATTCTCTGATTATCGACACGTTTGCCGCAATCAGCTTGCCCACGGCTCAAGCCTGTTGGTAGAGGCTTTCCAACAGAGTTTGTCATCCAGCTCAGCAGGTCAAAGCGGGCTGTCGGCCGATCGTCAGACACCAGGTACAGCGTCTGTGGCATATCCAGCGTCAGCAGGTGAAACAGCGCGGCAGCAGCATCATCACGGTGTATTCGATTGGTGAAATAAGGTGGAGACTGTTGAACCTCCAGTCCATCCGATTCTGCCAGGCGGATCATTCCTTCCCGCCCCGGACCGTAAATACCAGCGAACCTGGCGATTACAAGCCGATCCGTGCAAGCTGCGGCGAGTTGTTCCATTTGTAGCAGGATCTCTCCATTGAAACGCGCAGGCACTGGCTCGGTTTCCTCATTCACAAGGCTACCATCCGACTGCCCGAATACCGCTGTACTCGAGATCAGCAAGCTACGCTCTGGCGTGTTTTTCAGGCTGTACCAGAGATTTTTCCAGCCATCAAGGAATATGGCTTGGTAAGCAGCCCGGTCACGACTGGCGGGCGTCGGTAAAAAAACCAGAGTGTCGATGTTTTGCGGTAGATTTGTCAATGTGTCAGGGTCGGTCAGATCACCCTGTACTGCAATTACGCCCGCGGGCAAGGTACAAACATTCCGCTTCAGTCCATACACCACGTGGCCGTTTTGAAGCAACAGGCCGGCCAATGCAGTGCCAACATATCCGCAGCCGGCGATCAAAACGTGCATCACGCTGGATCCGGCTCCAGATCGTGTCCGTCGCGGCGTGAATTTGGCAGAGTGCGTAGCCAGATCAACCAAACGACCAGCGCATCCAGTATGATCAACGCCTGCCACAGGTAGAGGTGAAACCACTCAAATGCCGTGTAATTCCATTGCCCGAGGTAGTAAAGGCTTATGATTCTGACCAGGTTAAGCAGTTGAATGGCAAAAAATCCAGCAACAAAACCGATTAACTTGTTTTTAAAAGGCGCTGGAAAGGCGAATATGGCTGCAAATAATATGATCACCGCCTCGACTCCATTACAGCCGCGTTCAATCCGCACCCCGAACCCGGAGACCTTGTCACGTATGACATTGCCAGTTGCGACCACGTTATCATCAAACACCTGCACGATCCACACGCTGATATCGGCAATCATTGATGTAAATGGGATGATGAAGTACTTTTCTGTCGGCTGTAAAATCTCTAGTGTAAACAGCCCGATCAGTAATACTGAGAAAATGATAAAAAAACGAAGCATAAATCCTGTTGCCATTCCTGTTAAGCGGGTCGCAGCCATGTTAACCAATGCAATACAAGCTTGCACGCCGTTTTTAGGCCCTGCACAAGGCATATGAGCAAGTCTGTTCAAAACGTATTCCTGATTGGACCGATGGGCTCAGGCAAAACAACCATTGGCAAGCAATTGGCGAAGCTGCTCAAACTTGAATTTCATGATTGTGACCATGAACTCGAAAGCCAGACAGGTGCGAGCGTCAACCTGATATTTGATGTTGAAGGTGAAGCCGGGTTCCGCATCAGGGAAAGCCGGTTGCTTGAGCAGTTAACGGCGAAAAATGGCGTGTTGATTTCGACCGGGGGTGGTGTAATCTGCAACAGGAACAACCGCAGCCTGTTACACACACGCGGATTTGTGGTGTACCTCAAGACCAGTATTGAGCATCAGCTCAAACGGCTGAGCCAGGACAAAAGCCGCCCTCTGTTACAGGCTGAAGACCGGGTGCAACGGCTGTTGGACCTGGCGAGGGTACGAAATCCGCTTTATGACAGTACGGCTGACCTGGTGTTTAGCACCCGCAACCAAAGTGTGCTGAGTACTGCCAAAGAAATTTATTCAGCGATTCAACAACAGGTAGACCCGCTCAATGCAGACAATTAAGGTTGAATTGGCAGAAAGGAGCTACCTGGTCACGGTGGGATCCGGTTTGCTGGGCAGTGCCAATACGGCGATCTCTATTCCACCCGGCAGTGCGGTTCTGATCGTCACCAATGAAACGGTTGAACCCCTTTATTTACAATTACTTAAGGATTGTATCGTCGATGCAGAGATACATACCCTCATCCTCCCGGATGGTGAACGCTTCAAGACACTCGAATTCTGGACCAGAATTATCGACAAACTGGTCGATATCCGTGCGACGCGGGATGCCACACTGATCACCCTGGGTGGCGGTGTGATAGGCGATATGGGTGGCTTTGCCGCAGCAAGCTATATGCGTGGTATACGCTTCATCCAGGTACCCACCAGCTTGTTGGCACAGGTCGATGCATCGGTTGGCGGCAAGACCGGGTTTAACCATCCCAGCGGTAAAAACCTGGTCGGAGCATTTCACCAACCTGTCTCGGTCCTGGTTGACATTGAGACATTGAAAACACTACCCGGGCGTGAATTTGCAGCGGGTATGGCGGAGGTGATCAAGATCGCTGCCATTCGCGATGCAGGATTTCTGACCTGGCTGGAGGACAATAGCAAGAATATCAACGAGAAAGATCCCGACACACTGATCAGCATGATCAAACGAAGTATTGCCAATAAGGCCGCTGTGGTCGCCGAGGACGAGCGTGAATCCGGTGTTCGGGCCTTGCTGAATTTTGGCCATAGCTTTGCGCATGCGCTTGAGACGCTGACCCATTACGAGGAGTATCTGCACGGGGAGGCCGTTGCCATTGGCATGATGGTGGCCTCCAGGCTCAGTGAACAGAGAGGTCTTTGTGCAGCGGGCTTCAACCGGCGACTGGCAAACCTGTTACAGACTTTTGGCTTGCCTTGCGAAATGCCGGCTGGTGCACAAGTCGCAGATATCCTCGGTCTGATGAAACTGGACAAGAAAGTCATTGCCGGATCATACCGGCTGATTTTGCCCGGCGCTGCCGGCCGGGGCTTTATTGACAGCGACTCAACGAACGAACAGATATCGGCGGCCATAGTCGCCAGCCAGGCTGGAAGATCATGAGCCCACCCTTGAAAAATGATTTGTACATCAAGGCTTTACTAAGAAAGCCGACAGAACGCACGCCCATTTGGGTCATGCGCCAGGCAGGCCGTTACCTCCCCGAATACCGACAATTGCGTGCCGAGGCCGGCAGCTTCATGAACCTGTGTACCAACCCGCAGTTGGCCTGCGAAGTCACGCTGCAACCCATACGCCGGTTTCCGCTCGACGCGGCCATCCTGTTCTCGGACATCCTGACCATCCCCGATGCAATGGGGCTGGGTCTGTATTTTTCTGATGGCGAGGGCCCCAAATTTAAAAACGTCATTGCGTCTAAGGCGGATGTAGAACGGCTTAAACACCCCGATCCTGCGACATCCTTGTCTTACGTCATGGATGCCGTCGCGCTGATCCGCAAACAACTCGGCG
>SMVA01269726.1_pt1 | contig 13477 bp, 10 predicted proteins | sample 2456451 | NCBI WGS metagenome assembly SMVA01 (sample SAMN11095933, study PRJNA526329) | marine sediment metagenome | biome: Marine sediment; feature: Surficial sediment; material: Deep marine sediment; isolation source: Hadal surficial sediment | place: Pacific Ocean | collected 2014-05 | depth...
GCCGTTACCAAAAATGAATCTGGGGAATATATTTCGGTTTTACTGACGGATGCACAAAAGTTTTATGTAATTCGAAGAGATAATGTTATAAGTGAATTCGAACTAATGACAGGAAGAAATATAAAATCATTTGCATTAACTGATTTAAAAGAGGATGGAAATAATTATATAATAGTAAATAATGATGAAAATATTGAAGTCTACAACTTAACTGGTGCTATGGCAGATAATTTTCCGTTTACTGATCCTCAGGGAATCGGTTTTGTTGGTACTCCGCTCACTGCAGATTTTGAAGGAGACAGTAAATCAGAAATTATAAGTATTACTAAAGACGGAAGAATATTTGCAATTGATGGAGGAACCGGAAAAGTTGTGCCCGGTTTTCCAATCTCAGTTGGTTCAGGTGTTTCTGTAACTCCTGTTTTATACAATGCAAATGGTAAAACAAATTTAGCAGTCCTAAGCGATCAGAATGTTTTATCTGCCTGGTCAATCAGTTCTGTTGAGGGTAAACTTTATTGGTCTGAAGAATTTGGTAATCCGCAAAATACTTCCTTTATAGATGCAGCAGAAAATACAAACAGGATAAATGAGTTCTTCCCAACAAGCCGGGCTTATAATTATCCTAACCCGGTTTATGAGGGCGAGACAAACATACGATACTATGTTGATGAAGATTCAAAAATAAATATTAAAATATTTGATCTTGCAGGTGATTTTGTTGATGAATTAAATGATAATGCCCAGGGAGGAATGGATAATGAAACCGTTTGGACTGTCTCAAATATTCAGAGTGGTGTTTATCTTGTAAGAATAGAAGCTCTAAGCAGCAGCGGCAAAACAGAGTTTGCGATAATAAAAATTGCGGTTGTAAAATAATGATTTTTATAGTTCAAGTGTAAGTACAAGCAAATATTTTTAATCTTAAACTTGATCTTGTACTTGAACTCAAACTTGAACACGATCTTAAACTTAAACTTAATCTTGAAAAAAATAGCATTCTTATTAGTCTTTATTTCCTCCACTCTATTTGCACAGTTTACAGAATTTCATCCCGAATTGGATTGGTTCACAATTAAAGGTGAGCACATTGAAGTTCATTATCATGCAGAAGCAAAACGCACTGCCGAAGTTGTAGCCAAAATTGCTGATGAAGTATGGGGTCCGATTACATCGCTTTACCAATATGAACCGGATGTGGTTCATTTTGTAATTAAAGATATTGATGATTACTCAAACGGTGCAACTTATTTCTTCGATAATAAAATTGAGATCTGGACAAGTGCACTGGATTATGATCTTAGAGGTACACATAACTGGCTGCGTAATGTAATCTCGCATGAATTTACTCACATGGTGCAGATACAGGCATCGATGAAAACAACCCGCACTGTACCTATTGCATTTTTACAGTGGCTTAATTATGATGATGAGAGACGACCCGATGTTTTAATTGGCTATCCCAATTTAGTTGTCTCTTATCCAATTGCAAGCATAAACGTTCCGGCCTGGTTTGCTGAAGGTACTGCACAATATATGCGGTCTGAATTTAATTACGATAATTGGGATACTCACCGCGATATGATTCTTCGTTCGTATGCGCTGGAAGGAAATATGCTAACCTGGAATCAGATGGGTGTATTTGGGAAAACGAGTCTTGGCAATGAATCTGTTTACAATTCCGGTTTTGCTTTAATCAGGTATATCTCGCAAAAATATGGTGAAGATAAACTTAGAGAAATAAACTTTGCCCTGAGCAATTTAGAAAATTTTACCATAGATGCTGCGTTTGAGGATGCAATTGGAAAGGATGGTAACCAGGTTTATAATGAATGGAAAGAATATATAACCAATGACTATAAGAAAAGATCTGAATCTGTACTTTCAAATCTTATTGTAGGCGAAACTATTGCCGATATTGGATTTGGAAATTTTTATCCATCTTTCTCACCCGATGGGAAGAAAATATTATATGTATCAAATAAATCTGCGGATTATTTTGGATCATCAAACATATATGAATACGACATTGAAACGAAAAAAAGTAAAAGTTTAATATCTGCAATTCGTTCTACGTATGACTGGATTTCCGGTGAAAATAAATTAATTTATTCAAGATTAACAGAAAACAATCCGAACTGGTATAATGTCCACGATATTTATATGTATGATTTTGATAAGAAGAAAGAAAAGAGGCTAACTAAAAATTTAAGAGCCAATCAACCTTCTGTGTCTAACGACGGACAGATGATAGTTTTTCTTTTTCAAAAGGATGGAACGAATAATCTTGGCTTAGTTGATATTGATGGAAAAAACTTTAAACAAATAACATTTTATGAGAACGGCGAACAGGTTTACAATCCAAAATTTTCTACCGATGATTCCTTTATAATATTTGACTATTCCTACGGTAATGCAAGAGACATTGCAAAAGTAAACGTTAACGGTGGCGAAGTTAAGTTTGTTCTAATAAGCGAAAAAGATGAAAGGCATCCGGTTTTTGATGCAAAGGGCAATCTTATTTATGCTTCGGATGAAACAGGGATCTTTAACATTTACATGCTTGATCTTTCTTCCGGAAAGAAGAAGCAGTTAACAAATGTACTTGGTGGTGCGTTTATGCCTTATGTAAATGAAAACGGTGATATTGTTTACGCCGGTTATACATCAACGGGATACAAAATATTCCGTATAGATAATGAGGATCAGGAAAAAGTAACTGATGATAATTCTTATGTATGGAAGGTAGATCCGCCTCTTGGTATAATTAATCCAAACGGTGATATGCAAAATTATAATATTGATTCTCTGCGGAATTACAATGATTATAACGTTAACAACTTTAATGAAGAAAAATATTCAGGAGCATTTTCAAGTCTTACTGTTTTTCCGTATATCAGAATTGATAATTATACACTTGCAAATAATTTTCTTGAAAGGATTAAACCGGGATTTTATGTAACATCAACAGATATGCTTAACCGGTATTCATTTTTTATCGGAGCTGATATTAATGCCCGGCTCGAAAGGGATTTGTTTTTTATTTTTGATTACAGGAATAAACTTCCTCTTCTAAGTTTAATTGGAATAAATCCGCAGTTAGCTGTGGAATTATACAGTGTTAGTCGTACTGCAGATGTTAATGTTTTCTTCGGAGCTGATACAGTGAATGGTGAAGTTAAGTATGATTTGACAATTCCTACCGATGTTACTTATAACCTTTTTGAGTTTGATTTTGCTGCCAGACATAGGATTATTAATCGTTTTCAAAATATTGAACTCCGTTTTATTTTCAGCAAATACACTGCAACATTAGGAAGCTTTATTATCCCAACACCTGGAGATCCCATTCTTTTCCCAACAACCGATGAAACTTATTTTATCGGTAGAGATTTTAGAGTGAAGTATAATTGGTCATCTATAGTACCAACAAGAGACAGAGATATAAACCCAATAGGTTTTACGTTTGAGTTTATCTATGATTATGAATGGAATGAGTTTAACGAGAAAGGTGAGTTTATTGTTGAAGACGGATTGCTTAAACCAAAATTCGGACACTTCAATTTTCATAGATTAGAACTAAACACAAGGTTTTATTTCCCACTATGGTCGCATCATACTTTAACAGCGCAGATAAGGGCGGGTTCTATTCTAGGACCGGAAATGCCCTCATTCTTCAATTTTTATTTGGGCGGTTTGGTTGGTATGAAGGCTTACCCATTCTATGCTGTAGAAGGTAATGAAATAGCATGGATCCATTTAGCATACAGATTTCCCTTGGCGCGCAATATTGATGCGAGATTCGGTCATCTTTATTTGGATAAAATATTCTTAACGATAAATTTTGATGTGGGAAATGCCTGGACAGGTGACGCATTTAAATTTGAAGGTACTAAAAAAGGTGTTGGGGCTGAACTTAGAATCCATATGAATTCGTATTATCTATTCCCAACAGCTTTATTCTTTAATGCTTCTTACGGTTTAGATCAATTTCAGAGGATTGTAAATAATGAAATTATTACTTACGGAAAAGAGTTCAGATTCTATGGTGGAATTCTTTTTGGTTTTGATATCGTTAATAGCGGAAACAATTTCAAATTTTGATAATCTAAAGGTAAATCATTAATGAAAAATATATTTTTTTATCTCTTCATGTTAACATTTTCAATTGTATCCTTTAACCCGGCACAAGATATTGAACAGGAAAATTTCGTTTTAACGGGAAATCTTCTCGCTGATTCAAAACTAACTTTTGATCATTATGATAGCAACGAACTTGTATTTGCATTTGATGGTATTCCTGATAAAAAGTCTCCTCTTTTAGCAGGAGTGATGTCAGCCATTCTTCCCGGTTCTGGTGAGTTCTATGTTGGTGAATACATTAAAGCAGCAATATTTTTTGCAGTAGAAGCAGCTCTGATTACAACTGCAGTAGTATATGATAATAAGGGAGATGATCAAACTGCGGAATTTCAAGCTTTTGCCGATGAACACTGGAGTGTTGTCAAGTACTCTGATAATCTGCTGCTTCAACCCGGATTGCCAGATGGCTGTAACATTCAAATCAATCGCGATGAAAGTCTTCCTCCGTGGGAACAGATAGAAAATTGGAATGAGATAAACTTTTGTGAAAGAGGGTACTCTCATAAATTACCGTCTTATGGCGAACAGCAGTATTACGAATTAATAGGAAAGTATAATCAATACAGTTCGGGGTGGGATGCGTTTAATCCTGCAGTGGATGGTTTTCGCGATGTCCCGCAGATAATGTTAGACTACTCAAAAATGCGCGGAGATGCGAACGATGCTTATAATGTTGCTTCTAAAGCTGTGATAGGACTTTATATCAATCATCTTTTGAGCGCTATTGATGCCGTTTGGTCTGCATCAAATTATAATAAAAATCTGGCAATAAATATGAGGGTCCAAAATATTCAGCTTGCTGATAGAATTGAATTAGTTCCGACCTTAAATATCAGTTACAATTTTTAAACTACCCAGAAAATTAGATCTGGAATTAATCGATCCAGGCTCACTACTTTTTTCTTTTCTTCGCAGAGAATCATTATTTTGTTTGTATGAAAACTCCATTAGTGGTAATAGTGGGCCGCCCCAATGTAGGTAAATCAACATTTTACAACAGGCTGATTGGCAAAAGGGGAGCTATTGTTGATAATAGCAGCGGTGTTACACGCGATAGAAATTATGGTGAATCAGAATGGGCAGGTAAAAAGTTTTTTTTGATTGACACAGGCGGCTATGTTCCTGCATCTGAAGATATATTTGAAAAAGCAATTCGGGAGCAAGTTGAAATTGCCATTTTAGAGGCTGATGTAATTCTTCTTATGGTAGATGTTCGAACTGGAATAAATCCTATTGATACAGAAATTGCAAATATGCTTCGTAGTTCCAGGAAAGATTTTTACTTGCTGATCAATAAAGTCGATTCGGAAAAAAATGAGTTCGGAATAGCAGAGTTTTATAAGCTAGCTACTGATAAAGTTTTTGATATTTCATCCTTGGGAGGAAGAAAAATTGGTGATCTGCTTGATGAAGTAACATCAAATTTTGAAGAATCGATTGAGGAAGAGAAAAATACACGACTTAGGATTGCAATAGTTGGAAGACCAAATGTGGGTAAATCATCCTTGGTTAATTCATTGTTAGGTCAAGACAGGATTATTGTAACAGATATTCCCGGAACAACGCGGGATAGTATCAATTCAGTTCTTAAATATTATGGTGAAGAAATAATCCTCATCGATACTGCTGGTCTTCGCAAAAAAAAGAGAGTGCAGGAGAGTATAGAATTTTACTCAAACATACGAACACTAAAAGCTATTGGAGATTGTGATGTTGCTGTTGTAATGATTGATGCACAAATTGGTCTGGAAAAACAGGATCAAAAAATTATTGATGAGGTTGAAAGATGGAAGAAAGGTTTGATCATTGCAGTAAACAAGTGGGATCTTGTAACAAAGGATGTAAACTCAGCAAATAAGTTCAAGCTGGAAATGAATGATAAATTAGGTGGAATAAATTATGCTGAAATAATTTTTATTTCTGCTTTAACAAAACAACGCATATTTAAACTGATTGATATTTGTAGGAGCATTTCTCTTAAGAGGAGCAATAAAATTTCTACAACTAAACTGAATAAAGATCTTTTACCCGAAATTCAAAAACATCCGCCACCGGCAACAAAATCAGGAAGAGAAGTAAAAATAAAATACATTACACAGTTTGGAGATAACTATCCTATCTTTGCATTCTTTTGTAACTACCCTAAAAACGTTGCTGATAATTACAAACGTTATCTGGAAAATCTTATTAGAAGGTATTACGACTTTAAAGGTGTCCCGATGACTTTAAGTTTTAGAGAGAAATGAAAAGACCCGTAAAAATTTTGGTGGTAGGTGGAAGTGCTGCAGGTCCGGCTGCCGCAGCAAAAGCAAAAAGATATAACCCTAATGCAAATGTAATATTATTTGAAGCCGGTAATTTTATTTCAACCGGAACCTGCGAAATTCCTTACGTGCTTTCCGGCGATATTAGTAATTATGATGATATAGTTTACTATTCAGCGGGATCGTTTCTGAATAAAAAAGGCGTCCGGGTTTTTGTTAATCACTTTGTAGAACAAATTGATAGAAAATTAAAAACCATAACTGTTTGTGATTTACAGTTAGATACAATATCCGAATTTCAGTATGATTCTTTGATTCTTACAACGGGTTCACAATCAAAAACCTTAACTGGATTCTCCAAAGAATTAAAAAATGTATTCCATTTAAAAAATATTGATGATCTTATTAAAGTAGAAAGCTATCTGAAGAACAATTCTGTTCAAACCGCAATAGTTATTGGTTCGGGATACATTGGACTTGAAGCTACAGAAGCACTTTATAAAAACAAAGTTGATATTACGCTAATCGAAAAAGAATCTTTGCCGCTTCCTTTTGTAGAATATGAAATTAGTAATAGAATTCTGGCTGATTTAGAAAATTATTCGATTCGATTTATGGGTAAATCTAAAAATGTGGAACCATTTATCGGCGATGATAAGGTAGTCTCAATTAAATGTGATGATGATATGCTGCAAGCGGATCTGGTACTTTCAACAGTTGGAATAACACCAAATAATATCTTAGCTAAAAAGGCAAAATTAGAGATCGGTAAATTTGGAGGAATTAAAGTCGATAAAAAACTAAAAACCTCAGATAGAAATATTTTTGCTGCGGGAGATAACATGGAATTTACAAATGTAGTTACAGGAAAACCGGATTATTTTCCATTTGCAACTTATGCTCATTCCTTTGGCCATATTGCTGGCGAAAATGCAGCTGGTGGCAATGTTAACGCCGAACCAATAGTTAAAAATGTAAGTGTAAAAATATTCGATAAATATTTTGCCTCAGTTGGTCTAAATAGTATTGAAGCCGCTAACAGCAGATTTAATACGGTATATGTTGATGCAGAAGTTCCTAATCTTATAAAAGTGATGCCTGAAAGTAAACCTGTTTACGGAAAATTAATTTTTGATATTGATAATAAAAAAATTCTCGGTGCATCTTTCTACGGTGGGAAAGAAGTCTCCGGTTATGCTGATTTAATTTCCTCTGCAATATATTCCGGACAGCAAATTGATTTCCTTACAAAGGTAAGTTATAATTATACACCTCCACTTTCACCGTTTGTTAATTTATTATCAGTGCTTGGAAGAAAAGCAATTACTAAATTAAAAAAATAGAGAAGTAAGAATGCATCAAGAATATTCCAATTTCAATTTAATTGATCATCCTTTGGTAAAGAAGGATATCACAGTTATTAGAGATGTTCAAACTGATTGCGAATCTTTTAGAGCCGCTATTTCAAGAGTAGCAAATATTATTGCCGTAAATCTGAGTAAAAATCTTTCGCTTATTGAAGTTGAAGTTGAAACACCTCTGGAAAAAACAAAAGGGTTTAAATTAGCGCAAGAGGTTGTTATTGTTCCGGTACTGCGTGCCGGGTTGGGGATGGTTAATGGTTTTTTGCAGGTAATTCCGGATGCAAAAGTAGGACACATTGGTCTGGAGCGTGATGAAAAAACTCTTAAACCCGTTGAATATTATTACAAAACACCGGGGAATTTAGTGGAGCACGAAATTATTTTAGTTGATCCAATGCTTGCCACAGGCGGAAGCGCATCTGCAGCAATCTCCTTTTTAAAAAAACGTGGTGCAAAAAATATAATCTTTGCCTGCATTGTTGCCTCACCGGAAGGAATAACCAAAATTAAAGAAGATCATCCCGAAGTAAAAATATTTGGAGCAGCGCTGGATAGAGAGTTGAATGAGAATGGGTACATACTTCCCGGTTTAGGTGATGCAGGAGACCGAACGTTTGGTACAATGTAGTTTATTTACTTTATTCTTTACATTATTCTTAATTAATTTTCTTTTTGCTCAGGTGTATCCCAACCAGCAAGTCGATTCTCTTTTAAAGTTGGGAATCCGGAAAATTATAGAACAGGATTACACCAAAGCAGAACAAATTTTTACTCAACTTGGAAAACAATACCCGGAATTACCATTTAGTAATATTTATTTGGCTGCCTGTAAAATAGCTGAAGCATACGATTATGCCGAACAATATGAATCGGAGTATATTGAAAGTAACCTGGAGAAAGCAAAAAAAATAGCTGGGGATCTTCTTGATTCAGATGAAGATAATTTGTGGTATAATTATCTTTATGCCCTGGCAGAAGGCTACTCAGCTTATTATGATGCGATTAGCGAGAACTGGTTTTCAGCACTTTCAACCGGTACAAATTCAATCTCATCTTTTGGGAATTGTTTGAATTTAGATAATAAATTTTATGAAGCCTATATCGCAATAGGAACGTATGAATACTGGAGAAGCAGGAAGACAGAATTTTTGGAATGGCTGCCATTCTTCGAAGATGAAATTGATATAGGAATAGAAAAGCTGCGAAAGGCTGCAGAGTTAGCATCATACAATTCTTACCTTGCTATTTATTCGTTGATCTGGATTTATATTGACCAAAAAGATTTTAAAAGTGCAATTAAACTGGGAGAAAAAGCAGTAAAAGAATTTCCGAAATCTAGATATTTTAAAAGAGGATTGGCGAGAGCTTTTGAGGATATAAATCCGAAAAAATCGATCGATCTCTATTATGAAATACTCAATTCCTATCCTAAAGAAAGAAATGCAAATCACATAAACGAAATTGTATTAAAACACTTAATAGCCCAACAATATACTAAAATTGGTATGAACGAAAATGCATTGGAATTATGTAATGAAATTCTTGATATTAAAAATCTTACTGATTTTGAGTTATCAAAACTTGAAAACCGCCTCGAAAGAGTCCTCAAATTAAAAATCTCACTCACTAAATAATCCCCAGGTTCAATCCTAATTAAAGCAGACTTTAACTAAACAAATAAAAAAGTTAAATTATAATTACAATTTTAGCGATTAATTATATACAAAATGGGTTTAAATAATCCAAAACAACAGAAGATGCTTACTGAACTTTTGGAAGTGTGTAAAAAAAATCTTCCGAAGGTAAATGAAGAATTAATAAGTAAAGCATTTTATTTTTCAATTGAAGCGCATAAGAATGAACTACGTGACTCGGGTAAACCATATTATACACATCCCTATGCTGTAGCAAAAATAATTGCGACCGAGTTTCCCCTTGATGATACAACTATTGTGTGTGCTTTTCTCCACGACGTTGCTGAAGATACAGAATTTAATGTGGAAATACTTGCTAGGGAATTTAATCAAGAAGTAGCAGATATAGTTGACGGAGTGACAAAAATAAGCGGTCTGTTCAAAGGGCAGACGATAATTAAAGCTGAAAATTATAGGAAATTGCTACTTTCAATGGTTCGGGATGTAAGAGTTATATTAGTAAAATTTGCCGATAGACTGCATAATATGCGAACACTGGAATTTGTAAGAGCTGACAAGCAAAGGCGTATTGCACAGGAAACAATTGAAATCTATGCTCCGTTTGCTCATCGGTTCGGTCTTGGTCGTGTAAAATGGGAACTTGAAGATCTATCTTTCAAGTACTTAAATAAAGATGCCTACGAGGATCTTGCTAGAAAAGTAAAGGGTAAAAGAAAGGAGAGAGAATCGTTTATAAAGAAATTTGCTGAACCGATAACGAAAAAACTTGAAGAGTCTAATATTAAATATGAATTAAGTGGAAGACCAAAACATTTGTACAGCATCTACCGAAAAATGATACGGAGGAATAAACCATTTGAAGAAATTTACGATCTATTTGCTGTGAGGATAATACTTGAAACCGACAATACAAATGATTGTTATATTACACTGGGGATTGTTAACCAGGTTTATCTTCCTGTGCCCGATAGATTTAAGGATTACATATCTATTCCAAAGACCAATAACTATCAATCAATTCACACAACGGTTGTAGGTCCTGAAGGAAGATTAGTAGAGGTACAGTTAAGAACAAAAAAGATGCATGAAATAGCCGAAAAAGGAGTGGCAGCACATTGGAAATACAAAGAAAATAAAACAGCCTCGAATAAAGATCTTGAAGAATGGGCTAATTGGATACGAGATATATTTGAAACTACCGGCGGTAATGAGGCAAGAGAGGATTTATTAGAGAGCTTCGAACTAAATCTTTATCAGGATGAAATTTATGCATTTACTCCGAAAGGAGATTTACTAAGACTTCCGATAAAATCTACAACTGTGGATTTTGCTTTTGATATACATAGCAAGGTTGGGTACCATTGTATAGGGGCAAAAATAAATGGCAGGATTGTTCCACTTGACACAACACTAAAAAGCGGAGACCAGGTTGAAATTATTACATCTAAGAATCAACAGCCAAATAAAAACTGGCTAAAATTTGTTAAAACTCATAAAGCAAAATCAAACATACGGAGATGGATTAACAGAGAAGAACAAAAAATTGTTGATAACGGGAAAGAAATATGGGATAAAAAAACCAAGAAATTAAAACTTTCGTTTTCACCGGATGAAATCTCTAAGATATCATCAAATCTTAAATTTGAAAACCATAAACAGTTCTATACTGCTATTGCGCAGGGCCGGATAAATCTTGATGAAATTTTACTTCAGAAAGAAGATAATGTGAAAGAAAAAGATGTATCAATTGAATTTGATGATTTTGCTGATATTACCCGTAAAGATATTGGTGGTATTCTTGTTGACGGTAAAAAAATAGAAGTGCTCTATTCTTATGCAAAGTGCTGTAACCCGATTCCGGGCGATGAGGTGATTGGTTATATAACTATAGGAGAGGGAATAAAAGTTCATAGAAAAACTTGCGCTAATTTAATTAACACTTTTAATGATCAATCAAGTAAGTTAGTTCCAGTACAGTGGCTACAGAGTGAGCGATCAACTTTTGTTGCCGGTATTTTGGTTAAAGGAGAAGACAGTCCGGGATTATTAAATGAAATTGCCCAGACAATAGTATCATTTGAAAACACAAATATTAAATCAATCAATATAAATACAGACGATTCTATGTTTGAAGGAAGCATAATGTTATATGTAAATAATCTGGAACATCTTATCAGGTTGATTGATAAACTTAAAAAAATTAGAGGTATTTATTTAGTTGAGAGGTTTGAGGGAGCTTGATAAAAGAAGAACGAATACTGGGTGTTGATTACGGAAAAAAGAGAATTGGGCTTGCATTAACTGATCCACTAAACACTTTTGCCTACGCGTATAAAACAATCCTGAACGATAAAAAATTATGGATAAATTTTAAAAATATTTTAATTGAAAAAAAAGTATTTCTTGTAATTTTAGGTATGCCCAATGTTAAAAGAAACAAAGTGCTAGCAGATATTATTTTATCATTTAAAGATAAAATTGAGAAAAAATTCAAAACAAATGTAATTATTTGGGATGAAGAGTTTACGTCAGTGATTGCTCAGCAAAAAATTTTCGAATCAGTTGTTAAAAAGAAAAAAAGGCAAGACAAAGGATTGATCGATCAAAATTCTGCTGCAATAATATTAGAGGAATATTTACAGAGTTTATAAATGCTCACATAATTAATTTCTGCTCTACATGTAAAAACCTGATAAAGTTTATTGAAATTATTCTTATGGGTTTTAGCATTTCCATCAAAATTAATTTATATTCGATTATACTAATTGACATTCTTGGTTCAATCAAGTATTTTACATTATTACAAACTCACAATTGGGAGCATTTTTATGACACTTGACGCACTCGGAATGGTGGAAACTAAAGGATTAGTCGGTGCGATTGAGGCTGCCGACGCAATGGTTAAAGCAGCAAAAGTTGAATTATTAGGCAAAGAGGTCATTGGCGGTGGTTACGTAACCGTGATGGTACGGGGAGATGTCGGAGCAGTAAAAGCGGCAACTGATGCTGGAGCGGCAGCGGCACAAAGAGTTGGAGAACTTATTTCTGTTCACGTTATTCCTCGCCCTCACTCAGAAGTAGAATCAATTCTGCCAAAGAGAAAGTAAATCATGCAATTGGCAATAGGTTTTGTAGAAACCAAAGGATTGGTGGCTTCAATTGAAGCAGCTGATGCTATGCTTAAAGCATCCAATGTTAAATTAATGGGAAAGGAAATCACTAAAGCCGCATTAATTACAATAACGGTTGTTGGTGATGTTGCAGCAGTTAAAGCTTCAGTTGATGCTGGAGCGGCAGCAGCACAAAGAGTTGGTGAATTAATTTCTGTTCATATTATTCCCAGACCTGATAATCAGCTTAGCGTTATTCTGCCTCTCGATAAGGCAAATGAAATAACATCACGCAATACATCAAAACCCAGGTTAATAAAACCTGCCGGGGAAGAAAAAAAAGATGTTAGGATTGATAAAAAGTCAGGAATAAAGCCTGAAGAAAAAAGTAGTACGCCGGAAGCTGAGATTTTACCACAAAAAGAAGTTCCAACTGCAACTACTGATACCATTGAAAGATTGAAAAGAGAAGCTCTGGGCGAAGTAATTAGAAAAGAGGAAAAACAAGATGATGCGAGCAAAATTTCAGAATTCAACATGGAAAATTTGGAAAATATGAATGTGCATCAATTAAGACGTCTCGCAAGGGATACCGAAAATTTTCCAATTAAAGGTAGAGAAATTTCACGCTCTAATAGAAGAGAACTTCTGGATTACTTTAAATCAATTAGCTAGTAGTAATCTTTTTAGCAAAGTATAAAGAACTCCACCGGGTGTGGAGTTTTTTTATATATAAATTCCTTTATATTTGAAGTGTGAAGAAGAAATTTCCTATAATATTAATCTCAATAATTTTTTCAATTATACTTTGGGGAACAATATCCCTTTCTGAATTATACTATTCAAACATATTTATTCCACTGCGGATAGTTGATTTGCCGGAAGGTTACACTACCGCTACAGATTTGCCCAAGGATATTACAATTAAATTAAAAGGTAAA
>SMVA01285783.1_pt1 | contig 13477 bp, 10 predicted proteins | sample 2456451 | NCBI WGS metagenome assembly SMVA01 (sample SAMN11095933, study PRJNA526329) | marine sediment metagenome | biome: Marine sediment; feature: Surficial sediment; material: Deep marine sediment; isolation source: Hadal surficial sediment | place: Pacific Ocean | collected 2014-05 | depth...
AAATTTTTCAACAAGCGATTCTCCGGTTTCAGACAGGTTTAGCTACGATGCGGACAAATCAGGGGGTTGATTTGTCCGCACCGTGCTAACCAGTTGCTCGACAATAATGCGTCGGCTTACTGGAAATTATACTGAACACCGAGTGCGTAAGTTGAGCCGAACTCGTCGTATTGCAGCAAACGGGACTTCCGGCCCGCGTAGTAATGTTCCGGCTCGTTATTGAGGTTTGCGATCTCAGCGTATACCTGCCAGCTATTGTTGAACCGGTATTTCGCCGTCAGGTCCCACTGCATGTGGTCGGAGACATAACGATCGTATCCTTCGTCAACCAGCTCGTCGACATATCGATCCCGATACTTCATGGCCAGTCGAATGTCGATACCGTGTTTATCGTATCCAATCATGAAGTTCACGATATTGGATGCCTGCTTCGGCAACGGTATTTTACGATCGCCAGTATCACCTTCACTGTCTACGTAGGTGTAGTTAAATCCAATCAGGAAGGCGTCGAACGGGGCGCCCATGAAACCGAAGTGCTGCTGGTAATTGAATTCAAATCCAAGCACCGTGGCTTCCTCGCCATTTAACGCGATTACCGCTTCGTCGAATACCCTGTTCTGCCATGCGTAGTCATCAATTACCTGCACGAAAATAAAGTCCTCGATCTTCTTGTAGAACACACCGACAGAAATAACACTTAGCTCCGTGGGGTACCAGGCTATGGATGCATCGACATTCCAGGCGCGGAATGGATCCAGTTCCGGATTACCAAGCTCGGCTTCGTTGTCATCAATTTCAACCCTGTACGCAACGTCCTCAATCCTGGGACGAACAACGGCCCGGTGAAAAGAGGCGCGGCCAACAAGATCTTCCCTAAATTCGAATCGAAGGTTGGCACTTGGCAACAGGTCGCTATAGGAACGCGCATCCTGTATGTCGGTGATAACCACAATATCTTCCGCTGGGTCGCCTGGCCCGTTTGCATCTTCTTCTATGAATTCGACAACGTTTCCGCGGTTTTCCAAGTCAGTGTACTCATAGCGCAATCCAGCAACCAGCGTGGACCGGTCGCCCTCCCAGGTCGCCATTCCATACACAGAGTAAACGTTTTCGTCGTAGGTGAAATCCGCAACGTTCGAGTCGATTTCCGAATCCAGGTCTTCTAAATCGATGCCCGTGCCACTGGCCAGTATGTCTCTTTCAATGTTGTTGTCTGGTACGGGATCCACCGGGTTCGGAAATCCGTAGGCTGCGCCACCGTTCGGTAAAACCGCAGCGTCCAGGAACCAAGTGCCGTCGCCCGAATAGATCTCCGCCCATTCGTCCGTTTTCTTTTCTCTCCAGCGAGCTTTTGCCCCAAACTTCATACTGCCGAAGCCCGTGTCCCTGGTTGCGTCAAAGCTCAGGATCGTTTGCGTGTCTTCGTTCGTCTCTTTAGAATGCTCAATCTCGTCGAGCTCATAAAGCGAAGCGTCCTGCAGAGCGGCCCAGTAATTTGACTCGATAACCGGCAATTGCGGGTTACTCAGATCGAGCGTTAACACGTTGTCCCCGGGCGCGATGATTCCGTCGCCCGACTCAAACTCAGCCACCCAGGTTCCACTTACCTGGTCGAGCGTTCTTTCACGACCGTAGGAGTAACCGAGGTTTGCTTCGATCAGCCACGCGTCGAGCTGGGTTTCGGATCCGAAGGAGATGGAAAGAGTCTCAGCAACTTGTCCCCGGATATTGCGCCCTTTGGTATCTCGCTCAACTTCGACAGTCGCATAATCGGCGCTTGATGCCGTAACGGTGGCCTCGTCCAGATCGTCAAGACCGTACGAGGTACGGTTACGCAATTCGGTGTCGGTAAACTTACTGTACAAAGTGTACAAGTGCAGTGCGGTCGTATCGGAAATGTCCAGATCGAAGTTCAGGACGCCGCCAATTCGTTCGCGCTCGACAGTATAGAGGCGGGTCTGCAATTCCTCGGTAAAGTCATTGCCGTTGTCCGCAACTTCCCAATCATCTCCTTCGTTGTTGTTGATCAGAAGCTCCCGGTCATGCCAGCTAATCGCGCCGGCTACCCCTAAGCGACGTCCACTATCCAGTTCGAATATATTGCTGCCGGCAAATGACACCTTCGGGTTCCACGATTCACGGTTTTCGTTGTATGAACCCTCCACCCTGGCTTTTGCATACGCCCCCTTGCGACTGAATGCGCTAAGGGTTTTCACATTAATGGAACCGCCAATTGCATCGCCATCCATATCGGCGCTCAGGGTCTTGTAAATCTCGATCCCGTCCAGTACATCGGAAGGAATGACGTCCAATTGCATAGCGCGTCGCGGTTCCGCGGCTGAGGCACGAACACCGTTGATTGAGGTCGCGTTGAGATCAGGGTCCATGCCACGAATGACGACGTATCGGCCTTCACCCTGGTCGTTTTCCACCATCACACCGGTAAGTCGGCGCAGCGATTCTGCGACGTTTTGATCCGGAAACTGCCCCATTGCGTCTGTATCGAGTACCGACACCAGGTTGTCGGACGATCGCTCCTGGCTTAACGCGCCGGCGATGGCAGCAGACTGGCCATACACGACAATCTCTTCAAGGTCCGCCGCGGCTTCCGTCCCTTCGCCCCCGAGTATCACCTCGCCCATGTCCAGTCCTGCGTCAGGCACCTGGATTGAAATAGTAGTGTCCGCAGCGCCCACATAAGAGATGACCAGCGTATAGGTACCAGCGGGTACGTTCGCCATATGGAAACGTCCGCGGTCATTAGTAGTTGTTGACTTGCCGAGTTCTGTAATCTTCACAATCGCGCCATTGAAAACTACTGTTCGATTGGCGTCTGTGACCTCGCCAGCGACATGCTGTGCCGTAGCGATTGGCGCCAACGCCATCAAGCCGATTGCCACCAACGTGGCTGAAATTGTGTTCCTGGTCATCTTAAGTACTCCTATGCGCTAAACATGTCTGCGCACCACCGAAAAAATTATATAACTTGCGCCCCCGCCAATATCCGACTATCGGCGAAACGCCAGTATAGAACAAAAATTTTCAATAGTAAAAATATTGGAAAATTTATTCTAAATCGACTTGAAAGACTTTATATGAAAGGGCTCCTGACATTACTCAACGCTGGAGAACAGCCACAAGTCCGCAACAGACCGAATTGAAACAGCTATTCCAATCGTGAAAAATATGTTTCACTCTGTGTCGTTCCAAAAATGCGGGAGCAACACGCATGCAAGTTTTAGCACCGGACAACCTCGAATCACTGCGCTCGGAGATCGCCGGGCGATACGATGAGCTGAGCCCGAGGCTCAAGCAGGTGGCCAGTTATGTCATTGAAAATCCAAATGACATAGCACTTGAGACATTGTCGGTGATCGCCAAACGTTGCGACGTGCAGCCCTCTACCATCGTTCGATTTGCGAAGGTTTTTGGTTACAAGGGCGCCAGCGAAATGCAGCGCTTGTTTCGCGACGAGATTTTGACGACCGCGCCGAGCCCCAGCTATTCCGAACGCGTCAGGCAGTTTCGCGCGCGTTCAGACGAGGTCGACTGGCTTTCTCCGCACAACGTGATGCAGGACTTCGTGGAGAGCAACATCATTGCGCTGGAGCATCTTCGAGACGTTGTTCGCAAGACGGATCTGGACAAATCGATCGAGCTTATGCACGACGCACATAACGTGTACCTGGCCGGAGTCCGGCGTGCGTTCCCGGTCGCGGCCTATCTCGCCTATTCCTTGAGCCACGTGGAAAAGCGAGCGTTTCTGCTGGACGGTGTTGCCGGAATGACCTCGGAACAAAGCTGGATGCTGGGGCCGGAAGACGTGGTCATTGCAGTTTCATTCCGGCCGTATGCAAACGACACCGTAGCGGTGGCCGAGCGCGCTGCCGCCAATGGCGCGCCGTTAATCGCGATCAGCGACTCGCGACTCAGCCCGATAGCGAAAGATGCCGCAGTCTGTTTTGAAATCAAGGATGCCGAAGTCCGTCAGTTTCGATCGTTGACCGCTTCGATGTGTCTCGCGCAAACGCTTGTGATCAGTTACGCCTACAAATACGGCTCAGAAAGTAATACTACTCAGGCAGGATAGAACGTGACAGGTACCGCAATTATCGGCGCTGGCCGAATCGGCCAGATCCACGCCGCCAACCTCCACCAGAATCCCCTGGCCGAAGTTCTGTACATCGCTGACGTGCACGAACCTGCTGCTGTTGCTCTTGCAAAAAAATGCGATGCCAAAGTTGCCTCTGTCCGGGATCTCCTCGATGACGCAAAAGTCGATGCGATTGTCATTGCCAGCTCCACGGACTCTCACGCCGACCTTATCAAGGCAGCTGCCCTCGCGGGCAAAGCTATTTTCTGCGAGAAGCCGCTCGATCTCGATATTAAAACGGCCAGGGAAAGTCTTGCGGTGGTGGCCCGCGAACAGGTGCTTCTTTGCCTCGGATTCAATCGACGTCACGACCCGTCATTCGAAAATGTTAAAAAGCAAATTGTCAGTGGGCAAGTCGGTGAGATCGAAGTTGTCAGTATCACCAGTCGCGATCCGGCTCCTCCGCCGGTCGAGTATATAAAGCGTTCCGGCGGCCTTTTCAGGGACATGATGATTCACGACTTCGATATGGCGCGCTGGTTGCTTGGCGAGGAACCGATTGAAGTATTCGCCTCTGGCAGCTGCCTGGTCGACCAACAAATCGGCGATGCCGGTGACATCGATACTGCTGTCGCTGTACTTCGAACCAGCAGCGGGCGCATCTGCCACATCACCAACTCGCGGCGATGCAGCTACGGTTACGACCAGCGAGTCGAGGTATTCGGATCGCTCGGCATGGCACGCGTAAATAATCACACGTCGACCTCTGTCGAAACTGCAGGCAGCAACGGATATTCGACCGAGCCCGCCCTGCCCTTTTTTCTGGAACGTTACGCCGACGCTTACCGATTGCAGCTCGACAAATTCCTGCGCGTGGTTGGCGGTGAAAATGTAGACATACCGCTCGGCGACGACGGACTCAAAGCCCTGCAGCTCGCCGATGCCGCACAGCAATCGTGCGAGCTCAATAAACCGGTGCGTATTCCTGATTGATTTCGAAAGAATATTTCATTTTTCGACACAATTGAAATATTTGTTCCAATTCGGTAGTGTATAGCACTCGGTACTTGCCAGGCGGCAACGCCAGAACGTGCGTGAAACAATTTTCGGAAATCCTTCCAGGTGGTGTGCTGCTGTGACAAATTTGAGATTTGGCCTGATTGGAACCGGCTTTATGGGCAAGGCACATGCCATCGCATTGCGCTCCGTTGGAACAATATTTCCGGACGTCGGTGCGCCGATTTTAAGCTGCCTGGTAGACACCGATAAGGAAAAAGCAGCCAGGCTGGCGCAGGACTGGGGATTTGCAGCATCGTCCACCGACTGGCGGCAGGTATGTGAAGACCCGGAAATCGACGTGGTTGACATCTGTACACCGAATAACCTGCACAAAGAGATGGCATTGGCTGCAATCGAGTCTGGGAAACATGTCTATTGCGAAAAGCCGCTGGCGCTCACCGGTTCCGAAGCGATGCAGATTGCGAATGCGGCGCGCCATGCCGGCGTCCGAACGTCGATGGGCTTCAACTACATGTGTAACCCGGTTGTGGAAATGGCCAGGCAAATGATCGCTGAGGGTCAGATCGGCGAGATATTCAGTTTTCGTGGCAGCTACCAGGAAGACTATCTGGCAGATCCGGCAACCGCTTTCAGCTGGCGCTGCCTTCGCGAACAAGGTGGTCAGGGCGCACTGGCGGATCTTGGTACGCACCTGATCAATATGGCCGAATATTTGCTCGGGCCGATCGACGCCGTAATGGGTTCGCTGACTACCGTGCATAAGCAACGACCGGACCCGTCAACCGGGGCGATGCGCAACGTGGAAAACGAAGACATAGCCCAGGTGCTCCTGACATTTTCCCGCGGTTGTACCGGCACCATGGACATAAGCCGAATCGCGACCGGTAAAAAGTGCGGACTGACATTCGAAATATTCGGAAGCTTTGGCAGCCTCGAATTTGATCAGGAACGTATGAACGAGATTCGCTATTACGCCGGCGGAGACGATGCCCGGCAGCGCGGCTATAGAACGATTCTGGCCGGTCCCGAACACCCGGACTACGGCGCATTTTGTCCCGCGTCAGGCCATGGGCTTGGCATAAACGACCTCAAGGTTATTGAGGTCAAAAACCTGCTGCGAAGTATCGCAAGCAACGAGCCGATTTATTCCGACTTCGACAACGGATGCAGAGTTCAGTTACTGGCAGACGCAATCGAATCATCAAGCGTCGAAAAAAGCTGGGTAAGCATCAACGAGACCATGGCTTAACCGCCGAAGAGAAAAGTATGACCATTCACTATACGAATCATCGCGACGGCTTCGGGCCGGGTACAACCAACATTACTCGCGACGACGAACCAGACGATAACCTGCCGATCACGCTCGACGTACTAAAAATGTCGGCTGGCGAATCTGTTTCGGTAACGACGGATCGCGAGACCGCGTGGTTGCTGATGAGCGGCACGGTAAACGGTGAAATCGGCGGCCTGCCATTCAGCTTTAGCCGCGAGTCCCTGTTCGACGAGTCATCAAGTTGCATTCACGCATCTGCCGGCACCGAAGTAAGCCTGCACTGCAGCGCGGATACGGAGCTGACGGTGTATTCGTGCGATAACAGCAAAGCGTTCGACGCACGCGTATTCAACCCTGAAGATGTTGCGAACGAGCCGCGTGGCAAAGGCCAGGTCGGTGATCGTTGTCTGCGCTATGTCCGTACCATTTTCGACGACACCAATTCGGATCCCAATACGGATCTGGTTCTGGGAGAGGTCGTTACCTTTCAGGGAGGCTGGTCCAGTTATCCGCCACACCATCATGCGCAGCCGGAAATTTATCACTATCGATTTACAGAACCGCAGGGCTACGGTCACGGCGAACTCGGCGACACAGTTCTGAAAGTTCGTAATTACGACACGGTCAAAATTCTCGACCTGAATGACCACGCACAATGCGCGGCACCGGGTTACGGCATGTATTACTCATGGGTCATTCGGCACCTGCCCGATGACCGCTACAGCGTGCCGGAATTCACCGAAGAACATGCGTGGATCATGCAGCCGGACAGCCAGTACTGGCAGCCGAAGAACTGACACGATTCAATGAAAAAACATCTGGACGTAATCTGCCTGGGACGAGCCGCCGTTGATCTGTACGGCGACCAGGTAGGCGGGCGCCTGGAGGACATGCAGAGCTTCGCCAAGTACCTTGGCGGCTCATCTGCCAACCTGGCGGCCGGCCTCGCACGACTTGGCACCCGGTCCTCAATGCTGACGAGGGTCGGCAACGAACAGATGGGTCGTTTTGTCCGGGAGGCACTTGCCCGTGAGGGCGTTGATGTCAGTCATGTTGTCACCGATCCAGACAGGCTGACAGGCCTGGTTATCCTCGGCATTGCAGACAGGAATTCTTTTCCGCATATCTTTTATCGCGAAAATTGCGCCGACATGGGCGTTCACGTTGACGACTTTGACGAAGACTACATCGCATCGAGTCGTGCACTGTCTATAACCGGCACGCATCTTTCGACCGAACAGACATTTGATGTTGTCAGCAAAGCTATCGCGCTCGCCAAAGCAAATGATACAAAAGTGGTATTAGACATCGACTATCGGCCGGTACTGTGGGGGCTGGTCGGCCCAAGTGGTGGCGAGGAGCGCTTCGTAGAATCTGACATTGTGACAAAACGAATACAGTCACAGCTCGGCGACATTGACTTGCTGGTTGGAACCGAAGAGGAAATTGCAATTGCCGGTGGCAGTAGCGACGTGCTGACTGCCTTGCGGGCCGTTCGCGACAAGACAACAGCGACTATCGTGTTGAAACGAGGACCACTCGGCTGCTCCATTTACGAGGGCAGCATCCCGGTCGCTCTCGATGACGGAATTACAGTCCGTGGGGTGCAGGTTGAAGTACTAAACACGCTCGGCGCGGGCGATGCTTTTCTCAGCGGTTTCCTGCACGCCTGGCTAAACGACGAAAGCTGGCAAGAATGTGCCCGCTCGGGCAACGCCTGCGGTGCACTGGTCGTATCCAGGCATGGCTGTACACCAGCGATGCCAACCAAAATCGAACTCGCCGACTACTTGGTGCGATCCGACTCGATTAGCCGGCCTGACAAAGACAGCCGCATTCAATATTTGCACGAAGCGTCGACCCGCAGCAAAACACCCGACCACCTGTTTGTCCTGGCCTTCGATCACCGGCGGCAACTGGAGGACCTGGTCGTTTCAATTGAGTCCCCGGCGGAAAAGATCACGGCGTTCAAGTCGCTTGTGTGTGACGCCGTACTCAAAGTCGCGGACGAGCTGCCGAAAAACACAACGCTGGGCATCATCGTTGATGACCGCTACGGCGAGCCGGTCCTGGCTCGCATGACCGAAAAACAATGGTGGATCGGGAGGCCCGTCGAAATTCCCGGCTCGAGACCGCTGGAACTCGACCCGAGAAACAATATCGGACTTCCCCTTTCCAGATGGCCGGCCTCACACGTGGTCAAGTGCCTGGTTTTTTATCACCCTGACGACGAACTTGTGCTTCGAACACAGCAGGAAGAACGGGTTAGCCAATTGTATGCGGATTGCCGGGATCTCGGACGCGAACTGCTGCTTGAGATTATCGCAACCTCCAGCGGGTTGGACTGTAACGACTCCACAATTCCAAACGTGATGCGCCGCTTCTATAATCTCGGCGTGCTCCCCGCATGGTGGAAACTCGAGTCACAATCACAGGCCGCGTGGAAAGAAATCGGTGCAGTGATCGACACATTCGATCCATTGTGCCACGGCGTTTTGATGCTCGGGCTCGACGCACCCGAGAGCGAACTTAAAGAAAGCTTTCGCATAGCGGCACCGCACGCTGTTTGCAAAGGATTCGCAGTCGGGCGCAGCATTTTTGGAGAGGCCGCACGACTGTGGTTCGACGGCAAGATCGACGACCAGAGCGTTGTCAGCCAGGTAGCCGAAAACTACAAAACAATGATTCGGTTCTGGCAGGAGGCGAACACCGGACCCAACAACAATGAGAACAAGAGCAAACAGCAGGCCAGCGGATAAGCGGCCCCAAAGCGAGTAATATCTTTGCAATGAAAACGCGACTAACAATGGCGCAGGCACTGGTCCGTTTCCTGTGCGCGCAACACATCGACGTCGACGGTGAGCAGCATCGTTTGATTAACGGCGTCTTCGCAATTTTTGGTCACGGCAATGTCACCGGACTGGGTGAAGCGCTGGAAGACGCCAGCGACACGATGCCGGTCTTTCGTGCCCACAACGAACAGTCGATGGCGCATGCGGCGATCGCCTATGCCAAGGCATCGAATCGACGCAGGCTGATGGCATGCACCACGTCGGTTGGTCCCGGCGCCACCAACATGGTGACTGCCGCTGCAGTTGCTCACGTCAACCGGCTGCCCGTCCTTCTGCTACCGGGTGATACGTTTGTCAATCGACTGCCTGACCCGGTGTTACAACAACTGGAAGATTTCGGCAGTCCGACCACGACAGCCAACGATTGCCTCCGACCGGTGTCACGCTACTGGGACCGAATCGTCCGTCCGGAACAACTGCTTCAATCTCTGCCCCAGGCAATGTCCGTCCTGACTGATGCTGCCGAGTGTGGTCCGGTGACGCTTGCTTTACCGCAGGACGTGCAGGCCGAAGCCTGGGATTATCCGCAAAGTTTTTTCGAGCCGGTCGTGCATCGCATATTAAGAATGGGCGCAGATTCGCAGGAATTGGCAACCGCCGCGAGCCTGCTGTCCAGAGCGAAACGGCCGTTGATTATCGCCGGTGGTGGCGTGCATTACTCTGGCGCTACCACTGCACTCGCAGATTTTTCGACTCAGCTAGGCATCCCGGTTTGCGAGACGCAGGCGGGCAAAGGTGCCCTCCCCTGGACGCATCAATACAACGTCGGGGCAATCGGAGTAACCGGCACGCAGGCAGCGAACGAGTTGGCGGAGCAGGCGGACCTTATCATTGCGATCGGTACCCGGCTGCAGGACTTTACGACCGGATCCGGGCTCCTCATTAAAAGGCCGGACGTTTCGATGCTAAGCATTAATGTCGCTCGACATGACCTGTCAAAGCACTCGTCAGTGTCACTCCGCGGCGATGCCAGGCGATGCTTGCAGGAGTTAGCAAGCCAGCCGAACGCCATGTCGGTCGACGCTGAGTGGAGCGAATTGGCCTCCAGTCTTCGCGAACGCTGGAACAACATCACAGATGAGGTTACAACTGCGGCCGATCGGGCGCTGCCATCGGATGCAGAAGTCATTGGCGTTGTTAATCGGCGCTTTAATGAAAACGCGACGGTCGTTTGTGCCGCCGGTGGCTTGCCGGGCGAATTGCACAAACTCTGGCGAGCCTCGGACGACAGGAGTTACCACGTTGAATACGGCTATTCCTGCATGGGTTACGAAATTGCGGGTGGGCTGGGAGTAAAAATGGCGGCACCGGACCGTGATGTCATCGTCATGGTCGGTGACGGCAGTTACCTGATGCTGAATTCCGAAATCGCAACATCTGTGGCGCTTGGCCAGAAACTGATTATTGTCGTGCTGGACAATCATGGATTTGCCTGCATAAACCGCCTGCAAACGTCGCTGGGTGGAAAGGGCTACAACAATATGTGGCCGACCAGCTATCAAGATGTTTCAGCTACACCGGATATCGATTTCGCGCAGCACGCCGCGGCGCTCGGCGCGCATGCAGAGAAAGTGGGCGGCATCGCCGATCTCGACGCGGCGCTCGAGCGGGCACATGCAGCCGACCGGACTGCCGTGGTAGTCATCGACACCGACCCCGTGGTCACCACAGAAGCGGGTGGCACGTGGTGGGATGTCCCGGTTGCCCAGGTTTCAGACAACAGCGACGTCAGTAGCGCGCTTGGCCATTACGAAGAACAACAGAAGCGGCGTTGATATGAATTTATCCATTGGCATCAACCCGATTTCCTGGACCAACGACGACCTGCAATATGTCGGCGGCCATATTTCGCTGGAGACCTGCCTGTCGGAAGCCGCTGGCGCAGGTTACGACGGCGTAGAACTGGGTCACAAGTTTCCGCGCGATGCAGACATTCTGCGACCCGTTCTTGCGCAGCACAATTTATCGCTGGTCTCCGGCTGGTACAGCGGGCAATTGCTTACGCGAGACAGTGCCAGCGAAATTGCCGCCATGGCAGAGCATGTCGATCTGTTACAGGCGATGGATTGCGGCGTTTTGATTTTCGCCGAGGTCAGCGGCTGCATTCATGGCAGCAAAGACATCAGGCTGTCACAGCGGCCTCGACTGCGTGCCGATCAATGGTCAACCTTTGGCCACCGCCTGACGGAGGTTGGCAAAGCCGCCGCGGATAAAGGACTGAAACTTTGCTATCACCATCATATGGGAACGGTCGTCCAGACGGGCGCCGATATTGACGCTCTCATGAATGAGACGGGTGACGACGTCTATCTGTTACTGGACTCGGGCCATGCCATGTTCGCCGGCGCCGACCCCGTTAAACTGGCGCAGCAATATGCGGACAGAATTGGCCACGTTCACTGCAAGGATATTCGCAAGGCAGTGATGGATCAGTGCCTGAATCGTGATTGCAGTTTTCTGGACGCCGTGTTGAACGGCATATTCACCGTGCCCGGTGACGGCTGCATCGACTACAAAGGATTGTTCGCGGCGCTCGACAGCGTTAGCTACAGCGGCTGGGCAGTTGTCGAGGCCGAACAGGATGCGAGCGTTGCAAACCCGCTTGCCTACGCTCAGCTCGGTTACGCAAACCTGTCTGCGCTGGTCAAAGGCTGACGTTCGATCAATCGTCGTTAACTACTTTTTCCAGTTCGTCAAACACGCCGTCCGCGGCAGCGATGACAGGTCCACCCACGATCATCGTCTGCTGGTCCGGCAGGCAATCGTTGGTACGACCACCCGCTTCCTGAATTAAGAGCACACCAGCGGCGAAATCCCAGGAATTCATATGCGGCTCGAAGTAACCGATCAGGCGACCTGCCGCTACATAGGCGAGACTCAAGGCGCCACTTCCGTTTCGATGATACATGCCGTCGGCACGCATCAACCTCTCGAGCGGACCCAGGGTATCTTCAGGCTTGACCCGGTTTGAGTAACCCATGCACACCAGTCCGTCGCCCAGGCTGTTTGCAGCAGACGCGTGAATCAGCTTGCCGTTGAGCGTTGCGCCACCACCGGATCGCGCTGCAAACAACTCATCGGAGGTCGGGTCATAAATGACGCCGACGCGCAGCTTGTTGCTTTCGAAGTAGGCGATTGAAATGCACCAGCTTCGAATACCGTTAACGAAGGGCTGCGTGCCGTCGATGGGATCGATAATCCAGGTGCCCTTGTCGGGGTCCGGCACAAATGACTCGTTGCTTTCCTCGCCCAGAAATTCGTCGTCCGGATACGCGGCAGCGACCGCCTCTCGAATGAGTATTTCGGTGTTTATGTCAGCCTCACTGGCCATATCCTGCACGCCCTTGCTTTGAATGGTAAGCGCTCCTAAGTTGTTGAAGTATCCAAGGGCCAGTTCGCCTGCTTTTAGGGCGGTCTCACAGGCGAAAGTCAGTCTGTCTGCATAATCTGTCATTGAAAACTCTACCTATGGTCGTTGCAGTCGGAATATTGCGGCACTGCACTGACGACTGATTGCGAAGTGCTTTGATGTTGCAGGCGTAGTAATGGTCACTACGATCTCATCGAGATCATCGGCGAAGTCAAAAATCGACACATCAACTTCCTTCAATATGTTTTCTGTGCTGCATTGTGTTTCATAGGACGCTGTTACCAGGTTGCCGCGTTCGATGACCGATTCGCTCGTAGTCGAGCACTGTCCATTCGATCCTGCCGAGTAAACGTTTTCCGCATGCGCAAGTGCATCCACGAACACGGCCAGCCCCTTACCATCCGCCGGGAAAGCCGCGACGGGCTGCAGCAACTCGGCAGTCAATCGACCGCTCTCATCAATGCGCACCTCGAATGTGCCGGTTACGGCGCGGTGCTGATCGTGAAAAAGAAAGTGATCACGACAATAGTCGTCTTCTTGTTCTGCGCACGCGACGACGAAGACACAGAAAACCAGGATTGCCAGCTTGCGTTTTCGGCCTGAATATTCAGTCACTGGCACGCACCTTCCACAGGGTTGACGCAAGCACCATCGAAACCACCGAAGCGCCAACCCAGAACAGGATGGGCGCCGAATAATCATAGAAATAGACAATCTGTGTAGAGTCCCCCACCGAGAACCTGAACTGCAACTCGCTTGCATAAATGAGTTTGCCACTGATGTAATCCTGCATGCCCGCCCCGAAGTAACTGAAAATGCCGATAAAGCCCATTGCAGCACCCGCCACTTTCTTCGGTGCGACGTCGATG
>SMVA01369856.1_pt1 | contig 13477 bp, 16 predicted proteins | sample 2456451 | NCBI WGS metagenome assembly SMVA01 (sample SAMN11095933, study PRJNA526329) | marine sediment metagenome | biome: Marine sediment; feature: Surficial sediment; material: Deep marine sediment; isolation source: Hadal surficial sediment | place: Pacific Ocean | collected 2014-05 | depth...
AAGTCATGAGAAAAAATTCCGCGATAACTATATGTCCCAGTTATTAAGCGATCCATTAGAGTTTCCGGATGGCGCATTAGAGATCATGGTGAAAAGATATTTTGGTGAAAACCTGGAGATGGCACCTGATTATTATGGGCATAATTCCAAAGACAAAAATTAAACTTCTACCCCAGGATTCACAACAATGCATTGGCATGCGGTAAACTTAAACTAAGCGAACCCTTAATGATGATGGGCTGTCGCCCCGAATTTTGAAGGGCCTTTTAGATGATGGTGCGACAAACACTTTTCTGGCAACTGGTCACCCGTGAAATCCGCACGGCCTATCTTGAAAACCTGACCGGTTTTGCCTGGTTATTCCTGCAGCCCTTGATGCTGCTGTCTGTGTATGGTTTCGTTTTCACTACGATATTCAAGTCCCGGATTCCAGATACAGATGTTGGTTTCGTCCCTTACCTGGCCATTGCTTTTTGGCCCTGGACGGCTTTTTCCGAATCGATACTCAAAGCCAGTAATTCCATTAGCAATAACGCTGCGTTAATCGGTAAAGTTGCGCTGGCCACAGAGCAGTTACCCATGGCTACTGTAACCGCAACCTTTATCATGCATATGGCGGGTTACGTTGCAATACTGATTGTGCTTCAAATGCTCGGAACAGATATACACTGGCTTTTCTTGCCACTGATGATCCCGGTTATGGTGCTGCTTTGGATATTTGCGATTGGCCTGTCATTGCTGCTCAGCGCGCTCCAGGTCTTTGTGAAGGACACCGCCCAAATTCTTCCGCCTTTGATGACGCTTTGGTTCTTTACCACACCCATTTTGTATAGCCAGGCACAACTCCCGGCAAATATCTCAGCTGTGATGTCCTGGAACCCCATGACCTGGTTTGTCTTCCAGATGCGTGAAATCCTCCTTTATGGCCGAATAAATCTGGGCATGGGAGAAATGCTCTCTATTGTTGCCGTTTTCCTGTTTGCATGGATTGGATTAAGGTTTTTCCAAAAATTCAGCGGCCATTTCGAGGATTTCCTCTGATGAAAACCCTGATGCGACTAAACGGGGTTTCCAAGGTCTATCCACGGGTGCATCAACCCTGGGAGCGAATGCAGGCATTTGCTTCCATACTACGGGGACGCGAACCCGCGAGTGGTGCTGAAGTGTTGAGTGATGTCAGCCTGGAAGTCATCAAGGGCCAGTCGCTGGGCATTATCGGTGAAAATGGTGCTGGTAAATCAACTTTACTGAAAATACTGACCGGGGTTATTCAACCCACGAGAGGCAGTGTTGAGGTTAACTCGAGTGTGGCCGCACTACTGGAGCTGGGCGCCGGCTTTCAGCCGGACTTCAGCGGGCTGGACAATGTAAAGATGAAGGCTTCTTTATTGGGGCTTAGCAAGGCTGAACTTGATGAGCGAATGGACAGCATATTGTCATTTGCAGACATCGGCGAGTATATCCATGAACCGGTCAAGCACTATTCCTCAGGAATGGTCGTCAGGCTTGGTTTTGCAGTGGTGACGGCAAGCTGCCCCGAAGTGCTGATTACTGATGAAGTTCTGGCAGTGGGTGATGAATCATTCCAGAAAAAGTGTATACGCTGGATTGAGGATTTCCTGTCTGATGGCGGAACACTTCTCCTGGTTTCCCACAGCATGTATATCGTGCAGAAGTTGTGCCACAAGGCCCTGTGGTTGAATGGTGGGAAGGTGGAGCAATATGGTGAAGTATTCCCGGTTACCCAGTCCTACCTGGCCTGGCACGAAAGCCGGAGCGCCGAAGAAAAGCTCAAACGTGACGCTCGGCAGGGTGAGGGGGGGCATTACCAGCTCAAAAGCATCAGTTTCCCTGACCAAGAAGCCGGTCAGGATAACAAGATTGAGATGGGTGAAGACCTGTTCGCAGAGATTGTCATTCATTCACCCGATAACAGGTCTCCGGTGGTGCATATTGGAATCATTCGTATCGATGGAACACCTGTTTATGGTGTAACTTCTGATATGGAAGGCGCAAAGCCGGTCGCGATAGGCGATAAACTTTTTCGTTTCGGTATCCGCTTTAAAACCACACAGCTTTTACCCGGTAGTTATCATTTGCGTGCGCTTGCGATGGACCCCGAGGGAATTCGTGTGTTCGATGAGCTGGAGCGGGTATTCCAGGTCAACGGGAAGAGTATTGATGTGGGCATTATTCATATGCCACATGAGTGGGTGGAATGAACCCGGTTGTTGTAATCCCGGTTTTTAACGCTTTTGAGCAATTACAAGCCTGCCTGAAATCAATTGAAGATTTCTCTCCCGATGCCGGAGTTGTTTTAATCAATGATGCTTCAACTGATGATTCAGTGCAGGGGTTTCTTCAGAGCTGGGTGATGAAGAGCGCCAGGCGTTCATTGCTCTTGAACGATCAAAACATGGGTTTCGTGCATAGTGCCAACCGGGGCATGTCCGGTACCAGCAAAGATGTTGTGCTATTGAATTCGGACACCCTGGTCACCCCGGGATGGCTGGAGTCACTGGCCGCCTGCCTTAAGTCAGATGTTGATATTGCAACAGCAACCCCCTGGTCAAATAACGGTGAAATCGTTTCGCTACCCCAGATCTGTGTCAATTCTCCGGTCCCGAAAGGCCTCTTTAAAATCGCGCAGTCCATTCGAAATGCGGGTGCGCCGCTATATCCCGAAATACCCACGGCCGTTGGTTTTTGTATGGCGATATCACGAGAGGCGATTAGCCGGATTGGTTTGTTTGACGAAGAAAGTTTCGGCCGCGGCTACGGTGAAGAAAACGATTTCAGTTTGCGGGCAACGCACGCCGGCATGAGAAATGTCTTATGTGATGATGCTTATGTTGCGCATCATGGCGGAAGCTCGTTTTCGCCCCTTGGTCTGAAACCCGATTCTCGCTCAATGCAAAGATTATTGAGTAAACACCCAGGTTTCGAGGCACTCATCGCAGATTTCATCCGCGAGGATCCACTATTCACCCGCAGGCTTGAGTTGAATGACGCAATCGCACGCGGGAACGATACAATGCGTTAAGATTACTATCTGGCTAATCAGGGCGGCTAATCAGGGCGGCTAATCAGGGTGCCTTTGTGGTGGATAAACTTGAATTTACCGGTGAACGATTCACCCCGGAGTGTGAGCGGGAAATATGGTACGAACATATTCACCGTTATGCTTTTGCAGCACAATATTGTGAAGGCAAGCAGGTGCTCGATGCAGCCTGCGGGGAAGGTTATGGTTCATCAATGTTGGCAAAAGCAGCAGCAACTGTCATTGGTGTGGACATTGATGATGATGCCATCTCGCATGCGCAACAACGATATACCGATCAGACTAATCTTGAATTCCAGTCAGCAGATTGCACAGAATTGCCATTCGGAGCTGATCGATTTGACCTGATTGTCTGTTTTGAAACCCTGGAGCATTTGATCGCCCAGCAATCAATGATGTCCGGGTTCCGTCGTGTGCTTAAACCCGGCGGTATGCTGATCCTGTCTTCCCCTGACAAGGCAGAATATTCTGATAAACAGGGTTTTCAAAATGAATTCCATGTCAAAGAGCTATACCGGGATGAATTGCAAAACCTGATATCAAAAGATTTCCCGGCTTGTCGGCTGCTGGGTCAAAAACTGACATTTCATTCAGCTATATGGGACCTGGAAGGTGTGAGCAAGGTGAGCCTTCAGACGTCATTTCCCGATGGAGAGATTTCGAAAGGCATGCTTGGGCACCCGCCTATGTATTTCATTGCACTGTGTGCGGCCAGTGATGATTGCCTGCCAGACTTGTCCGGCTCACTCAACTTGTTTGATGACAGCAATGAAACGGTTTACCGGCATTATCAACACGAAATTGAAAAAAACATGGCGGCCGGTGGGATTATTGCCGATCGTGATGCTCAAATCCAGGCCCTGAAAAATGAAAAGGATTCCGGGAAACCCTGGTGGCGGCGCCTGACAGGGAAGAATTGATCAGGCATGTCAATCACTGCAGTTGTTATCAATTTTAACGCGGGAAAAGCACTACACCGGTGTGTGGCTGCACTGGTTGGCAGCGCGGTCAGGCCTTCTATCCTGGTTGTAGATAACGCTTCCAGCGATGGAAGTGCCGAACAGCTACGCAGGCTTTATGGAAACCAGGCTGGAATTGAGATACGCATTAATCCGTCCAACATCGGCTATGCCCCGGCTGTTAATGTTGCAGTCAAGGCTAGCACTTCTGAGCTGGTACTGATCATCAATCCCGACTGTGTCATTGGCAACAAAGCACTGGGGCTGATGAGTGCAGAATTGGAGAAAAACCAACTGGCCGCGCTTGCAGCACCGTATGTCATTGGCTCTGACGGCAAGTTTGAAAAGGCCTCATTGAGGCGTTTTCCTGATCCGTGGAATTCACTGATGACCATGACCGGACTTTGGCGGCTGGGACAGTGGCTTCCATTATTTCGTGGCGTGCCGTTCAATCCACAAAAGTTGCCGGTGGAGACCATTACGGCTGATGCTGTGTCTGGCGCCTGCATGCTGATAAGGCGCAATGTCCTGATGGATATCGGCTTGCTTGATGAAGGCTATGGTTTGCACTGTGAAGATCTGGATCTTATGTTTCGTCTCAAACTGGCTGGCTGGCATTGCCTTTTTGTTCCAGCTGCAAGTGCGACGCACGAGCAGGGGGTCTCAAGCCGAAGCCGGCCGTTTTGGGTGCATCGTCAAAAGCACCTGGGAATGGCGCGTTTTTTTCGCAAATTCCAGGCCCAAAGCCATTGGCTACCGGTACGGTGGCTGGTTTATTCAGGAATCTGGGCAAGGTATTTATTGATGTGGCCCCTTGTCTGGTTACGCAAGTGAGCAAGGTAAAAGTTCTGTTACTGGGCGCCACTGGTCAGATTGGCGTGTTTGCCATTCCCCGTCTCCTTGCTGCCGGTTTTGAAGTCATCGCGGTCAGCAGAAGGTCACCACCAAAATGGTATCCAGTGTTCAATGATGTCCGTTGGGTAACACCGGAAGCCTTGGGCTCCGGCATCACGACTGATGCGCAAATGCTGATCTCTGCTGGCCCCATTACGGTGGCAACAAAATTGATTGATTTGTGCCCGCATCTGCAAAGGGCGGTCATTTTTAGTACCAGCAGTGTTTTTAGCAAGCTGGAATCTCACGACCGAAAGGAAAAGCGTCATATGCAGCAGATTTTGATGGATGAGGCAGAGCTTTCTAATAAGGCTGAAGTACATGGGATTACCCTGAGCCTGTACCGGCCCACACTGATATATGGTGCTGGGCTTGATGGCAATGTCAGTTGGCTGGCCAAATGGATTCGAAAATTTGGTTTTATGCCAATTGCCGGTAAAGCAGAAGGCCTGAGACAGCCTGTCCATGCCGATGACCTGGCTTTTGCTGCGGTAGAGACTTTGGTCAGTGAATCCCCGCTGGCGCTGGATGTTCCATTATGCGGTGGTAGTACCTTGAGTTTTCGCGAAATGATTGAAGCCATTTTTCGTGGTCTTGAAAGGCCGGTTCGAATCATCAGCATTCCGAAGCGTATTTTTGCTGCGGTCAGTTACTTCAGCCGACTGGTTCCGAAATTGCGTGGTGTCCGTCCCGAAATGATCAGGCGTGAAAGCCTGGACCTGGTTTTTGATGACAGTACTGCCAGGGATGTGCTGAATTACCGGCCGCGGCCCTTCGCCCCGGCCGCAGCAGATTTTTCACGCCCCGATGCTGCGCGACTAGTGCAGTTGGCAGGCTTATAAACAGCCCTGCATAACCCCTCGGAATCGTCCAGCAATGATAGAATGAGCACCCGGATGGCGGGTTCAGATTAAGTCTGTTTTCTCAACGCCAAGAGCAAGGAAAAACATGTTTGACGAGACTTATCAGATCGAAGGATTTGACAGCGAATTGCACAGCGCGATTGCCGGTGAGCAAACGCGTCAGGAGTTGCATGTTGAATTAATAGCATCGGAGAATTATGCGAGCCCGCGGGTGCTTGAAGCACAAGGTTCGGTGCTGACCAACAAGTATGCCGAGGGCTATCCGGGCAAGCGATACTACGGTGGTTGTGAGTTTGTAGATATTGCTGAAAAGCTTGCCCAGGACCGGGCCCGGGCGTTGTTTGGTGCTGATTACGCCAATGTTCAGCCACATTCCGGTTCGCAGGCTAATGCAGCAGCCTACCTGGCCCTGCTTAAGCCGGGTGCAACATTATTAGGTATGAACCTGGAGCACGGCGGCCATTTGACACATGGATCCAGGGTTAATTTTTCGGGCAAGATTTTTAATGCCATTCAGTATGGGGTAGTCGAGGAAACGGCGCTGATTGATTATGACCAGATTCAGCGACTCGCGGATGAGCATAAGCCTGAAATGCTGATTGGCGGATTTTCCGCCTATTCGCGAAAAGTAGATTGGGGCCGCATGCGTGAGATTGCCGATGGAGTCGGGGCATGGTTCCTGGTGGATATGGCACATGTCGCAGGACTGGTCGCTGCAGGAATTTATCCAAACCCTGTTCCACACGCACATGTCGTCACCTCAACCACACATAAGACCCTGCGTGGTCCACGCGGTGGCATTATTTTGGCCAAAGCCAATGAAGAAGTGGAGAAAAAGCTGAACGCCCTGGTTTTTCCAGGTACACAGGGCGGGCCATTAATGCATGTCATTGCCGCCAAGGCGGTTGCATTCAAGGAAGCGCTGGAGCCGGAATTTAAAGACTATCAGCACGCAGTGGTCGACAATGCCAGGATGATGGCGGCCACTATGACAGCCCGCGGTTACAAGATTGTATCCGGCGGCACCGATAATCATCTTTTCCTGGTTGACCTGATCGGTAAGGATTTTACCGGCAAAGATGCAGAAGAAGCCCTTGGCAGAGCTCATATTACCGTCAACAAGAATACCGTACCCGGCGAGCCGCGCTCGCCCTTTGTAACATCTGGCCTTCGGCTTGGCACTCCTGCAGTTACCACCCGGGGGTTTGGTATAAAAGATTGTGAGCTGCTTGCCAACATTATTTGCAATTTGCTGGATCAAATTGAAGACCGGCAAGTAGAAGCTGAGACCCGGGATACAGCGATTGAACTTTGTAAACACCACCCGGTATATAAAAGCGCTTGAGTTATGTGGTGTCCATTCTGCAATCATGATGATACGAGGGTTGTTGACTCCCGATTGACCGGTGACGGCATGCAGATCCGCCGCAGGCGCGAGTGTACGAAATGTAATAACCGTTTCAACACCTTCGAAGCACCGGCCTTAAAAGCACCGAGAATTATCAAGTCTAACGGGCTCAGGGAGGCATTCTCTGAAACCAAGCTAAGACAGGGCATGCTAAAAGCGCTGGAAAAGCGGCCGGTTGAAACCCGTGATATTGAACGGTCTATTCGCAGCCTGGTCAAGGAAATCAGCGGAGTGGAAGATGCCGAGATTCCCAGTAGCCTGATCGGTGAGTGGGTGATGCGTGAACTCAGTCAACTGGACCAGGTGGCCTATGTTCGCTTCGCTTCGGTGTATAAAAGGTTTGAAGATGTTCAGGCATTCCGGGATTTGATCGAGCGCCTGGAGCAGGACAACCCGGGTGAATTGGATGAGCGCCAGATTTCCTTATTAGACATGACCAGGGGGGGCATCACTAACAGGGCACTGAGCAGGGGCCGAACCGGAAAAAGTAAATAATGTTCGATTCTTTTGATCATCAATGTATGGCCCTTGCCTTGCAACAGGCTGCGCTAGGGCTTGATACGACTCACCCCAATCCAAGGGTGGGGTGCGTGCTGGCCCGTGATGGAAAGGTTGTAGCCACAGGTTGGCATCAACGATGCGGCGAGGCACATGCTGAAGTCCATGCGCTACAACAAGCCGGGCCTGCGGCCAGGGGTGCTACAGCTTATGTCAGTCTCGAGCCCTGCAGTTATCAAGGGCGAACACCGGCCTGTGCCCCGCAATTGATCGAGGCAGGTATCAGCAGGCTGGTTTGTGCAAGCGTGGACCCTAACCCCAGGGTGAACGGCAAAGGCATTTCCTTGTTGGAAAGTGCCGGTATTCGTGTTGACACAGGATTGATGAAGGATCAGGCGGAGTCTCTCAATGCCGGGTTCTATAAACGGATGCGCGAAGGGTTGCCTTGGGTAAGAGTCAAGTTGGCCCAAAGCATCGACGGAGGCACCGCGCTTTCAAATGGGTTAAGCCAGTGGATCAGTAGCAGTGAATCCAGGGCTGATGTGCAAAACTGGCGGGCAAGGTCAGCTGCGATAATGACGGGAATCGGGACAGTTCTTGCAGACGATCCATGCTTGAATGTCCGCAGTGACAATACTTCCCGTCAACCGTTGCGGGTGATTGTGGACAGTCAATGGAGGACGCCGGCGAACGCCCGGACATTGGGGCTTGATGGTGAAGTGTTGATCGCCGGCAATGAAGGCCTGGAGATTCCCCTGGCTTTGAAAGACTCTGGTGCCGAGCTATTGGCGCTGGCTTCGAAATCGGGCCGGGTGGACCTTTCCCGACTTATGCAGGCTTTGGCTGATCGTTCTGTGAATGAAGTACAGGTTGAAGCCGGATCTACCCTATCAGGAGCTCTTATCGCTGAAAAACTGGTGGACGAAATTTTGATTTACCAGGCACCGGTTCTATTGGGCTCCGGCACCCGGGGATCGTTTAAATTTGGCCCCCTGGACGACATGGACGATGCCATACAAATGAACTGGATTGAAAGCACTCGTATTGGTAATGATATGCGCTTGCGACTGAAGCCGGTATACCCCCAAGACTGATGTTTACCGGAATCATTACCCAACAGGCGCTGGTGAAAAACCGGATCGAATCAGAAAGTGATATGCGCTTCAGTTTTGAATTGCATGATGACTATCTGGACAGTTGCCGGATTGGTGACAGTATTGCGGTTTCCGGCGTGTGTCTAACCATAGTTGAGCTCAATGACGATGGGTTCAGCGCAGATGTGTCCCTTGAAACACTGAACAGAACCACCATGGGTCAATGGCAGAACGGACATGTCGTTAACCTCGAACTTGCGCTCAAGGCGGCTGACCGCCTGGGCGGGCACCTGGTCAGTGGCCATATAGATGCTTGCGCGACACTGGCTTCTGCTACCGTGCAGGCTGGCTCAAGTCGGATGGAATTTGAGTATCCGTTTGAGTTGGCCAGGTACGTGCCGGAAAAGGGATCAGTTTGCATTGATGGGGTGAGCCTGACCGTTAATGAGGTCAGCGGGGAGGTCAGCGGGGAGGTCAGCGGGGAGGTCAGCGGGGAGGTCAGTGGGAACAATGATGATCGAAATTGGTTTTGCGTCAACGTGATACCACATACACTTGGCAGGACAAGCCTGGGTGGGCTGCGCGCCGGTGCCAGGGTCAATCTGGAAATTGATATGATTGCCCGCTACCTTGAGCGATTGGTTCCTGAGAAGCATCAATGAAGTTAAATTCCATACCTGAACTATTAGAAGAAATTGCGGCAGGCCGCATGGTCGTGGTCATGGATGATGAAGATCGCGAAAACGAAGGCGACCTGATCATGGCTGCATCCATGGTCAGGCCGGAAGATATCAATTTTATGGCCCGTTACGGTCGCGGGCTGATATGCCTCCCGTTGACTCGTGAGCGGTGCCGGCAATTAAATTTACCATTGATGGTGAATCTGAATGAAGCCCGGTTCGCAACCAATTTTACTGTTTCCATAGAAGCCGCTGAAGGGATTACCACCGGAATTTCAGCCTACGACAGGGCCCACACCATACGCACAGCTGTTCAGGCTGATGCGAGCAAAGCGGATATTGTACAGCCCGGTCACGTGTTTCCCCTGATGTCGCAACCGGGTGGAGTTTTGGCAAGGGCAGGACATACTGAAGCCAGTGTTGACCTGGCACTGCTGGCAGGGGTAGAGCCAGCGGCGGTTTTGGTTGAAATTCTGAATGAAGATGGCTCTATGGCGCGCAGGCCTCAGTTGGAGATTTTTGCCAGGGAACATGAGCTGAAAATTGGCACGATTGAAGCGCTCATTCGCTACCGCCTTGAAAATGAGAACAAGGTTGAGTGTGTTTCCACTCACGAGGTAATGACTGACCACGGACCGTTTCAGCTCCATACCTATAAGGATCACATTGAAAACAGGCTCCATTTTGCACTGATGCGCGGTGAGGCCAACCCTGAAGAGCCGATGCTGGTTCGGGTACATGTTCAAAATCCATTGAGTGATGTTCTGGGTATTCAACGGGAAGACTTTGGACTGCCGCTGAGCGTTGCGATGCGTGAAATCGACAGGGCAGGCTCAGGACTGATACTGGTGCTTGGTGCCCAGTATGACGATCAAAGCCTGTTGCGGAAAATTCAGGAAGAACCTGAACCAGATGTGTTTGAGAATGGTGATAACCGGCGCTCACGTGAACTTCGAACCTATGGTATTGGCGCGCAGATTATTTCTGATCTGGGGGTGCGAAAAATGCGGGTACTCAGCGCGCCCCTGAAATTAACCGGTCTTTCTGGTTTTGGGCTGGAAGTGGTTGAATATGTTGAACCCGGCGCCGATGAATGAAAGAGTTTGATCTGAAAATCCCTTCAAAACCGGTTCGTATAGCGCTGATTGCCGGAAGATTTAATCAGTTTGTCACCGATGAATTGCTGGCTGGAGCAATTGACGGCCTGGGTCGTCATGGCGTAAAGGCGGAAAATACAAGCTTATACTGGGTGCCCGGAGCTTTTGAATTGCCGCTGGCTGCTGATCGTATTCTCGATGCGGGCAAATTTGATGCCGTTATTGCCCTTGGCGCGGTGATCAGGGGAGCAACAGCGCACTTTGAATATGTTGCCGGGGAATGTTCACGGGGGCTGTCTGAAGTGGCACTAAAGCATGGAAAGCCGGTAATATTTGGTGTGCTGACGACAGATACCATTGAGCAGGCTATGGAAAGAGCGTCTACTGACCGGGGAAACAAGGGTTTTGATTGTGCAATGGCGGCGTTGCACATGTTGGGTTTATTCGAAGCCCTGGACGAAGAATGAAAGAACGAAGCAAATTTGAACCCAGGAAGCGGGCTCGCCGAAGGGCATTGCAAGCGCTTTATCAATGGCAGATTACCCGTCAGGAGAGCGTGGAAATAATCCGGCAATTCCTGGAAGAGCAAGATTTCAAGAATGTAGACACGGATTGGTTCCAAATGCTATTGAAGGGCGTTATATCGGAACACGCAAAACTGGATGAGGACTTGCAGCCTTTTCTGGACCGGCCTTCAGAACAACTCGACCTGATGGAACTGTTGATCCTCAGAATGTCTGCTTTTGAATTAAAAAACCATCCTGAAATTCCATGTCGTGTGGTACTGAACGAGGCAATTGACCTGGCCCGGCGTTTTGGGGCGGAAAACGGCCATAGTTTTGTAAATGCGGTGTTAGACAAAGCCGCACATCAGTGGCGTACAGACGAACTGACAGGTCGGCCCGAAGTTTCCAATTGAATCAACAAATGGGTGAATTTCAACTGATAGAGTGGATTCGCCAGCAGGCAGGCTCGGACGATTCCCGCACTATTCTCGGAATAGGCGATGATGCAGCAGTACTGAGTGTTCCTGAGAACCAGGAACTGGTGATAAGCACAGACACACTCAACACCGGTATTCACTTTGACGAACGTATTTCTGCTACAGATCTGGGTTATAAGTCCCTGGCGGTAAGCCTCAGTGACCTGGCAGCAATGGGTTCAAACCCACGTTGGGTGCTGCTTTCCATTTCCTTGCCTGAAATAAACACAGCTTGGATTGAAGATTTTATTGATGGCTTTGTGGGCTTGGCCAAAACCTCTGGTGTGACCCTGGTTGGTGGTGATACTTGTGCCGGTAGTCTATCGGTAACCGTCACTGCCATGGGTCTGGTTAACCCAGGCTGTGCTTTGACCAGGGGTGGTGCCCGCCCAGGTGACCTTGTGGTGGTTTCCGGAACCCTGGGGGATGCAGGTAAAGCATTATCTGACCTGGAAATGAATAGATTACCTGGCGAATCCAGCACCAGGGCTTTGTATCATCCGGTACCGCGTATCGCATTGGGAACATCGTTGGTCGGAAAAGCCTCATCCTGTATTGATATTTCAGATGGATTATTGGCAGACTTGGGGCATATCGCCAAGGCATCAACTTGTGCAGCGCTGGTCGAAACCGGCTTGCTGCCAACAAGCTCCGGCTTGAGAAAATACCCGCAGGAGCGCCGATGGGTATGGCAACTAACCGGTGGTGAAGATTACGAGTTATGTTTCACTATTGCTGCAGATGATGAGTGCCAACTTGCGGCGCTTGAAAAATCGCTCGATGTTAAGTTAACAGTGATCGGGCAAATGGTTGAAGGATCAGGCATACGTTGTGTCAGGCCCGATGGAGAGTTATTTAGCGTGGAACTTGATGGATACCAACACTTCAGAAATTGATAGCGTAGAACGGCGGGCCATGAAGCTGGCTTTTAGTACGCCGGATGGTTTCCTGGCTTTTGGATTCGGTTCAGGTCTGCTTACCGGGGCACCGGGAACGATGGGGACACTGGTCGCTGTGCCCATTGCTGTGTTGCTGACGATTCTCGATATCAATGGATTCTGGTTTCTCAGTTTGAGCTTTCTGTTGGGCGTATGGGTTTGTGAAAGCATCACAAAAAAACTGGGTGTTGAGGATTACGGTGGAATAGTTTGGGACGAAATGGTTGCTTATTGGCTTATTGTCGCCTTCGTGCCTTTCCACTGGACCTGGTTGTTGGCGGCTTTCGTAATTTTCAGGGGCTTTGACATATTGAAACCCTGGCCAATTTCATTATTGGATGAATCGGTTCACGGTGGCCTTGGTATTATGCTTGATGATGTATTGGCTGCGGTTTACACCATTCTGATCCTGACTTTTGTGAACAGAATGATATTGGGTGGCTAGGATTAAAAGCACCGGTTGTCACCGGATCATCACATTTCAGATGGGCACCTGCATTCTCAACTAGTCCATGTAGCTAAAAACCTTAACCACTTTCTCTACTCCGCCGATGTTTCGCACTATTTCGGCCACAGCGTCTCCTTCTTTCCTGGTTACTAGGCCCATAAGGTAAATACTGTTTTGTGACGTAACCACCTTGATCCGGGTGGCATCGAATCCCGCTACCGGATTTTCCTTGATCAGAATAGTGTTGATCTTGGTGGTCAGCCAGGTGTTATCCAGTCGTTCGCCAACACTGGCACTGCTGTCCACAGCCAACTCATTGACCACGCGCAAAACATTGTCCACTTCTGCGGCACGATTACCTGCGATACTCTTTTTTGCTTCGGTGGCGACTTCTCCAACCAGCAAGACTACGCCCTGGTAAACCTCGACCTTGACGTGATCGCCTCCTGCAAAATCCGGTGCAGAGTAAATGTGGTCGCTTACGGCTATTTCGGTAGTCTGGTCGTCAAGTATAGTTCCTGCGGTGCGACGGTCTGACGCTACCATGATTGCTCC
>SMVA01206302.1_pt1 | contig 13473 bp, 12 predicted proteins | sample 2456451 | NCBI WGS metagenome assembly SMVA01 (sample SAMN11095933, study PRJNA526329) | marine sediment metagenome | biome: Marine sediment; feature: Surficial sediment; material: Deep marine sediment; isolation source: Hadal surficial sediment | place: Pacific Ocean | collected 2014-05 | depth...
GAGTCACCCCGGGTCGTCGTTAACGACCTCCCTGCCCTATGGAGCCCGGACTTTCCTCCCGTGTACCTCGCCAGAGACCAGGTACACGCGCGATCCTCCATCCGCCTCCGGCGACCGCAAATTGTAGTCACTTCGGGGGGTCGCGCGAGGGCCTGCTCGGTGACTGGCAGTTCTAATTTGATTCTTTGGAAGGTATCCCTTGAATACTGATTAAGTATCTGATAGATACTTACTCTGTCATGCCGCGGATATCGACCCGACCGAATTCGACGGAACGCTCGACGCTGCCCTCCGCGATTCCCAAGCCGGAAGGCATCTTCGATCCCGTCGCACGAGCCCTCGAAGCCATCGGGGATCGCTGGACCCTGGTCCTGCTGGGCCAGCTGCTGTCGGGACCGCGCGGCTTCCAGGAGCTGCGCCAGCGCACCGGCATCGCGCCGCGTGTGCTCTCCAGCCGCCTGCGAGAGCTCGTCGAGAGCGGCTTCGTCCGCTCGGTCTCCGAGGGTTCGCGTTCGGTCTACGCCCTCACCGAAGAGGGCAGCGGGCTCGAACCGGTGATCCAGAGCATCGGGCGCTGGTGGATCGAGCGCGGCAAGAAAGTGCTCGGCGTCGACACTGAGCGCTTCACCGAGACCTCGGCCCAATCCGTGCTCGAGGCGCTTCCCTTCATGCTCGACCGGGACCGCTCGCGCGAGGCCGACATCACTTTCGAGATCCGACTCCAGGGTCCGGGTGGCGGCGTTTGGACCATCCGCATCCTCAAAGGCACGTGCACGGTGACTCCCGGCTTTGCAGAGAACGCCGACGTCCGCTACACGGCCGACGCCAAGACCTGGTGTGCCGTGTGTTTGAACCTCATCGATGCGCGCGACGCCGTGAAGGCGGGCCTCCTCTCCAAGGAGGGGGGGCGCGCGGCCATGGACGATTACTTCCATCAGGTTCCGACTTCGGAGCCCCAGAAGGAGAAGGCGCTGTGATTTCCTTCAAGCTGAACGATGAACAGGAGGTCGTGCGCGAAGCGATGCACGATTACGCCGAGCAGGAGATGCGTCCCATCGCCCGCGAGGCCGACGAAGAGTCGAAGATCCCCGACGCGTTCCTGGCCCAGACCTGGGCGCTCGGACTGGTTTCGACCCAGCTTCCCGAGGAGTTTGGCGGAGGCGGTGAGCTGCGCTCGCCGATTACCAACGCCATCATGCTCGAGGAGCTCGCCTGGGGCGACGCCACCCTCGCGGTTGCGGCCTTTGCGCCGGCGGCCTTCGCCTTCGCGATTTCCGACCAGGGCACCGACGAGCAGAAGCGCGAGCTGCTGCCGCAGTTCTGTGGCGAGAGCTTCCACGCGGCGGCCATCGCACTCGGCGAGCCGGGCCCGCTCTTCGATCCGGCGACGCCGCGCACGCAGGCGGAGCCCAAGGGTAACGATGCATTCGTGCTGTCCGGCGCCAAGAGCTTCGTGGCGCTCGGCGACAGCGCCAGCCATTTCCTCGTGATTGCGCGCAACAACGGCGGCCGCGACGCCTTCATCGTTCCCCGCGACGCAGCCGGCCTCACCCTCTCGGAGCCCGAGAAGAATCTCGGACTGAAGGGCTTGTGCACGTCGACGCTCGAGTTCGAGCGGGTCGAGGTACCGGCTTCCGCGCGGCTCGGCGGCGCCGAGGGCTGCGACGTGCAGCGCATCGTCGACCACGCCCGCGTGGCGCTGGCGGCTGTGATGACGGGCGTGTCCCGGGCCGCCATCGAGTATGCGGTGCCCTACGCCAAGGAGCGCCGCGCGTTCAATCAGGCCATCGCCCAGAAGCAGGGTATCGCCTTCAAGCTGGCCGACATGCACATCGAGACCGAATCCATGCGCTGGCTGATGTGGAAGGCGGCGAGCGAGCTCGAGCAGGGGCTGCCGGCCACGAAGACGGCGCACCAGGCGCGGGACTATGCCGCGCGGAGCAGCATGTGGGTCACGGACCAGGGCATCCAGGTCCTGGGCGGTCACGGCTTCATCCGCGAGCACCCCGTCGAGATGTGGTATCGCAACGCCCGTACGTTGGGCGTGCTCGAAGGCATCCTGTCCGCGTAGGCGGACCCGGAGGCCCAGGAGACCCCAATGATCAACTTCGAACCGACCGAAAACGACCAGAAGATCCTGGACGCCGTGCGTGAGCAGGCGCTCATCTGCCGCAAATACGCGCGCTACTACGACGAGAACGAGCACGAGTTCCCGCCGGACGAGCTCGAAGAGGCCGATGGGTATCCCAACGTCTACGCGCTGTACGCGCAGAATCACACCGAGGGCGATACGGGCCTGTCCTGTATGAGCATGCTCATCTCGATGGGCGAGACCTGGGGCGACTACTCGGTGCGTATGCGTCGGGGCAAGGGCGGTCTGGGTAACGCCGCGCTGCGCGCCGCAGGTACGCCCGAGCAGCATCAGAAGTGGGGCGATCTCACGCTCGCCATGGCGATCACCGAGCCGGGCTGCGGATCGGACCCCTCCATGGTCCAGACCTCGGCCGTGCTCGATGAGGCGACCAACGAGTGGATCATCAACGGAGAGAAGATCTTCGTGACAACGGGCTGTCGCGCCGATGGTGTGGTCGTCTGGGCCAGCTTGGACAAGAGCGCGGGTCGGGCTGGCATCAAGTCCTTCCTGATCGAGAAGGACACGCCCGGCTTCGTGGTGTCCCAGAAGGAGAAGAAGCTCGGCATTCGCGCTGACGACACGGCAGCCTACGTCTTCACCGACTGCCGCATTCCCCGGGAGAACCTGCTGGGCGGAGACGAAGAGATTCCCAAGCAGGGCTCGGGCGGCTTCAAGAACGTCATGAAGACCTTCAACATGACGCGCCCCGGCGTCGCCGCGATTGGTCTCGGCATGGCCGAAGCCACCCTGGACTTCACTCGCGAGCAGCTGGAAGCCGCTGGCCTGTCCATCGAGTACGGCGGAAACAGCGCCACCCGGCCGGCGGCCGTCGAGAAGTTTCAGCGTCTCGAGCAGCTCTTCGAGGTCTCGAAGCTCACGATCCTGCGGGCGGCCTGGCTCTCGGGCGAGGGTCAGCCCAACAACATGGAGGCATCGGTCTGCAAGGCCAAGACCGGCACCGCCGTTCGCGAGATCACCCAGGGCTGCATCGAGATCCTGGGCGCGATGGGCATCTCGCGCGACTACCTGGTCGAGAAGTGGTTCCGCGACGTGCGCATCACGGACATCTACGAGGGCACGGGCGAGATCCAGCGCATGATCACGGCCCGCGGCCTGCTCGGCTACGGGAGGGCTGAACTCAGTTAGCCCCGAGATCTTTCGGGACGGCCCCCGCCGGCTTCCACCTGGGGCCCCCACGGCCTGGAGTCGATGGTCGGCTTCGCGTGGGTAAGGCGGAATCCGGAGGGGGCCGTTCCCGATTGTGCAATTTTTGAAGCCGGTCCGCACCCCGGTTTCGTCTCGAGAGCCGGCGCGCCTCTGCACGTCGGCTCTTTCCTTTTCGGGAGGAGGTCAGCCGTGTCCCTTCCGAAAAAGTCGCCCTGCGCTGTTCATGCGTCGCCACGCTCGTGTCGATGGTGCAGTCCCCCGACCCTGAACTAGACTCGCGCCATGCGCCGAGGCGTCGCGCGCCTGTTGTTGCTGGCCGCAGCGTCATGTTTCTTGACGACAGCCGCAGTCGCCGTCTCGGCCGGGCCGGCGGGTGCGCAGGAGCCCAGCGGGGCAGCGTTGGCGCAGCCCGCGGGAGCCGGATACCTCTGGTCTTCCGGACCGGATCCGGCGAGTGGCGTGGCCGCCCATCCGCTCCGCCTCCACCGCAACTGGATCAATCTCACCAAGCTCAGCATCGTCTTGCTGGCCGCTGTCTTGCTGACCTGGGAGATCTTCCTGCGCCGGTCTGGCAGGACGGAGTCGCACCGGCGTCTGCGCGAAACCCTGTTGCTGGCCCTCAGTATCGGCGCGCTGTTGGCGTGGTGGAACTTCGGATACTTCCGGTTCCCGGGTTACATTCACGCCCACGAGGTCTTCAACCACTACATCGGGTCCAAGTACTTCGTCGAGCTCGGATACAACGGGCTCTACGAATGCAACGCAGTCGCCGACCTCGAGGCCGGCATGGGTCCGACCGTGCGGCAGCGGCAGATCACGAACCTCGACACCTATTTTCTCGAGAGCACGGCCGCCATCGTGAGCGACCCCGGGCGCTGCACGCGGCGATTCAGTCACTCCCGTTGGTCAGACTTCAAGCACGACGTCGGATGGTTTCGTAGTCGGGTACCTCCAGAAACCTGGGAAGCACTGCAACGAGATCATGGTTACAACTCAACCCCGGCCTGGGGATTCCTCGGAAGCCTGTTGGCCCATACCGGTCCCGCTTCCACCGGCCAGATCATCGCGCTCACCCTGATCGATCCCGTGCTGATCCTGCTCGCCTGGGCGTGCGTTAGTTGGACGTTCGGTTGGCGCGGGACGTGTGTCGCCGTGATCTACTGGGGGACCAACTTCCCGTCGGAGTTCAACTGGACCGGCGGTGCGTTGCTGCGATACGACTGGCACGCAGCGGCGTTGATCGGACTCTGCCTGATGAAACGGGAGCGGCCAGCGTCGGCAGGCTTTCTGCTCGGCTTTGCCGCGTTGGTAAGGCTCTTCCCCATCACCCTGCTGTTCGGAATCGGGTTGAAAGCGTTGCTGGGCATGATCCGCGGGCGGCGTTTCTTCCTCTCGACAGAGCACCGCCGCATCGCCATGGGCGCCCTGCTCGCAGCGGCCATGCTGGTGCCGGCATCGTCGTGGGTGGCGGGGGGTGCGGGATCGTGGCTGGAGTTCACCCGCAACATGAGCCTTCACCTGGGGACACCGGCCAGCAACACCGTCGGCCTCAAGTCGCTGCTCTCGTACGACCACGACGCCCGCCTCGAAGTCGTCCAGACTCGCGAAGCAGACCCCGGCAGTGTCTGGAAGCAAGCGCGTCATGAAGCCTTCGAGGGGCGACGCTTCTTGTTCTGGGGTCTGGCCCTGGGATATCTGTGGTTGTTGGTGCAAGCCGTGGGCGGAGTCGAAGACTGGGCGGCCGCCGTTCTGGGAGTCGGAACGCTCGTCGTGTTCACTGAGTCGGCCTGTTACTACATGTCCATCCTCATGTTGTTCGGGCTGCTCTCGCTGCGGTGGGAGTCGATCGGAGCCGCGCTCTGCTGGCTGTCGGTGCTGATGTGGGTCGCGGCGGCTGCGTGGAATGAGTTCGACCAGATCTTCGTTGCCACGAGCGCGGCCCTGTTCGCCTTCGTCGTGTTGGCGACCGCTCTCGCGCGCGGGCGCCCCTTGGCGAATCCGAGTTGACGGCCGCATTCCGACGCGAGGGGTGGATCGGGCTGGGTGCAGTGCTGCTGCTCGGTCTGGGCACGTTTCGGGCCGCGAGCCTCGCCTGGGTGTGCGACGACGCCTTCATCTCGATCCGCTATGCCGAGAATCTGGTCGACGGCCTGGGCCTCGTCTACAACGCGGGCGAGCGGGTGGAGGGTTACACGAACCTGCTCTGGACCCTGATGCTGGCGGCAGCCATGAAATTCGGCGCGCCCCCCGTGGCTACAGCAAAGCTGCTGGGCGTGCTCTGCTATCTCGCACTGGCCGGGTGCCTGTTCCAATGGAGCCGTGTCCAGGCCCGGCAGGACGACCGCTGGCCTCTGCCGCTCGCCGCCGGGCTGGTCCTCGTCAGCGCCGACTTTCACGTCTGGGCCACGGGCGGCCTCGAGACCATGCTCTTCACGGCGCTCGCGGTGCCGGCCCTGCTGCTGACCCGATCGCGCGCGGCCGACCGCAGCGCGGCTCTGCTTTCTGGCGGGTTGCTGGCGCTGCTGGTGCTGACGCGTCTCGATGGAGTGCTGCTGGCCGGGGCCGCGGCGGTTTCCTGGTGGCTGCCCATGGACGCACGTCCCCGCGAAGAGCGCGCGCGCTTGAGCCTTCTCACCCTGGCGCCCGTGGTGGCGGTTCTGGCCGCACTGTTGCCCTGGAAGCTCGCCTACTACGGCGACATCTTTCCCACGGCCTTCTACTCCAAGTCGGTGCTCGACCCCTACGTCTCGCAGGGCCTGGTCTATCTGGGCCTCTTCATCGCCACGAACTGGATCCTCGTGGCCGCATTAGCGCTGCTGGCGCTTCCGCTCCGAGAGAATCCGGTCCGCACGCGTTGGGACAACCGTTTCCTGCTGGCCAGCGCCGCCCTCTACGCAGCCTATGTCGTGAGCGTCGGAGGAGACTTCATGGCGTCACGCCGGCTCATTCCAGTGGCGCCCCTCCTCTTCGTCGTCATCGAGAGTCGCCTGAATCGCGTCCTGGCCCCACGAGCGCGCACGAGCGTGGCCTTTGCGGCTCTGCTGCTGGCGGCCATTCCCTTCTCGATCTTTCAAGGCTACGCCCGTATCGAGGGCGTGGCGGACGAGCGCCGCTTCTATCCCGCCGAAATGATCGAGGCACGCCGACGCCAGGCCGAAACCGTTGGCCCCGCCCTCGCCGGGACCGGGGCGAGAGTGGCCTTCGAAGGCGGCATGTGCGCCTTCGGCTACTACAGCCGGCTTCCGTACCTGGTCGAGATCACGGGGCTCACCCAGTACTCGCTGGCCAAGCTTCCACTCGAAGCCCGCGGCACAGTCGGCCACGAGAAAACGGCCAACGCAGAGTGGCTCACACAGAACGACATCCACTTCGTGGTCAGCCAGGCCGAGCCGCCCATCGAGCGCCCGTCCGGGCCGCGCCGCTTTGATGCAGTCTATTTCGGCGACGTCGCGCGTGCCCGCATCCACCTCTACTCCGATGCCGTCATGGATCCATTGCGCGAACGGCCGGATGTGGATTTCGTTCCGATCGAGCGGGTTCTCCAGAACAGTCGCCGCCAGCTGCAGGCGGCGAGTCCCAGCGAGGCCGCCGAACTCTACGAAACCCTCGACCGCTACTACTTCCAGCACGCGGGCGTCCGCGGCGAAAAGCTCGGGAAAGAATTTCGCTCCCTGGTCGAGCGCAAGAACGACAACGCCCGCGACGCCATCGGATTGCGCGAGCGTGGCGAGGTAGCTCCAAACTCCCCGTGAGAGTCGTTACGTCGCTGGCCCCTGTGACGACGGCCGCGCGACCCCGGAGCTGATTCACGTTGTCGCTACGCAATTCCTAGGCCTTGGGGTAGGCTGCGCGTCCATGAAGGCCATCGTGATCGAGAAGACCGATGACGGGCCCGTCTTGAGCATCGGCGAGGTTCCCGCTCCAACTCTCGAGCCCGGCAGTCTGCGCCTGCGCGTGGCGGCGACGGCCGTCAACCGGGCCGATCTGCTGCAGGCGCGCGGCTTCTATCCACCGCCCCAGGGTGCCTCGGAGACCTTGGGACTCGAGTGCGCAGGCGAGGTGGTCGAGGTGGGAGACGGCGTTAAAGGCTGGACGTTGGGCGACCAAGCCATGGCCCTGCTGGCCGGGGGTGGATACGCGCAGGAGGTCGTCGTCGACGCGGGATCCGTGATGCGGGTTCCCGACGGAATGGAGCTCGAGCAGGCGGCCGCACTGCCCGAGGTCTATCTGACGGTCTTCTTGAATGTCTTCCAGCTCGCGGGGTTCCCAGCGGGTGGGGCCGCTCTGGTTCACGGAGGTGGCTCCGGCATCGGCACGGCGGCGATCCAGCTGGTGAAGGCGGCGGGCGGCAGCATCGTCGTCACGACCGGAAGCCAGGAGAAGTGCGCGCGCTGTCTCGACCTCGGAGCCGACGTGGCCGTGAACTACAACGAGGGCGACTTCGTCGAAGCCTGCAAGCAGGCGACCGACGGGCAGGGTGTAGACGTGGTGCTCGATTCGATCGGCGCCCCGTACCTGGCCCAGAACCTGTCGGCGCTCGCGGCCGGCGGGCGCCTGGTCGTGATCGGGCTGATGGGTGGAGCGAAGGCCGAAATCAATCTGGGTCTGCTTCTGACGCGGCGCCTCCAGGTCATCGGCTCGACCTTGCGCGCCCGACCTGTGGCGGAGAAGGCCGCGATCGTCGCAGGCTTTCTGGAGCGCTTCGGGGCGGGGCTTGCGGCGGGCGAGATCGCGCCCGTGGTCGATCGCGTGCTTCCGCTGGCCGATGCCGGCGAGGCCCATCGGGTCGTCCAGGCCAGCGAACACTTCGGCAAGGTGGTCCTCCGCGTTTCCTGACCGGATATCGTCGATTGACCTGATTCGAAAAGGGGGCTTCCTCGAGGGGCCGGGATGGATTGACGAGTCGATGCCTCCCGGTAGCCTGGACCTCCGGGCGAGATCCCCTCACGAGAGGAAGACATGGACCTGTCCTACAGCCCCGAAGAAGAGGCCTTCCGCGCGAAGGTCCGGCGCTGGATCGAAGCGAACAAGCCCCAGACCGATGCACGTCCAGGCATCGAGGAGCTGCGCAATTGGCAGAAGCGGCTCCACGCGGCCGGCTATCTGGGGGCGGCCTGGCCCAAGGAGCACGGGGGTGGCGGTCTCTCGGACCTCGAGCAGGCCATCCTCAACGAGGAGTTCGCGCACGCGAACGCGCCCGGCGCGCTCGGGTCGATGGGGATCTCTTGGGTCGGTCCGGCGATCCTGCGCTTTGGAACCGAGGAGCAGAAGCAGAAGTTCGTGCCACGCCTGCTGTCGGGCGATGACATCTGGGCGACGGGCTATTCGGAGCCCAATGCCGGCAGCGACATGTACAACACCCAGACCCGGGCCGTGAAAGATGGCAGCCACTACGTCATCAACGGCCAGAAGGTCTGGACGAGCCTCGCCCACGCTTCCAACTGGTTCTTCCTGTTGGTACGGACCCGTACCGACGGTCATAAGGTTGCCGGTCTCTCGCTCTTCCTGGTTCCGATGGACACGCCCGGCATCGACATCCGTCCGACACCCATGATCACGGGAGACCGGGAGTTCAGCGAAGTCTTCCTGAGCGACGTGCGCGTCCACCAGTCGTGCCTGCTCGGAGAGGAAGGGCAGGGCTACGAAATCGTTTCCTCGGCACTCATCAACGAGCGCTCGGGCATCGCCTCGGGCATCCGATTCGACCAGAGCGTCCAGAAGCTGATCGCAACGGCGCGGCGTTTCGGTCTCGACCAGGACCCCAGCTGGCGCGAGCGCATCGCGTCGTTGGCGATCCAGGCCACGGTCATGAAGGCCTTTGGCCTCCGCGTGCTGAGCGACCAGCTCCACGACCGATTCAATCCCCACACCTCGGCGGCCATGAAGTGCATCGCCACTCGGCTGACCCAGGAATTTTCGGAGACCGGCGTTGCTATGGAGGGCTACTACGGAACGCTCTTCGACGTCGAGACCTCCGCGATGAACGACGCCAGCTCGAGCTGGTCGGGTCGCTTCCTCTCCGACCGCGCCATGACGATCGCGGGCGGCACGACCGAGATCCAGAAGAACATCGCGGCCGAGCGGATTCTCGGACTGCCTCGTCGCTAGGACCAGGGCCAGCCAACCGCCCGCTGAAGATCCGGATTTCCCCTGTTTTATCAGTGACTTGGGTCGTCCATACACGACCCTGCACTACACTATTTCTCGAACGTTCGAATTTTTCTCGAAAGTTGTCGCGAGTTCTGCCGATCAGTTGCCACTTACTGAGGACAGCAAGGGGGCCGAGGCGTGACATCGCGCATGCTGTGCACGGACTGTTTCGAGACGAGCCATCCGCAGACCCTGCTTGCCGGCTCCGACCGGATCGAGATGGTCGCCTGGCTGTGTTTTGCGTTGCCGGGTTGGCTCTACTGTTGGTGGCGTCACATGCTGCGGATCAAGCTCTGCGGCGTGTGCGGCGGGTCGTCGCTGGTGCGCGAAGCACGAGCTGCCGCCGCCAACGATCCCAACGCGAACTGCGCCCTGCCGGCGCCCGTCGTCCGCAATCTCCAGGGACCGGTGCGTTGGCCGCGCCCGTTCGCTACGCCGCGCGATCGTCTGCACGCCGGATCGCTGGGTGCGATTGCCTCGATCCTCGCGCTGCTCGGTGGCCTGCTCGCCGCCACCGACCTGGCGGGGCTGCTGATTCCCGTCATCTGTCTCACCTTCTCGGTGCTGCTGGGGACGGCATGGTGGGTTCATTCTCTCAATCTCTGGCTCCGCAGCCGGGCACGCCTCAGCAGCTGTCGCGCCTGGGCAGCCGACGGCCGCGAGATTCCTATCGAGTGGATCTGAGTGAAGGGAGTGGATCTGAGTAAAGGGAGTGGATCTGATCGAAGGAAGTGGATCTGACTGAACGGAGTGGGTCTGCGTGAACGGAATGGGCCCGAGCGAACGGGCCTTGCGTGATCCTTCGGCTATCGAACGTCCCAGTTCAAAAGATCGCCGGATCGCTCTATGCTGGACGAGTCGACCCACCCGCATGGAGATCGAGAATGGCAGTCGAAGGCTTCCAGGATCTGGACTTCCACGAGTTCCACAGGCGCGAATTGCCGGAGCGTCTCGCGGCCGGCAATGGCGCCATGGCCGGTCGCGCCTGTCACCGGTACGGCAGCCTGGCCCTGAGGCTTCCTGACGGTTCGGCCTATACCTATATTCCCTCGCCCGATGGCATCGAGATCGCATCGGGTGACGAGCTGGCCGACACCGTGATCGAGATCGATCACGAAAGCTGGGAAGGCCTGGTCCACGACTACGAGTCGGCGCCCGGGATGCTCTACGGCGGACGCGTCAAGTGTCTGCGCGGCAAGGCCATGAAGCTCGTCGCCTGGGAGCCGGGCCTGCGCGCAATGTTCACCGGGCGCCCCTACTTCGATCCGTACCACATCGAGCTCGAAGACCGGCACGGCGGGCCGCTCGATCCGGAGCGATCGTTCACGCTCGAGAGCGATCGCGAGGACATGGCCCACTTCCTGCGCACGGCCGGCTACCTCTTCGTGCGAAACGTCTTCAGCCCGGCAGAGACCGCCACATTCCTCGAGGAGGCGATCAGCCTGCGAGGCGAGGCCGTGAAGGGCGACAAGCTCTCCTGGTGGGGCAAGAACGCCGACGGTGCGGAGATTCTGTGCCGCGTGACCCGCGCCGGTGCGCGGCCGCAGCTGCGCACGCTTCCGATTGATTCCCGGATTCTGTCGATCGTCGAGCTGGCCGACGAGCAGCTGGTTCCTCGGCGCGGGGAGGGCAGTCAAGAAGGCGTCAGCGTCATCTACAAGAACCCCGACATGACCGAGGGTCTCTCGGACATTCCCTGGCATCGCGACTGCGGCATGGGCGGGCACTCGGTGATGTGCCCGACCCTGATCGCGTCGGTCTTTCTCACACCCGCCAATGCCGAGACCGGAGAGCTGAAGATGCTGCCGGGCTCGTGGAAGGGGACCTGCGGCTACATGGATCCCAGCCTGGGCAAGGCGCCCGAGGGTGTCGGCTTTTCGGCCGAGCCGGGCGACGTCTCCGTCCACTACGGCGACGTCATGCATGCGGCGCCGCCGCCATCTCGCAGCGACCTGGGCGAAGCGGGCTATCGCGTCAGCGCCATCACGGGCTTCGGACGACCCGACGCCAGGAACCACCGGGGCGCGAGCTCCTACAACGATGTGCTCCACGGCCGCGCAGACGGCCAGATCGAGCACCTCTCGAAGGTGGCCGAGCGGAGCTAGGGGCGCTCCGGCTGCCTTCTCCGAGGATCCCAGCTTCATGACTGCTTCAGTCTCCCGCAGCCTCATCATCTCCGGCAGCATCGATGTCGGTCCCGAGCGCCGGGACGAGGCCCTCCAAGCCGGGCTTCGGTTCATGCAGCAGACCCGGCAGCGGGAGGGTTGCCTGGCCTACACGTGGAGTCCGGATCTGGCGGTCCCGGGCCGGATCTGGGTTTATGAGCGTTGGCGCGACCAGGCAGCCCTGGCCCGGCATCTGGCCAGCGAGCCCTACCTCGAGATGCGCAACACGGATTGCGGCCCATGGGCTCAAGGGCTTCGACGTGGCCAAGCACCGCGTCGACAAGAGCGAGCCGGTGTACGACCCCAAGGGGCAACCCAGGGCGGATTTCTTCACTGAAAACGGATAGCTGCAAGCCTGCGGGCAACTCCCGCGCGAATGCCGGAATTCCGCTAATCTGCTCGCCTTTCCAACGCAGCGAACGATCAGGAGGTCGATGTCCGATGGCCGACGTGCAGCGGACCCTTTCCATCATCAAGCCCGATGCCACGGGCCGACCGGGCGTCACCGGACAGATCCTGACCCGCTTCGAGGAAGCCGGGCTGCGGATCGTCGCCCTGAAGAAGGTCCAACTCAGCGAGGAGTTGGCGAAGGGCTTCTACGCCGTCCACAAGGAGCGCCCCTTCTACGGCGACCTGGTCAAATTCATGACCTCGGGTCCCGTGGTCGTCAGCGTGCTGGAAGGCCCGGATGCCATTGCGAAGAATCGCGAGCTGATGGGGCCCACCAACTCCGAAGAGGCGCCGGCGGGCACCATCCGGGGCGATTTCGGGACTGACATCGAACGGAACGCCGCCCACGGCTCCGACGCCCCGGAAACCGCGCGGGTCGAGATCGCATATTTCTTCAATGCATCGGAAATGCTGGCCCCGGTCGAGGCGGTGCCGGCCTAGAGGGCGCGTTGCTCTTGGAATTGCGCAGAACGAGGGGCATCAGCCGAGGGCCGACGTCCTCGTCATGCGTATGCGCGGGCCATCAGCAGCATCAGTCCTACATAGGTGAGCGTCAGCCAGAAACCCTGGTGCTTGAGTGCGCGACTCACGAGGTGTGTTCCCCCCCTGCCCCGTGTGATTTTCAACGGTCATGCGAATAGAACCATTCGCAACGAAGCATCATCTCTTCGTTTCGAACGTTTCCCCCACGGCTTGAGTGTTAGCACACAAGAACATCGTTTTGAGTGACTCCGGTCACCAGATTCCCTCCCTTTTGGGGAGTGTTTTCGAAAGGTGAGTGTCATGGGACTCCGCGAACAGCTCGAATCCGACATGAAGGCAGCCCTGAAGAGCCGCGAATCGATCCGGCTCGAAACGATTCGCGGCGCGCGGGGCGCGATTCGAAACAAGGAGATCGAAGTAGGCGATGGCCTCGATGACGACGGAATCATGCGGGTGCTGCGGACGCTCGTGAAGCAGCGGATGGACTCCGTCGAGCAGTTTCGGGCGGCCGGCCGGGACGATCTGGCCGACAAGGAGCAGCTGGAGCAGGCCGTTCTGGAGGGCTACCTGCCCCGCGCGCCCGCTGCGGCCGAGATCGAAAAGGTGGTAGGCGAGCTGATCGCCGAGTTGGCTGCCGAGGGACCTCGCGACATGGGCAAGATCATGAAGCCGGCCCTGGAGCGGCTGGGGCCTGCGGCCGACGGCAAGCGGGTCAGCGAGACCGTCAAGCGGCTGCTCTCGGGGTCCTAGGCACGTCGCCCGGTAGCGGATCGGGTCCCGCCGGCCCTGCCGCGAGTTCGGCCGCCCGCAGCGCGAAGCTTCAGCGGCCCTGGAACTTCGGGCGACGTCGCTCGCGCGCCGCCGCCAGACCCTCTTGCACGTCCTGGGATTCGAAGCAGATCGCCTGCTCCTGGGCCTCGAAGC
>SMVA01412767.1_pt1 | contig 13470 bp, 11 predicted proteins | sample 2456451 | NCBI WGS metagenome assembly SMVA01 (sample SAMN11095933, study PRJNA526329) | marine sediment metagenome | biome: Marine sediment; feature: Surficial sediment; material: Deep marine sediment; isolation source: Hadal surficial sediment | place: Pacific Ocean | collected 2014-05 | depth...
AGGGTTGCCGATGAGGCGGTCGGCTGCATCGGAGCGGGCCGCACGGATAGCGGAGTCCATGCGACAGGCCAGGTCGCCCATTTCGATACGCACGCCGAACGCACGCCGCGTTCATGGCTGCTTGGCATCAACAGCAACCTCGCCGAAGACGTCAATGTACTCTGGGTCAGGCCCGTCATCGACGCGTTTCATGCCCGGTTTTCGGCCGTCGGCCGAACCTACCGTTACGTGATTTTGAATCGGCCGGTTCGTTCGGCGCTGGAAAGGCACCGCGTCTGGTGGGTACGCCAGCGGCTGGATCTCGACGCGATGAAGGCTGCAGCGCGATGTCTGACCGGGGTGCATGATTTTTCCTCGTTTCGCGCGTCGGCCTGCCAGTCGAAGAGCCCGGTCCGAGAAATTCGGCGACTGGAAATCCGGCGCGCTGCGGATCGGATTACGATTGAATGCGAAGCCAACGCCTTTTTGCATCATATGGTGCGCAATATCGTGGGTTCTCTGGTCAGGGTCGGGCGGGGCGAAGCTGATGCGGAATGGGTTGCTTCGTTGCTCGCGGAGCGGGATCGTCGTTTGGCGGATATTACAGCGCCTGCTGCTGGGCTGTGCCTGACCCACGTCGATTATCCGGTCGAATTCAATCTCCCGAACGCGTGATTGGTGATTAGTCCGCAGGTCTTGTTTATCATGCCTATGCAATGAGTTGGTTCGAAAAATTGATGCCTTCGCGCATAAAGACCGAGCGCCGGAAACGTTCGGTTCCCGAGGGCATCTGGATGAAATGCAACCAGTGCAGCGCGCAGCTTTACAGGGCGGAACTCCAGCGTAATCTTTTCGTTTGCCCGAAATGCGAGTTTCACATGCGGTTGACGGCTCGCGACCGCTTGCAGATATTTCTTGATCCCGACAGCGGGCGCGAGATCGGCGAGCACCTCGTGCCTCAGGATCCCCTGAAATTCAGAGACAGCAAGAGATATCGGGACCGTATTGCGCAAGCGCAGAAGGACACGGGTGAGCGCGATGCGCTGCTGGCCATGACGGGTTTGCTTAAGGAACAGCCCGTCGTCGTCTGTGCTTTCGAGTTCCGATTCATGGGGGGATCGATGGGCTCGGTCGTTGGAGAGAAATTCTCCCGGGCCGCGGGTTTCAGCGGGGCAAATCAGATGCCGCTGATATGTTTCTCCGCCAGTGGCGGGGCGAGAATGCAGGAGGCGTTGTTCTCGCTCATGCAAATGGCGAAAACCAGTGCGTCATTGGCCCAGCTCGCCGAGGAGGGGGTGCCCTATATTTCGGTCCTGACCGACCCGACGACCGGCGGCGTATCGGCGAGCATCGCGATGCTCGGCGACATCAATATTGCCGAGCCGAATGCGCTGATCGGTTTTGCCGGGCCCCGGGTCATCGAGCAGACGGTTGGAGAAAAATTGCCGGCAGGGTTTCAGCGAAGCGAATTTCTGCTCGAACACGGCGCGCTGGACATGATTGTGGATCGCCGAAAGATGCGTGATGAAATTGCGGGCCTGTTGGCCAAACTTATGAAACAGCCGCAGCCGGAAAGTACCGCCGGAGAATGACACAGCGGTCACTGGCCGATTGGTTGTCGTGGCAGGAGTCGCTGAACCCGCATGCCATCGATCTTGGTCTGGATCGCGTACACGAGGTCGCTGCACGGCTTTCGTTCGAACCGCCCACTGATGCCGTGTTTACCGTCGCAGGGACCAATGGCAAGGGATCGACGGCCAGTTTCCTGGAATATCTCATGGCGGCGAACGGACGCAGCACCGGTGTGTACATGTCGCCGCATCTCGTGCGCTATAACGAGCGCGTACGCGTTGACGGTATCCCGGTCCCCGACCGGCGACTGGTCGCTGCGTTCGAAACTGTGGAAGCCGTGCGCGGCGATGTGCCACTGACCTATTTTGAATACGGTACTTTGGCAGCCATGGTTATATTTGGGGAGACGGAGTGCCGGGCATGGATTTTGGAAGTCGGCCTGGGCGGCCGGCTCGATGCCGTCAACGTAATCGATCCCGATTACAGTCTGATCACCACAGTTGCCTTGGATCATCAGGAGTGGCTCGGTCGGACTATGGACGCGATAGCGGCCGAAAAAGCGGGCATCCTGCGGCCCGCGAAGCCGGCTTTTTATGGGGACGAGCCCTGTCCGGAAGCGATTTTGTCGCGGGCCCGTGATTTGGGCGCCGGACTGCATTGTTATGGCAGGGACTACGATTACGAAACCGGAGAGGACACCTGGACCTGGCGCGGCGAAAGCGTCGAACTGGTAGGTTTGCCCCAACCCGACGTGGCCGATGGGGCGCAGTTGCGCAACCTGAGCCTCGCACTCGCAGCGATAGAAATTTTCGATCCGGCATTGCTGCAGCGGCCGGCCGTCGACAGGGCGCTGCTGGCCGAGCGTCCGGCCGGTCGATTCCAGGTCGTCGAGCGCGAGCATCAGTGGATACTGGATGTGGCTCACAATCCGCAGGCCGCGCGCGTGCTGTGCGACCGGTTGCGTCACCCGGAACCGCGGGCAACGACGGCCGTGTTCGGGCTACTCGCGACCAAGCAGGCCGACGCTGTCCTGCAGGAGATTGCAAGCGTGGTCGACCGCTGGATCGTCTGTTCCATGCCGGGTTGCCGGGCCGTCAGTGCACAGGACCTCGCGGCAACACTTGCCGGGATCGGGAGCTCAGTAATCGATACCGCCGAAACGCCCGAACAGGGATTCGATCTCGCGGCCAGCGTCACCGGACGCGGCGATCGCATACTCGTCTGCGGATCTTTTCACATGGTCGGTCCCGCATTGCGGTGGCTTGGTCTATACTGAACGCGTAGGAGTCATCGGCTTTCTATGGATCGTCAGTTACTTGAAAGAATGGTTGGCGCAGGTGTTCTCGTGGTTGCGCTGATTATCATCGCACCTGCCATTCTGGATGGGCGCCGGGACAACGACGTGGCCGTCTATAGTGGCCGCGAAACGGGCACGAATACGGCCATGCGCACGCATACCATTCGTCTCGATCGCGAATCCGACAGTCCGCCCGTGGCGCTGCAGTTGCCGGCATCGCAGTCGACTGGTACGCCAGCGCATGCGGCGCCTTCCGCTGCTCCGAAATCCGCACCCGCGAAATCGGCCGTCGCAAAACAGCTTATCTCGAAACAGGCCGTCAAATCCGACCCCGTGCGGGTCGTGGCCGTTGACGCCACGCCGAAAACGGCAACGCCATCTGCTGCCGCTCCGGCAGGCTGGACCGTGCAACTCGGTAGTTTCTCGCAGCGGCAGAATGCAGAGCGGCTTGCCAGGGAAGTCAAAGCACGCGGGTTCGACACCCATATCGTGCCGGTGAAAAAATCGAGCAAAACGCTATATCGAGTCAGGGTCGGGCCGCGGGACACTCGCAGCGCGGCATCAGAATTGGCCGCCGGACTTGCGGAGTCCGGTTACAAGGGGCAGGTGATGTCGCCCTAGCGGCGCCTCGGTCCACGTCTGGAAGGAAACCATGTGATTGTCATCGACTATCTCCTTATCGCGATCGTCGCACTGTCGGCGGTCTTAGGGATCTTCCGCGGCTTCGTCAAGGAGGCCGTGTCCCTGCTGGGCTGGATCTTTGCGATCTGGGGGGGCTGGCGCTTCGGTGCCCAGGTTGCGGACTGGTTGCCCGATGTCTTCGGTGATGGGATGGCGCGGGTCTGGGCCGGCAGACTCGCGATTCTGATCGGGGTGTTGATCATCAGCGGCATCATTAGCGGACTCATATCCTTCGTCATGGGGCGCAGCGGCCTCGACGGGACGGACCGCTTCATCGGCATGATTTTTGGTCTCGGCCGCGGCGTGATCCTGGCCGGCGTTGTCGTCAGCGTACTAAAATTCGCCGGCTTTCAAACGGATTCCTGGTGGGGTCAATCGAAACTGATACCTTATGCGGCGCCGATCGCCGAAAGTCTGCGTGACTTGGCAGATGAGGGCTTGGAACTTCTGCAAGATCGAACCGGTCGGATAGGCGCCACTTCACTCGGTATGGAGGGATAATTACCCGTGTGCGGAATTGTTGGAATTGTCGGCCACTCTCAGGTCAACCAGGCGCTCTACGATGCTTTGACCGTTTTACAGCATCGCGGCCAGGATGCGGCCGGCATCGCCGTCGATGACGCGGGGACGCTGCGCACGCGGAAAAACAAGGGCCTCGTCAGAGATGTTTTTGCGCTACGGCACATGGCGCAGCTGAGCGGCAATGTCGGCATCGGGCATGTCCGCTATCCGACAGCGGGGGGCGCAGGCCTGTCAGAAGCGCAGCCGTTCTACGTCAATTCGCCATATGGAATTTGCATGGCCCATAACGGCAACCTGACCAATGCCGAGGAGCTCAAGGAAATTCTGATTCGACAGGACCGACGTCACTTGAATACCGGGTCTGATACCGAAGTCCTGTTAAATGTATTCGCGGATGAATTGCAGCGCCAAAAAGGGCAGACGCTGACGCCCGAGGCGGTATTCGCGGCCGTGGAGGGTGTACATCGCCGCTGCCATGGTGGTTACGCGGTGCTCGTCATGATCCTCGGTTACGGGCTGGTCGCGTTTCGCGATCCGCACGGCATCCGACCAATCTGCCTGGGCCGGCGGGAAACAGTCGAAGGCATCGAACACATGGTCGCATCCGAGAGTGTGGCGATGGACGCGCTCGGTTTTGAGCTCGTGCGCGACGTAAACCCCGGCGAGGCCGTCTTTATTCAAACCGACGGCAGCCTGCATTGTCAGCAGTGCGGACCACGGCGCGGTTATACACCATGCATCTTCGAGTTCGTGTACTTTGCTCGGCCCGATTCGATCATTGATCGGATCTCTGTCTACAAAGCACGCTTGCGCATGGGCGAGCGGCTCGCCCACAAGATTTTACGAGAGCGCCCGAACCACGATATCGATGTGGTCATTCCGATTCCCGATTCGAGCCGGACGAGTGCGCTGCAGGTCGCGCACCGATTGAGCGTGAAATACCGAGAGGGATTCATAAAGAACCGTTATATCGGTCGCACGTTTATCATGCCGGGACAGGAAATGCGCCAGAAGTCCGTGCGACGAAAATTGAATGCCATTGATCTTGAATTTCGCGGTAAAAATGTCCTGCTCGTTGATGACTCGATCGTGCGCGGAACGACGTCACGACAAATAATCGAGATGGCGCGCGAGGCCGGCGCAAAACGAGTTTATTTCGCTTCTGCATCGCCGTCGGTGCGCTTCCCAAATGTCTACGGAATCGACATGCCGGCCGCCAGCGAGCTTATTGCCGGAACCCGGACGGACGCCGAGGTTGGAGAAGTCATCGGCGCCGACTGGCTCATCTACCAGGATCTGGATGACTTGATCAGTTCCGTCCGGTACGACAACAGCGAGATCGACGTCTTCGACACGTCATGCTTTTCGGGTAAATATGTAACCGGTGATATCACGCCAGAGTACTTGGCCCGGCTCGAAATCGAGCGCTCGGATGATGCGAAATCGGCCCGCGAGGCGCGGCGTCGGCGCACGGAGGAGGCTGACGAGCCGCCCGACGACGACGTAGACGGCGGCATGTCGATCGACCCCCAGGTCGGGGTTGCCTGACCGAGGGCAACCTAGCTGCTCGTGGTCAGATCTGAAAAGTTGAGCCTGAAGGTTTTCATCATTGATGACCGTGAGGACTACCGCAAACTGCTGAGCCATCACGTTACGAGCCACTGGTCCGATGCGGTTATCAAGGAATATGATCCCGTGGCTTCAGGGAGGCTGCCGGAGAGTTTTTCCGGTGCCGGCAATGACGTTGTTTTGCTGGGCCATCCAGCCGGTGAAGGCGACGCACTTGACTGGCTGCGGCAGTTCTGCAAATTATCCACTTTCCCGCCAGTCGTATTTATCGGTAATGGTGATGAACGGCAGATTATCGATGCGATAAAAACGGGAGCTGCCGAGTACCTTTCCAAGGCAAGGCTGAATCACCAGCGCCTGGTCGAGGTCGTGGATGCGGCACTCAGTCTGTCAGAGGAAATACCGTCGACGTCCGATTCCGGGCGATTTTTCGTTGATGCCGAGCAACTCGAGGAAGCCGGATTACCCGATCTCAAGGGCTATGAATTCAAGCGCCGGCTTATCGTCAACGAATTGTCTGCCGTGTATCTCGTTCGCGAGGAATCCACCGGCCAACTGATGGTGCTCAAGGTTTTGCGCCAGGTGCCTGATGTGGGTGGCGAAGCCGTATTCGATCGGTTCTTGCAGGAATACGAGCTCATCGCGAAGTTGGATCATCCGAATGTCGTCAAAATATTCGATCTCGGTGTGGCCGACGATCATGCCTTCATCGCGATGGAATATTGCAGCAAGGGCAGCCTCAAGCTTCGCATCATCGCCGGACTGGAACCGGATGAGGCGCTGAAACTCATGCGCACCATCGCGGGGGCCCTGGTGGAATTGCATAAGTCGGGCATCATGCACCGGGACCTGAAGCCGACCAATGTTATGTTTCGGGATGACGGCTCCCTCGTGCTCATCGACTTCGGTCTTGCGAAAGAAGCCGAACTTCGGGCCGAAATTACGAGCACGGGGGAAATTTTCGGCACGCCTTATTATATGAGTCCCGAGCAGGGGCATGCCGGGAACGTTGACGAGCGTGGCGATATTTATAGTCTCGGGATTATTTTTTACGAGATGTTGTGCGGGAAGAAACCGTTTGAAGGCGACACGGCGATGTCGGTGATCATCAAGCATCGCCAGGGGCCGATTCCCCGATTACCCGCACATCTTTCAAGGTTTCAGCCATGTATCGAAAAGATGTTGGCGAAGGATCCGAATGACCGGTTTCAGACGGTCGAGAAAATACTCGAATGGGAGCCCGTTGATTGCGACGTTGATGTTGCTTGATCGTCAGGCGTCGTATCTGATCTTCGTCGGCTCGCAACCGATGATCGTGAATCTGTAGTGAGCCAAAGACGGCGGACGCCTATACCTGGAGCGGGCAAGGTGTTTGCAGCATCCGCAAATAGCGCTGAAAGCATCCAATTTCCCGATTGGGCCGGCTGGTTACTGATCTTTGCGACGGGTGCCCTGATGGCTTACTGGACGTGGGGCGCTTGGCCAGACGTTGTTATCGATTTCGGGCGTGAGCTCTATGTCGCTTGGCGACTGACCGAGGGCGACGTGCTTTATCGCGACCTCGCATACTTTAACGGGCCGCTGTCGCCTTACATCAATATGATCTGGTTCAGGCTTTTCGGCGTCGGTCTGCGTACGCTGGTGCTGTGTAATCTGTTCCTGCTTGCCTGCTTTGTCGTGCTGCTCTATCAGATGCTGAATGACATTTCAGATCGGACCAGTGCGGTATTGGGCAGCGTCGTATTCCTGTTGATTTTTGCGTTCCTGCAGTTGCTGACCGTCGGGAACTTTAATTTCATTACCCCGTATTCGCATGAGACAACGCACGGCATCATGCTTGCGTTCGCATCGCTGTATTGCCTGTGGGGTTATGACCGAAATGGATCGGTTCGATTGCTCGCGATCTCGGGATTGGCATTGGGCCTGGTCACCTTGACGAAGGTCGAACTGTTCGTCGGTGCGCTGGTGACGGATTTCGTGTTTCTCATTATGCTTGCTATCGACCGGAAATCCGGCTTCGCAGAAACGGCACGATGTTTCTTGATTTTCACCAGTGCCGGATTGGCACCTCTGATGGGTTCTGTTTTTCTGCTCAGCATGGCCATGCCTTTCCCTGAAGCAGTGAGCGCAACATCCGGTGCCTGGATCAACGCACTGAATCAAGAAGTGACCACCATGTATTTTTATAGGCATGGTATGGGATTGGTCCGGCCGGCCGAGAATCTTCTGGATTTACTGATATGGTTTGCCTGGTACATTGCGATACTCGGGCCGGCTGTCTGGATCGGCTTGTCGCGGCGATTGAGCGCCGGCAGAAAGATGGTCTTCGGCATCGGCTGGGCGGCTATCATTTCCTGTGCGATTATTTTTCGAGCCGATCAGATAAGCTGGCTGACAGCCTTTCGGCCCTTGCCGCTTATGATGATGATCGCACTGGCTGCGCTCGGGATTCGTTGGTTATACCGGCGTAACCCGACTGCCGAGCAACGAAGTATTGCGCGTTTGTTCTCAATCTTCGTGCTCGCTTTGGTATTGCTCGGGAAAATGCTCCTCAACGTGCGTTTGTATCAATACGGGTTTTTTCTGGCCATGCCCGCGACGATACTCACAATCATTATATTGCTGTTCTGGCTGCCAAAGATTCTAGCTGCGTTAGGCGGGGCGGGGTTCCCCGTACGTATGACCGGAGCAGCAGTAATCACACTGACGATTTCGGTATACCTTTTGATTGCCGACACGGCATACCAACGGTTAATGGACACTGTTGGGCACGGTGGCGACGAGTTCAGGGCAGATTATCGTGGGCCGATGACGAATCGTATACTTGAGCATATCGAAACACACGTAGATCCGCGCAAGACGCTGACTGTTCTGCCCGAGGGCGTGATGTTGAACTATCTGTCTCGCCGTTCGAGTTCGATTCCTTATTTTACTTTTATACCCCCGGAAATGGCGATGTTTGGCGAGGATACGATCCTTGAGTCGTTACAGGACGAGCCGCCGGATTTCATTGTCATCGTGCATCGGGATACGTCCACGTACGGTTACCGCTACCGCTTTTTCGGGGTACATTACGGCCAGAAGATGATGGCCTGGGCCCGAAAAAACTACCGGGTCATCGAGCAGGTCGGCGCGACACCGCTTGAGTCAAGCGAGTTCGGTATGCAGTTGTTGGCCAGAAAATGGTGAGCCCGGACGCACGACATCCTACTGCTCCACACTGATCTCGCAATCGGCATCCGAGTCGAGGTATCCCAGCGCTCTGAGTCGGCGGCATACGGCAGGGTCGAGTACGGTGTCCGAACGATTATCGCGAGACATTTGGTCACCCAGAGACAGGGCGCTGTCAGTTATCGCGCGCAGGCTTCGCTCGGCACGCAAAAAGCGTTCGTTATCGTGGGGCAGGGGGTTCTGCTCGCGCGAATCTGCTGTGAGGTCATAGTACCTAAAGCGCTGACCACCGTAGGAAATTAATTTTTCGTGATTGTTACGCAATGCCCGCATATTGCCGTCGTCCAACAGCAATTCAGCCAGAGCCGGCTCGGACGCCAAGGATTCACCGCGCATAAGCGGGCTCAGGTCACGCCCCTGTATACCGGACTGGGGCGCGTCAATGCCTGCGAGCGATAATAGCGTCGGCATCAGGTCGATTATTCGCACTTGGTCCTGGATGACCCGACCCGCAGCCAATTTACCGGGCCAACGGATGATCAGCGGAATTCGGATCACCTCATCGAAAAGAGTTCGATGATGTCCTTTCCTACCGTGCTCGAAGAATTCCTCACCGTGATCGGCCGTAATGACGATCAGCGCATCGTCAAACCGACCGACTTGGTCCAGCGCTGCAAAAATTTGCGCGAGAATATCGTCCGTGAAGCGAATTTCACCATCATACAGAGCAAGTAGATGCTGGAAATCTCGTTCAGGCATATCGGCATTAATCCGTCCATTGGTCGTGAATCCACGGCTGTCGAGATTCCCTTCATAGTCCGGGTCGAAAAAGTTCACATAGCGCTCGGGCGGAATATAGTCATAGTGCACATCCCACATATGTAAGAAAAGAAAAAATGGCCGGCCGCTGCTCGTCTGCAGCCATTTGCGGACTTTCTGGCTCGTGCGGGGCCCCGTGATGTCAGCGTGTGATTCAGCTCTGGTCGTTTGTGCGGATTCCCTGATTTCCTGATCGGACAGGCTATCCGGTATCCGGGTCATGCAACTCGTATAGGTATCGAAGCCTTGGTCAAGTCCGAAAGTTGGATGCAGGTAGGGTCCGCCATAAAACCCAGCGGTTTCATAACCGGCATCGCTGAGCACCTCGGCAAGTGTCACGAAGCTGTCTCTGAGGTGGTGACCGTTATCGAATACCCCGTGCGTCGAGTCATACAGACCGGTAAACATCGCGGCGTGCGACGGCAGCGTCCACGATGTCGTGCTGACCGCATGTTCGAACCGCATTCCTTCGGCAGCTATAGCGTCCATGGTCGGACTCGTCTGGCGAGGATAGCCGTAACTGCCCAGATGGTCGTAGCGCAGGCTGTCTATTGAGATTAAGACGATATCCGGGCGATTCGTTGCGCGCGCGACCGGGCTCAATTCGACTTCCGCCTCGGGTTCCTCGGGCTGACAGCCGGAAAGGAATGCGAGCCAGACGCCACACAAGAAAATCGAGCGGAGGCTACACAGTTGATGGGCCGTATGGATGTCGTCAACTTTCATAGAGGTCTGGTGGCAAAAATTGTCAACGTCACGGTGCAAATCGAGCCGGGTTCCTCTATGTACTGGCAGGGGGTCCGATCAGCCTGACTGCCGGCGTCAAGAAAAGGAGAGAGTTTGCAGTTCAGGGCCATCCGGGCCCCAGTGGAGCACGCTGCCCTGCTGGTACCAGTCACCCAGGACGATGCGCATCGCGGCCCTGCCGCGCAGTTTGAACTGATGGATGCCGACACGGTGAGTGTGACCGTGCATCAGTATCCGGACGTTGTGTGCCAGCATGGTCTCTTCAACTGCGTCCTGGTTCACATCGGTGATATCTTCGGGCTTGAGCGCGGTCATGGCCTTGCTGCTTTTGCGCAGCCTGTCGCCGAGCCACCTGCGCACCGGCAGCGGCGTCGCCAGAAAAAGCGCTCGCCAGGTCGGGTTGTGCGCGTGGCTTCGAAATCTTTGGTAGGAATGGTCGTCGGTGCAAAGTTCGTCGCCGTGCGTGAGGAGGACCTTGCTGTCGTATAACTCGATGACGGTTGGTCCGTCGAGCATCAATGCCGAGGCGTCCTTGCAGAAGCGGTTACCGATCAGCACATCACGGTTTCCGCGCATGAAGTAACAAGGTCTGCGGACGGTGGAAAAGTTATTCAGCGCCCTGATTATCTCGCGGTTATGCGAATTCGAGTCATCGTCGCCCAGCCAGACCTCGAAGAGATCGCCGAGGATATAAAGCGCATCAGCCATTGCTTCCGCACTTTTCAGAAAGGAGAAAAAGCAATTTGTCACCTCGGGACGTGACGGATGAAGGTGCAGGTCCGAGATAAACAGGGTCGTCATTGAGGTCTGGGATCGGTAATCAAGGACACTTTTTCGATGGTAACGGTTACCGTAGGCAGATTCGCGTGTTGTCCCTGCGAAGTCGTCGCGCGATGACCGATATCATCCACGACGTCGGAGCCTTCGACGACACGTCCGAAAACCGTGTAACCCCAACGCGTCGGTTTCGAATCCAGTGCTGCGTTGTCGGCGAGATTGATATAGAACTGGGAGTCGGCCGAATGCGGCTCATTGGTGCGCGCCATCGCAATCGTTAATCGCTCATTGTTGAGACCGTTACCCGATTCATTCGGGATAGGCGGGTAGGTCTCCTTCGGCTTGAGATCTGCCGTAAAGCCGCCACCCTGAATCACGAAGGCGTTGACGACGCGATGAAAAATCGTGCCGTCGTAAAAGCCTTCTTCCGCATACTGCAAAAAATTCTCGACGGTCAACGGCGCGCGACCGCGATCCAGTTCGACTACGAAATTGCCTGCTGTCGTTTCGAAGCGAACCCGCGGGAAATCTGCTGTGGCCGCGCCGGACCCGAGTAACAGTACAGCCCCGAGCAGAGGTACAAGCCATGTGCGCATCATAAAGCTCCTTTAAAAACAGAAAGCGTTGCTCTCGAAGTCAGTCAGTAATTCTTGTCCGTCGGCGGCCGTGCCTCTAGCAGCGTTTCTCCCGAAACTGCAGCGGTCAGGGTGTTTTGCAGCAGCATCGCCACTGTCATCGGGCCCACGCCGCCCGGTACCGGGGTAATCCACGCGGCCCGTTCCCGCGCCGCTTCGAAGCCAATGTCGCCGGATAGGCTGCCATCGTCAAGCCGATTGATGCCGACGTCGATTACGACAGCCCCGGGTTTGACCCATTCACCCGGCACCAGCCCCACCTTGCCGACTGCCACGGCGAGTATATCCGCGCGTTCGACGTTGGCCTGCAAGTTCCGCGTGAAGCGATGGCAGACCGTTGTCGTGGCGCCGGCCAGCAGGAATTCGAGCGCCAGGGGGCGGCCGACATGATTGGATGCGCCGACGACCACCGCATGTTGACCCTTGGGCGTCACGCCGATCCGGTCGAGTAAGGTCATGATGCCGAAAGGCGTGCAAGGGCGCAGGACCGGGATTCGCTGCGACAGTCGGCCGATCGTGTACGGGTGGAAGCCGTCCACATCCTTGATCGGGTGAATCCGCTCGATGATGGCCATCTCATTAATATGGTCGGGGAGCGGCAGTTGCACCAGGATACCGTGTACGTCCGGATCGTCATTCAACTCGTCGATGAGGCGCAGAATTTCGTCTTCAGACGTATCCGACGGGAGATCGAAATCGCGTGATTCGATGCCGGCATCTTCGCAGCCGCGGCGCTTGTTGCGGACGTAGATTTCGGACGCCGGATCGCTGCCAATGAGTATGACGGCCAGCCTCGGTCGAGCGATGCCTTGGGCTGCCCGTGCGTCGGTCTGCTGCCGGATCTCCTGCCGAATTTCGGCGGCGATCTTCTTTCCGTCTATGAGTTGAGCGGTCATATTCCTTGCCGATCCGCCGGTTGGGAAACTGCGGGCAACATACCAGAGAGACGCGACAGGCAAAACCCCGGCAACCATCGGCTATTTTACTCGACCAGTGATTGACCGCCTCCGGGGGCGCTCGTATGATCCTGCGGCCCGCCCGGCTGGCGGCTATAATAGCCGCGGTCGCAGGCGGGCCGATTCACTTCGGGGCATGGCGCAGTCTGGTAGCGCATCTGCTTTGGGAGCAGAGGGTCGGGGGTTCGAATCCCTCTGCCCCGACCATTTTAGTATTCGGTTTGCCTGGCGGCGGTTGAAGTGCGATAGACGAAGGATTGAGCGCCTGTAGCTCAACCGGATAGAGCATCGGCCTTCTAAGCCGAGGGTTGCAGGTTCGAGTCCTGCCAGGCGCGCCAGAATTTGAATGAGGATGTCTTTTAGGTTTACATTGGTGGGTGTAGCTCAGTTGGTAGAGCCCCGGATTGTGATTCCGGCCGTCGTGGGTTCGAGTCCCATCATCCACCCCAACACCTGTTTCCCACCGAACATTGCAACTTGAATCAGGGCCGTTAGCTCAACTAGGCAGAGCAGTGGACTCTTAATCCATTGGTTGAAGGTTCGATTCCTTCACGGCCCACCACTTTTTTGCAATTACTACACAAATCACGCACACTAACTTGCGAGAAGCCCTTGCGTAATACTGCATACAGCAGGATAACCAGGGCAAAAAAACGGCCCAGCTGGGACGGTAATCCCAGCTGAGCCAATTCACCACTGAATCACTTTAGGAGGAGACACAGTGGCAACTATTCGTAAGGTAGAA
>SMVA01130049.1_pt1 | contig 13465 bp, 10 predicted proteins | sample 2456451 | NCBI WGS metagenome assembly SMVA01 (sample SAMN11095933, study PRJNA526329) | marine sediment metagenome | biome: Marine sediment; feature: Surficial sediment; material: Deep marine sediment; isolation source: Hadal surficial sediment | place: Pacific Ocean | collected 2014-05 | depth...
GGTAACGCCTAAAAGAATGAATCAAAAAGACTTTCAAAAATATCCACAGATTTTTAGAAAGCTAAGAAAGAGAATAGAAACTCTCTTGTCTCAACTTTGTGACCAATTCATGATTAAACGAAATTATGCGAAAAGTTTCTTAGGACTCGCAACCAGGATTATCTCAAAAATTGTCTCATTAACACTCGCTCAATTTGTAAATAAATTCCAGAACAAAAAATCAATTAATCATATCAAATATGCGTTCTCGTAATTCTGCACAACGGGTTAACTTCTCAAACAGTTTTAATGGGAAGACAACCTTGATTCAGTGATGATTCAGGACAACTATTATCAACCGAATCCTTTCATTTAGCCCAAATATTTCTCTTGACTCTCTTTTACGATTTAGGTATATTTGACCCTGTTATGAACGCTACAAAAGTAAAGAGACAGTCCGGACGCAAACTAAACGAGTCGAGCATTCCGTTTTCAAAACTGAACTATCAACTGTTCGGCGTTGCGTTTTTTTTAATCCTGGTGGGGTACTGGGCTCTGGCACAGCTTCCAGTAGATGGATTTTTGACTTTAACTTTTGCGCCCATTCTTTTGGTTCTTGGTTACTGTGTGGTGATTCCTTTGGCAATTATGATCGGCGGTAAAAACACAGCGGGTGACAAAACCTAAACATTCGAAACACCACGGGGCCGTGGTGTAGCTTGGTTAACACGCCGGCCTGTCAAGCCGGAGATCGCGGGTTCGAATCCCGTCGGCCCCGCACATATGGTCAATTTCAAAGCCATTACATCTCTACAAATGTGATGGCTTTTTTTTGGGAGTGATAGATTTACAAAAAAGTTTTTCAAAAATTGGATTCTGCATTGATATTCAAAATTTTTCTTTTATATTTACTCCTTAAAATGAAGGAGCCATTTCAGAAATGAAGTTAACGGATATTTTGAGCGAGAATCGAGTTAAGATTCCTCTCGCCAATACCGAAAAGGAAAAAATCATTGAAGAAATGGTGGAAGTTGTCGCTGATTCCATCAAACTGGAAAATAAAGCTGAAATTTTGAAAGCAGTCCTGGATCGGGAAGCAGTGATGAGCACCGGCGTCGGCGATGAAGTTGCCATCCCGCATGGAAAATCCGAAAGTTTGCACGAAATTATCGCTGCGCTCGGGATTACCAAAGACCCAATCGATTTCAATTCCCTGGATGACAAGCCGGTTCGTTTGGTTTGGCTTCTGATTGGGCCCCAGGATAAAACCGGACCGCATTTAAAAGCGCTGAGCCGAATCTCCAGACTTATGCACAAAAAAGAATTCAGAGAACGCCTCATTCAAACGACGGCCGCCAAAGAGGCCATCGAAGTTATTAATTCAGAAGAAAAAAAATACTTTGAATCGTAATTTTTGCATTTAAACACCCTTCCCTTGATTTCGAAAACTCAATTAAAATATTATATTTCACTGAAGAAAAAACAAGTTCGCGAGCTGGAACAAAAATTTATCGTTGAAGGGCTGCGGCTGTGCGAAGAAATCTTTGACTCGGAATATGAATTTGATGAACTCCTTTACTGCCCCGCCAAAATTTCCACAAAACGAGCCACTCACTTTGTTGAAAAATGTATAAGCGCCGGCGTTCCGACCAAAGAATTAAACATAAAATCTCTGAAACACATTTCCGATACCATGCATTCCCAGGGGATTGTGGGAATAATTAAAATGCAGCGTCTTAGTATTGAACAATTAATGGCCAATTCTCCGCAAGGCCTGGTTGCCCTGGATAACATAAATGACCCCGGAAATTTAGGAACCATCATTCGTTCGGCAAGCTGGTTTGGCGCCAACGGCGTTTTATTAAGCCAGAATTCAGTTGAATTGACAAACCCTAAAGTCGTGCGAGCAAGTATGGGGAGTCTGTTTCATCTGCCGATTCTGCAGCATCTCAACCTCTACAAAGAACTGGACAAGTTAAATGAGCTTGGCTATGCATTGTTCGTCGCCGATGCCAGCGGGGACATTGAGTACGCCACGGCTGACTTTAGTAAAAAATGGGTTCTTATCTTTGGCAATGAAATTACAGGCGTCAGTGAAGAAATCAAGGGAATTGCTTCAGGCGTTCTAAATATTCCCCGCAAAGGCAAGGGTGAGTCTCTAAATGTAGCAGTATCCGCCGGAATCATTTTAGCGGAAACTTTAAGGCAATATAAAAATTGAATAATATCCCGGAGAAAGAACCCGTTCCACATCCGAGTTTAAAGATCATTTTTGGATTAATCCTTGCCGGCCTTATTTTAGCAGGATTGCTTTCTATTTTCAGCCTTGCCGGGGGCTCAACATCTTCGTTATTGGTCTTTAGTGAGATTTTGCTCATTGTTCCAACAATTGCCTACTTGCATCATAAAAAATATAACTTGAAGGCAGTCTTTCGACTCACTAAAATCGACCCACAGATAGTTTATTTGAGCTTTCCTTTGGGCCTTTCAATTACGATTCTAAGCGATGAGATAGACCGTATCGTAAGTTCTTTTATTGAGATATCCCCTGAGTGGCAGGAACTACTGGCGCAAAATTTAACCGCTGAATCGCCATTAGAATGGTTTAACCTCTTTTTCGGCGCCGTGGTTTTAGCAGGCATCTTTGAAGAAATTCTTTTCCGAGGTATGCTGCAAAAAGCTTTCGAGCGAAAATTTGAATTGCATCAGGCAATTTTTCTAACGGCTTTTGTTTTTGCTATTATCCACTTGCCCTTTTGGTTGATTCAAATAATGATTTTGGGAACCGTCCTCGGTTTTATTGCCTGGCGCAGCAACAGCATTATCCCGCCTATAATTCTGCACTGCTTAAACAACGGCTTCGCTCTTATCTTCGCCAACACAAATCCTGAAAGTTGGAATTGGTACAATTGGAACGGCCACGTCAACCCCACCGTCCTCGTTATTGCTGCAGGCCTGTTATTCTACTCAGCCAAATCGTTTTTTCGATTGACTGAAAACACCTACGCGGCATAGTATGTTGCCATTTTTATAGCTAAATTATGGATTGAAGGCCTGATTGATAACGACGCCCGGGCTACGTTTCCTCAAAATCCTTCAGAGATTGTTGCCCTACCGTAAAACAAATGGCCATTCATTTCCTACACTTCGTAATGTGAATTTTCTAAACATTTTGGTGTTCTGTAATTCTTCAAAAAAAATAAAATTTTTTCCGTTTTCCCCTTCCGCAAAAGCCTCCGTTTGATCATAATAATAGATTGTTGTCACGCACCTCGTACTGCAACTTTGGCTTAACTCCTTTTTTATATGAAAAAAATCGTAATGCTCAATGAGGATCTTGGTACGCAAATGCAAATCTACTTAGCACTTTGTGATGCCTACAAAGTAGAAATTGCTGAAAATGTCGAATCAGCAATGTACCTGCTCCGAAAAACCAAACCGGAAGTCTTGCTGCTTGATTATAACTTAGATCAATTTACCGCAAACGGAAAAACCGGCATTGACTTTATTAAGAAAGTTAAGAAAAAATACACCGATCTCAAAGTCATGATGATTATGGATAACAATGATCAAGTCCAGATCCAGGAACACGGGGCGGATGAGGTTCTTTATAAACCGATTAGAAATAAAAACTTGATTTTAAATGTGAAAAAATTAGCAGGTGCAACTGCTTAAGAAGCATCCTTAATCCTACAACAACTTGCACCCACTTCCTTTGACGGGATTAGGGGGAACAGGCCAGTATTCGTCCGCGATGCTGGCCCTTTTTTTTTGCGATTCACTGTTTTTGATTGCAGGGCGTCTTTATGCGAACGCATGCTGCTGCTTGCATACTCGTGAGATTGCTGGGCTGAGAAAAACTAAGATGTTTATCGAATGGGTATTAGGAAATCCTATTTCTGCAAAATTTTCGATTTCAACTTAATACCGTGCTTCTTAAAAATTTGCTCATACCTGGAAAAATTTAATTTTACTTCAGCCAATGTCGAATAGTAACCGTAGTTTAGAACTGATTTTCTCGCCTCAAAATCCATCACGCCGGTTAGAAATAACATGCCATCCGAAGACATCGGTTGAAAAATAACAACATCAATATCCGGATTTTCTTGTCGGAATCTCTTTAATCCGAATTCAAAACGCGTTAAGGTTTCGATGCGGCGGGCCTGGTCACTGATTAATCCCATCCCTTTGTCTTTTATGCTTCCCAAATTTCCGTTAAATGTAGGCAAGCCTAATTTCATCTTGTCATTTGCGAAAGGTACCGTCGGATTGATGATGACGATGAGTTTAGCGCCGTTTCGGATCGCAATGTCGATGTGCGCCACCTGCCCTGTGGAGCCGTCGATAAAGTCATGTCCGTTAATGTTGACCGGTCGAAAAAAAATGGGAATTGCTGCAGAAGCCGCCACCGCTTTTGAAATGGGTACGGTTTTATCATCTTCACCGAAAACCCACCGCTTTCCGGTATCCAAATCTGTGGCGGGGATATAAAGCTCTTTTTTTAAATTGCGGAAGTCGTTCGTCTTCCCCTCCGGGTAGAGCAAGCCGGCCATAAGCTTATCCAGATTATTCATGGAAAAAACACCCGGGGGAATAAATTCCTGCATAATGGAAAGAAGATCCATAAAGCTCGCCTGTTTTCGATTCACCCAGCCATAGCGAATCAAACCCGGCAAACGCTTGAAAAGCGGAGCAAAAGCCCTGAAAACTTCAGACCAACGCAAGTCGTAAATATCCTTTCTCTGAAAATTCAAATTGGAACTGCTGTCGGTGCTGATTTTTTCATAGATCTCATCGGGCGAGTAGCCATTCGCAATGAGAGGAGCGATGACCGCCCCTGCGCTAATACCCACAAAAATATCAAAATTGTTGGTAGAATCTGCAGGTTCAAAAAATTCATCTAATGCTTTCAGACAACCAACTTCATACATGGAGCCGGTAATGCCGCCGCCAGCAAGGCACAAAGCAATTTTATTTTTGCGTTTGGACATTTGCCTTTATATACTTTTATTTAACTTTAAAAAAGTGATTTTTAACCAACCTGAATGCTAAAGATTTTTAACAATATGTTTGCAATTCCTGTTCCAACTCCTTCTTTCTAAATCGTCATGAAAATGAAAAAAGTTATTATTTCATGAAAAGCTTTTACCGCAAACAGGAACCCGAGGTCCCGGTTTTCTTAAGACATAGACGACAAGTTGATGGCCGGTGTTTTTTCACAGGTGTGTTTGAAGCGGTGAGGCAAAAATTAGAGTTAACAAATGAAAACGTAGCACCTGACTAGAGCAAGTGTGACTTAAAGAATTCCGTAACTTTTTTACGGACTACGGGTGCAGATAAAGATCGGAATTCCCAACTTCTTCCAACCGGACTTTCTCCGCTGTTCCTGCGTTTTTTGGAAAGTTTCTCAAATTCCCCTACAGAAATAACCTCATCCTCGCCGTCATGAAATTAACAAGAGCGCGACTGCTATTTTACCAATTTGACCGACCGGGCTGAGGGTTTCAAGCGCAACACCGGCAAGCTTTCTCAAAAATATTTTTAAAAAATGTCCCACTAATCCAATTGCATTTCCAGCTACCTCTGTCGCGCTTAATGCATACTCCACAATTCTATCGAAATCTCCTAGCATGCGATTTTAGGGAAGTAAGTTCGACCGGATCACTGTCACCATGTCCACCAGGTCGTATAGAATTACGTTGAAGCCAGCTCGGCTCAGATACTCAGCATGCGGCAGCATTTTTTCTGAGTTTCCACCCCAACCATGCGTCAAAATAATCGGCGGTGCTTTGGATTTTTTTGAAGTATTTTGCACCGGAATAAACCAACCTTCTAAAGTCAAACCGTCGCTTACAACTGAAAAATCCTCAAATGGTAATTGGTGATCGCCCGGTGTTTTTTTGTTTTTGACAAATCAACCGACTTAAGACTGTCCGATGCTGTGTACCCCGAAAACCCGATAATGAAGATACTTATGAGGAATATGATGGGAATAATAGGCTTCTGCAAAACAGCTTAATTCGTCATTTCGAGCGTTAGCGAGAAATCTATTTAATTCAATTGTATGCGTAAAAAGATTTCTCCCGTTGGTCGACATGACATAAAAGGACGTTTTTGTAGAAGTCTAATGGGAATGAGAAAGGAGAATTGTCAAGAGCATGAAAAATGCAATCTATTCTGAGCTTACTTTGAGAGTTCTTTTTTTAAGTATTCTCCGGTATACGACCCTTTCGTCTTTGCTACTTGTTCCGGAGTTCCTTCTGCAATAATCCGTCCGCCGCCGTCTCCTCCTTCAGGGCCCAGGTCGATTATATTATCGGCGGTTTTAATGACATCAAGATTGTGCTCAATGACGATCACTGTGTTACCTTTATCGACCAGTCGGTTGAGAACCGAAAGCAGCATCCTAATATCTTCAAAATGCAGGCCGGTAGTCGGTTCATCCAGAATGTAAAGAGTTTGACTGGTACTGACTTTGGAAAGCTCGGTTGAGAGTTTTATCCGCTGCGCTTCACCTCCTGAAAGTGTCGTGGCTTGCTGGCCTAAATGAATATAGCCCAAACCAACATCGTTAAGCGTTTGCAGTTTTCTTTTAATTGTGGGGATATTTTCAAAAAAAATCAGCGATTCGCTCACAGTCATATCCAACACTTTGGCAATAGATTGACCTTTGTATTTAATTTCGAGGGTTTCCCGGTTGTAGCGTTTGCCCTTACAGATTTCACAATTGACGTAAACATCCGGCAGGAAGTGCATTTCGATTTTGATAAGGCCATCGCCTTCGCAAGCCTCACAGCGTCCGCCTTTCACGTTAAAACTAAAACGCCCGGGTTTGTAGCCACGGATTTTGGCTTCGGGAAGCTGGGCAAATAAATCCCGAATGTAAGTAAAAAGGCCGGTATAAGTGGCCGGGTTAGATCGCGGCGTGCGCCCAATCGGTGATTGGTCGATATCGATAACTTTGTCGATAAACTCTAATCCGGCTATTTTTTCATATTCAAGCGGCGCTTTTTTGCTGCGATAGAAATGCTTGGCCAGGATGCGATAAAGAGTTTCATTTATCAAGGTACTTTTCCCTGATCCGGAAACGCCGGTCACGCAGGTGAAAACTCCAAGTGGTATTTTCACCGCAACTTTTTTAAGGTTATTACCGGAAGCCCCTTGCAACGAAAGAAAGTTTCCATTTCCATTTCGGCGTTTCCTGGGGATGGGGATCCTTCTCGTTCCGGCCAGGTATTGCCCGGTGAGCGACTTTTTATTGGCTAAAATATCTTTGGGTGTGCCGATTGCGACAATTTCTCCGCCATGCGTCCCTGCTCCCGGTCCCAGGTCAACGACGAAGTCCGCCCTTTCGATGGTTTCCTGATCATGCTCAACCACAAGGACTGTATTGCCCAAATCACGAAGCTTAGTCAGGGTATTAAGGAGCCGCGCATTGTCGCGTTGGTGCAGGCCGATGGAGGGTTCATCCAGAATGTAAAGAACGCCGACAAGTTGTGACCCAACCTGAGTCGCCAGGCGGATACGCTGGGCCTCACCCCCGGAAAGGGTGCCCGCCCTGCGATTCAGAGTCAGGTAGTCCAACCCGACATTCACCAAAAAACCAAGCCGCTCGCGGATTTCTTTCATAATTTGCCGGGCGATTTCCTGCTCGCGTTTATTGAGTTTTATTTTAGCGAAGTATTCGTGTGCAACCTTGATAGACATTCCGGTGATCTGTTGGATATTCTTGTCGCCAATCCGCACCGCAAGCGCTTCTTTCCGCAAACGCTGCCCATTACAGTCCGGGCAGGAATTGACGTTCATGAAAGACTCGATCCAGGATCGAACGTGATTCGACTCTGTTTGTTTGTGCCGTCGCATTAAATTCGGAATAATCCCCTCGTAAGTGCTGGTGAATTCCGCCTGCGTCTTTCTGTTTTTTGACTCGTACTGAAAGCGAATTTCTTCGCCATTTGAACCGTGCAGCAAAATTTTCTTTTGAGATGCGTCGAGAGCCTCCCACGGTTTATCCATATCGATTTCGTAGTGTCGGGAAACCGCCTGCAATTGATTTGAATACCAGCCGTCTTCACTAACCGCCCATTTGGACAGGGCCCCTTGCCGTAAAGAAAGTTTCTCATCCGGAATGATTAAATCGGGATCGACTTCCATGGTTGTGCCCAGACCGTTACAAGCTGAACAGGCGCCATATGGACTGTTGAAAGAAAACATGCGCGGGGCAAGTTCTTCATAGGAAATACTACAATCGACACAGGCAAAATGCTCGCTGAAAAGCAGCGCTTTTGATGCGCCATTCTGCTTGCCGTCCAGCACGTCGATAAGCACGATTCCGGAGGCAATTGTGAGCGCAGTTTCAAGCGACTCAGCTAACCTAGATTCAATCTTGGAACTAACCACAAGACGGTCGACGATGATTTCGATATTGTGTTTCTTGTTTTTGTCCAGTTTAATTTCATTTGACAGATCATGGACCGTGTCATCAACCCGCACGCGGACGAAACCATCCCGGCGCGCGCCTTCAAAAACTTCGCGATACTCACCCTTTCGGCCGCGAATCACCGGAGCCAGAACCTGAATTCTGGTATTCTGCTCCATGCCAAGCACCGTGTCGACAATCTGCTGAACGGTTTGCCGTTGAATCGGCTTGCCGCAGTTGTAGCAGTAAGGTTTGCCGACCCTTGCAAATAGCAATCGCAGGTAGTCGTAAATTTCAGTCACTGTTCCAACGGTTGAGCGTGGGTTCTGGCTGGCTTTGCGCTGCTCAATCGAAATCGCCGGCGATAACCCCTCGATATAATCTACGTCGGGTTTCTCCATCAAACCCAGAAACTGGCGGGCATAAGCAGAGAGTGATTCCACATACCGGCGCTGACCCTCAGCATAAATGGTGTCAAAAGCCAGCGACGATTTACCCGAACCGGATAGACCGGTAATTACCACCAATTTGTCCCGCGGAATTTCGAGATCGATGTTTTTTAAATTATGCTCTCGTGCGCCTTTTATAATGATTTTATCGGGCATTTTTTGGTGTTTAAAATTAAAAAAGTTAGTTTACAACCGATGGTGTCGGAGATAAGTGAAAACGGTCTCCGACACTTTTAGGTCGCGAAATATTATAGACGCTTTAAAAGAGACTCCTGAAGTTGAGCCTGAAGAACAGGACAAATTTAATGTTGAAAGTTGAGAAAAAAATATAGTTTCTGAAAACTACTATTCTTCCATCTTCCAGAACGAAATTCCCCCCGCCTGTTTACCAACCTCCGCGGTCGCAACATGTTTGAGTTTTTTTAAATCGAACACATCAACCGCGCCGGGTTCACCGCCTTTACCTTCAACCGACACAAAAGCATAACGGCTGTCCGGAGAAATGACGACCCCGTGCGTGACTTTGCGGCTGTTGGGAATTTTCGCTAATTCTTTGCCTTTTTTCAAATCCCAGATACCCGTCGAGCCTTCGGACTTGTAGCTCACCACCAGTATTTTCCCATCGTTGCTCACTTCAAGGTTGTAAGGACCCTTCCCGGTCGGAAATCGGCGGGTGATTTTCCAGTCATTCAGGTCAACCTCGACGACTTCGTTTGTGCCGTTGTTGGCCACATAAACCTGTGGTTGAGTCGGATGAGGATAGACCCAGGTAGGTTTTGCTTTAGGCATACCGTGTTGCATTGTTTCCTTACCTGCCATCTGATGCTCATTTGCACTCGACTCTCCAGCTAAATTTAATATGCGGCTTACCTCAAAAGACATAGCGTCGATTTCATACAACTCATCGCTCATCATTGCGACTGAGTAATGACTGAGGCCATCCGGTGACAGGCGTGAGCCATGCGGCATAACGCCGGTTGTGACACGATCAATTTCTTCCATGGATTCCGGATCGACAATAGAGACCGTGCTGGGCACATGATCACCGTGAAGGTTGAAATTCACTACGTAGAGAAATCCCGTCGCAGGAGAAATTTGCATGGTTGCGGGAAACAAATCGAGTTCGACCCGGGCAATCATTTCATCGGTGCCGGTCTTAAACTTGTAGACATGACCATACGGCTTGCCGTGCGCCATGGAGAGGTACCAGTACTGACCATCCGGACTAATGGTCATGCCGTGCGGCCCTTCGATCTCCACCGGCCAGACGCCAACCGAAATACGTTTTTCCACTGAGGCAGTCTCACCTTCAAATTTAACGACCGCAACTTCATCCTCAGATTCAGCAGCGACATAAATATAATACTTCTTACCCTTAGCCTCAGCATTCACGTTAAAGCATAAAATATTTAAGGCCGCAAAAGTCAAATAAACGGCTAATTGTTTCATCAGTTTGTGCCCTCTTTTTTCTTTTCAACAATCCGCACAGCCCAGAGCCCGCTGTTCATATCGGTAAAGAAAATCGTGCCTTTGTGCGGCTGAGGACCCCAGACCATCGGTGCATTCGGGATGCTGGCGTCGCGGTGCATCGGTAAAAACCAGCCGATCTCCCGGCCTTGTTTATAAAGATCGCCCATGAGGTCTCCTGATACATCTACCACTCTCAGACCGCCGTTGTAAAATGCGGCGTAGAGAATATCATCCTCAACCCAGAAGTTATGCGAACCTGCTTCGGGAACTTCGTAGCGGGCCGTTTCTTTGGGATTTAACGGATCGGTAAAGTCCACAAAATGAATCCAGCCGGCGGCAATTTCCGGTATTTTTTTATTCGGGCCGCTCAAACCGTAAGGAAATGCTTCATCGCCGGCAAGCACATAAAACTTTTTTGTTTCTTTATTTAAAAAGGGGAAAGCTGCGTGATTCCAGCCGCTGGCATATTCATAACCTGCAAATTGAATCGGGTTGGTGGGTGAACCGCCTCCCATAAACGGCGAACTGATCTCCGGGCTGGCTGTTTCTCCGAATTTCCGGAATGGCCGGCCGGCAGTCACTCCGCCAATATCAACCAGTTGCACGCCGTCCTGCCAATTAGACGAAAAAGCGATGCCGTTTTCAATCCAAACATCGTGAACCCCGTGTCCCGGTGTTTTCAGCTCAAACTGAGAGACCCGGTAGGGGTTCGTCGGGTCTTCAATGTTAATGACGTCATAACGAGTCCCGTTGTTGACAGCATAAATGTGATTGTCATAAATAAATACATTATGCACACCGCCGGTTAATTTATCATCAAACCGTGAAAGAATCTTGACATCGGCAGGATTGCTAACATCCAAAATAACCAGGCCATTCTTTCTGTTAGAGGCACCTTCTCGGCTAATCACAGCGATCCTGCCGTCTTCCGAGATCTTGACGTCGTTGATCGTTCGTGCGTCCACCCGAACAGTGTCGATGGTTTTCATATTGGCCGGATCAGTAACATCCCAAAAATAAGTGTCTCCCTTTGCACCCCAGGTTCCGGTGACGGCATAATCCCGTCCGTCCGCACCTTCCCACACCCAGAGGTCGGAGGAGTAAACATCCAGCACTTCGCCGTGGCCAACCAGCTCGAGCTTTGTGTTAAGGTTCCGCGCCTTTACACCAACGGTCTTCCGCTCCACAAATGAACCGCAGTGGGCTAAAATCGTGTAAGTCCCCGGCGTCTCAGCTACAAACCTGCCGTCCTGTTCGATGAAAGCCGAAGCAGGTGCGCCACGCTTTTGCTCCGGCTTACCAATAACCGAGTAGCTGATTGGTGCATCTTCGATAACTTTTCCCAAGCCATTTCGGGCAACCGCTTTAAATTCGATAACGTCTCCGGTGCGGGCATCTTTCATATTTGCGGAAAGTTCCAGCCTCTCAACCGGATTTGCCAAAACTTTTACGTTGATTTTGGCCTCAATATCTTCGATTTGAGCCTGTATGGTGACAGTGCCGGTTTTATGCGCGCTAAGATTTCCATATTCGTCCATAGAGGCGGTCTGCTGATTGCTGCTCGTGAGGCGAACATCGAGCCCTCTGCGCTCAAGGCCGGCCTTATCCCAGACTTGCGTTTCAATTACAATGGCAGTTCCGGTATAAATGTGATCGGGAGGATTAATAAAGGTGATCTTTTCCAGCGGCGGAAACGCCACATCAACCGGTATTTCACCTCTCATACGATTTTCTCTTTTTACCGTAACCGTTCTCGCATTTACTTTAAAAGTACCCGGGCGGTGCGCTATGACTTTGGCGTCAACGCTACCACCTTTTACAAGCCTCGGCAGAACTTCAACAGATCTGCGAGCCTTGGTGCCACCGGCATACAGGATGAACGGCATCTTATGAATTTCGCCGGCCTCGTTCAGTAGCTGAATTTTTACAATGATCGTATCGCCAACCCCGAGTTGAATGGACTCCGGTTCAAATTTAAATTTCAGTTTAAGTGAATCCTCTTCTACATCCTGGCTCCAAAGAGATGAGTTGACGATGAACAGTGTCATTAGTGCCAGAAGAATGAAATTTTGTTTAATCCGACTCATGAATTCCTCCTGATTTTGATGGAACAACTGAATAATTTTCTATAAAAAATTAAATGAAAATGAAAAGCAAGTCAACCATAGTTTATGAGGCAAGTTTAAAGAGGACTATTCTTCAAAAAACTTTGCAATCTTTATTTCGAACCCGGCCAATATTTCCTCTCCAATTAAAGAATCATTTTCAGCTAACATTTGCACATCAGTTTCAGATCTGTAAACCGTGCAAGAGCGATTCTTACAATTGTTGCCTCAATAAACCCCTGTTCCCCTCCTGTCGGACTCATTGGCACTATCCTCCCTTCCACCCGTTCACAAGAACCGATTCCCGGCATTTCCAAAAGCTCCTCCCCTGTAATGAGTTGAGTTTCGAGCAACGATGGTATTAAACTCATAATTATCACTCCAGATTTAAGATGAATCAAAATAGACAAATAAGCATAAAAAGTCAAGAAAAGTAATCATCAAGAAAAATGCTTTTTACTGAAGTTTCCTCTTGACTACAACAATTTATTTCCTTATAATCCGATGTAAGTAAACACTCACTTATTATAAGAAATGGCACGTCCGCTTACCAAAAAATCAGACGTCATCGATGCCGCCCTAGCTTTATTTATGAGAAAAGGCATCAAGGCCACCACTACCCGTGCTATAGCCCTCCGTGCCGGCATTTCCGAAGGCACAATCTACCGGCATTTTCATAGCAAAGAAGACCTTGCCGAAAGTATTTTCGAGCACAATCTGGACTATTTCTGGAAATACTTAAAGGGGTATCTTAAAAACACCAAAAACACCGAGGAGATGTTGCAGGCATTTGTCGCCGGTTTCTTCGAATTCTCCCGTCGCGAACAGCGAAGGTACGGCTTCATAATCTCCGCCCATCAGACGGAATTAAAACGGCATTCCCGGGAAAAAATGAAGCCCAAACAAATGCTCACCAAAATTCTACGCTTAGGCCAGAAGGAAGGCATCTTCAGGAAAATGGACTTGTCGTTGGCTAGCGCAATGGTCATCGGCACAATCATGCAAACGATTTTCTACCTCAAAAATGGTCGCATCGCAGTCAA
>SMVA01134966.1_pt1 | contig 13465 bp, 10 predicted proteins | sample 2456451 | NCBI WGS metagenome assembly SMVA01 (sample SAMN11095933, study PRJNA526329) | marine sediment metagenome | biome: Marine sediment; feature: Surficial sediment; material: Deep marine sediment; isolation source: Hadal surficial sediment | place: Pacific Ocean | collected 2014-05 | depth...
AGTCGACTCGCAGGAGAAGGCTATATTGTCTTTGCGGTTGATCTGTTCGCTGGCAATGTTGCCAGCTCGCCAGAGGAAGCTCGACAACTCATGTTGGCAGTGATTGAGGACCCCGAGTCAGCCAATCGAAACATAATGAGTGCCTTTGAATTTGTCAGCAAGACTGCGGGTGCACCACGAGTCGGTTCGCTGGGCTGGTGTTTTGGCGGTGGATGGTCGCTCAACGCGGCACTGCTGTTGCCCGACGAACTCGATGCGAGCGTCATTTACTACGGTCAGGTGACGGCCGACGAGGACAAGCTTCGACCGCTTAACACACCGATTCTTGGGCTGTTTGGGGCCGAAGATCGAGGTATCAAAATTGACACCGTAGAGGCGTTCGGCACGGCGCTGGAGCACTTGCGCAAGGACTACGAGATTCATATCTATCCCGGTGTTGGACACGCTTTCGCGAACCCGACTGGTAATAACTATGACGCAGCGTCAGCGGACGATGCATGGCGTCGTACGCTGGAGTTTTTCGAGCATCACCTGGCAACAGAGGCAAGTTGATTCCTGGGCAGATGCGGAGTCTGTGCGTTGTTCAAAAGAGCAGTACACTTCACATACAATACTGGACGCCGCGTTGTCGTCGCCGTGGTTGGAGTGACAGTACTCCTGATCGGCGTTGTCATGATTGTCACGCCCGGACCCGCGTTAATCATGATTCCTGTCGGTTTAGCCATCCTCAGCGTTGAGTTCGCCTGGGCGCGCCGTTGGTTGAAGCGATTGCGCGCGGCTATTAGTCGTCGCAATTCGCGAGATCTGGGCGAGCGGGCCGAAGCGCACCGTGACCGAGTAGAATAGGGGCGAACCGTTGCGACGCGTCGATTAAAAAAGGCGCCGAAGAACTGAATTCAGACATTGAATCAGCAAACGGTCCGACACGGAACGGTCTCCGGCGCCTCAGAAGCAACGGCACGGGGGGGTGCCGCCGGACCGTCCTGGTCCGATTTCACCGGTATCCGATCCGGTGGTTTCGGCGGCCGCCAGCCAGGTATTCAGGGGGAGAAAAACCTGGCCGGTATGCCACCGAGGGGGTGTTTGCAACAGTCGCCTGCCGCAATCTCGTTACCTAACTGTGGGCAGCGCTATAGAATTCAAGGGTGCCGGTGTCGCCCGTCAATGCCGTATTTGCGGCGGCGGAGACAGCGACCAGAATAAGCACTGCGCCTAGCAGTGCGAGTCCGTTTTCGAGGTATTTGGCCTTCATGATTGTGTCCTTTTGATACAGCGCCGCATCCATTGCCACGCGTTGTTAACGAAATAGAATCTGTCGGTAACAATCAATGCACAACCCATGCCAACTTGACAAAACTTATGAAAACAACCAGTTATGGGATGATTCAGTATAACGGTATTCCGTTAATAACGAAAAACCGTAAGATAATTTACGAAAACTCGTATAAGATGCCCGGATGAATCGTGAGCATGATTATCGCTGGTTGTTTCGCAAGGCGCCCATAATGGCGACCTCGATCGCGGAGAACGGCGTCTACCTGGACGTCAATGACGCGATGCTGTCACGTTTGGGCTTTAGCCGCGGCGACATGGTGGGCCACAGCCCGGAGGAGTTTGTCACGCCAGAGTGCGCAGAAAGGATTCGCCGGGAGCTGCGACCAGCACTCAGGCGCACCGGCAAGCTTGAGAACAAGCCCATCAGCTTCATCACACAATCGGGAGAGGAGGTCGATTGCGTTACCGATGCGATTGTTGAATACGACCGCAGCGGCGAATTTTTGCGTACCGTTGCCATGTACTCGGAAATATCCGACCAGGCTCGCGCCAACTTCAAGTATCGGACGTTGTATCGATCGACGCCGGCCATGTTGCACACGGTCGATGGCAATGGGCTTATCGTTACGGTTACAGACCACTGGCTGGCCAAACTCGGTTTCACTCGCGACGAGGTTGTCGGCAAATCCATTGAGGAGTTCTTTAGCCTGCGGGATAAAAAGATCTATGCAGACGGTGGCCTGCAGGAGCTAATCAGTGAGGGCGACTTCAATAATCTGGAACGTCAGATGCTGGCGAAGGACGGCACCGTACTCGATCTCGTGATGTCCGCGATTTCGCACCGTGATGAAGCGGGCGACGTAGATCGCATGCTTGTCGCGTCGAAAGATGTTACCGAGTGGCGACGGGCGGAACGCGAGTTGCGGCGCACCCTCGCTGAAAACGCGCGCCTTCGGGAGGAACTGGAACGAGAGCGCGACTACCTGCGTGAAGAAGTAAATGTTGCGATGAACTTCGGTCGCATGATCGGAACCAGTGCCGCATTGCGCAAAATGTTGCGCCGTATTGAGGCTGTCGCCGAAACGCCTGCAAGTGTTCTGGTGCAGGGCGAATCGGGTGTGGGCAAGGAACTGGTTGCACATGCAATACACGTGCAAAGTTCGCGCGCTGATGGGCCATTGGTGAAAGTGAACTGCGCGTCGATACCGAAAGAACTCTTTGAAAGTGAATTCTTCGGCCATGTAAAGGGCGCTTTCACCGGTGCGCACCGCAATCGCGTTGGCAGATTTCAGCTGGCGGACGGTGGCACGATATTTCTGGACGAAATCGGCGAAATTCCGATGGAACTGCAGGGAAAACTATTACGCGTACTGCAGGAAAGCGAATTTGAACGCGTTGGCGATGATATTACTCGTTCGGTTGACGTCCGCGTAATCGCGGCAACGAATCGAAACCTGGAAAAGCTGATAGTACAGGGCGATTTCCGGGAAGATTTATTTTATCGGCTTAGCGTTTTCCCCGTGGACGTGCCGCCCTTGCGCGAACGTGATGACGACGTCGTGCAACTCGCCCAGCATTTTCTCGACAAGACTTGCAATGATTTTGGGCGTGACGCATTGACTCTTACGCGCACGCAGGCTGCGAATTTGAGAACCTACGACTGGCCCGGCAATGTGCGAGAACTCAAAAACGTTATTGAGAGAGCCGTTATCTTGTCTACAGGCAAGGTGTTACGGCTTGACCTTTCGATGCCGGGTCTCAAAGCAGGTTCAGGGAGTCTTGGGGTCGTGACTGCCAGTAGTGATGAGGTTCTTACCGAGACGGACATGCGAGACTTTCAGAAACGCAATATTTCGCGCGCGCTTAATCGGGCGAACTGGAAAATTTCGGGCAAAGGTGGCGCGGCGGAGTTGCTCGGGGTGCGGCCGACCACATTGGCTGACCGGGTGCGAACGTACGGGATCAAGAAGCCCGTGCGTCGGCACCGCGAAACCTGGAGAAACGATTGAAACTTGAGAAAGCCAATATGCCGCGAAATCTGCGACAAACGGGAACAACCGAATGAGGGCAATTGCACTGCTACTGCTGCTCGCGATGTCGGCGTCGCAAGCTGCCGAAACACAACTACCAATGGGCGTACGCAGTGCGCTCAGCCTGCGACAAATTCCACCTGAGACACTGAGTATTTATGTTGCCGACGTTGATTCGGGTGAGACTGTGCTGGAGTGGCGCGGCGATGAGCCGCGAAACCCGGCGTCTACGATGAAAATATTGACGACACTTGTCGCTCTGGACATCCTGGGTCCCGCGTATCGCTGGCGGACCGACGTATTCGCACAGGGTGAGTTGCAAGAGGGTCGACTTGACGGTGACCTGCTAATAAGAGGGCATGGCGACCCGTTCCTGGTAACGGAGCGCGTTTGGCAATTGCTGCGCGAAATTCGTCGCGCCGGCATAAACGAGATATCCGGCGACCTGTTAATAGACGACAGCTGGTTTGAGGTCGGTGACCATGACCCGGCTGCGTTCGATCGTCAGCCGCTGCGTGCATATAACGTTGCGCCAAACGCTCTGTTGATGAATTTCAAGGTTATTCGCTACAGGTTTGAGCCAGACCCGATAGCCAATGCCGTTATTGTGAGTCTCGAACCACCACTGGAAAATCTGCACGTCGAGAATCGCCTTGATCTGATCAGCGGAAGATGTCGCGGTTTTCAACGCGGTATTACGATTACCACCAACAAACAACTTGATGAAGTTACGTTTAGTGGAAAATTTCCCAGCGGCTGCGAGCAATATGCATTCGATCGAACCGCCTTGTCTCATAATGAATTCGTGTACGGACTGTTTCGTTCGCTATGGCTGGAATCTGGAGGTGTATTTAATGGCGGGTGGCGCAGCGTTGTGGCTGACGAATCTCTGCAACCCATGCTGTCATTCGATTCCCCACCGCTCAGCGAAGTAATCGCCAGCGTAAATAAACACAGCAATAATGTGATGGCGCGGCACTTATTGTTCACGCTGGCTGCGGAGGTGAACGGCAAGCCGGGGACCGAGGAAAGCGGCAAACAGGTCATTTCGAAATGGCTGTTCGACAATGGGCTGGAGTCCAGCGAGATCGTGATTGCGAATGGCGCTGGTCTGTCGAGAAAAACACGCATCACAGCGAAGCATATGGGCGCGATACTCGAATTCGCATGGCGGCAGGCGTATATGCCGGAGTATCTGGCATCGATGCCCCTTTCAGGGCTCGACGGGACACTGAAGGAACGCTTCACCGATGCGGGCCTCGCCGGCAAGGCGCACATCAAGACCGGCTCGATCGATCATGTCACCGCGATTGCTGGCTACCTGCAGTCACGTTCAGGACGGCGTTTCGTTGTCGTCGTCCTGCAAAATTACCCGGATATTCATCGCGGGCCGGGCGAGGAAGTACAGGAAGCACTGTTACGCTGGCTGTACGAGCAGTAGTTGATGGATGAATAAACTATCGCGGATAAATTTGCGACGCCCGTGTAGTACACTCGCGGCGGGCAATGGAGACCAATAATGCGTTTGATTCTGGGGTTCTTGGCGCTGCTACCATTAGTAGCGATGGCCGACACGGTATACGTCACTGATAATTTGCGACTCGGCCTCTACGAGGCCGCAGATACCAGCGGGAGACCGTTTCGCATGCTGGACAGCGGACAGGCAATGGAAATACTGTCTCGCGACCGCAACTATGCGAACGCGCGGATGCCTGACGGAGTCGAAGGGTGGCTCAAATCGGCCTACCTGGTGAGCGAAAAACCGGCGAAGCTAATTGTTGCCGAAACCCTGGCCGAGCGCGACTCACTCTTGGCCAATCTCGAAGAAATGAAATTGGCCTTCGCTGAACCAGCTGCGACCATTGAGACGTTGCAAGCTGACGCTGCAGATCTCGCTGCGAAATTACAGACGTCTGAGTCCCAGGTTGCTGAGCTGGAGAAGCAGAACGCAGCCTATAGTGGCATCAGAGATCAGTACAGAGGCAGCTTGCCGGTGAACTGGGTCGTCGCCGCGACCGCGGTTAGCCTGATCGGCGGTTTCTTGCTTGGCCTTTGGTGGGTCGATCGACGTAGCCGTATCCGGCACGGTGGCATACGCATTTATTAGCTAGCCTGATCAGGCGGCTTCGATGATTCTGTCGACGCGCCTGCCGCGGACGGGAAGTTCATTTTGTTCGAACAGGCCGTCGATGTCGTCCTGATTTGTTGCCCGGCGAATATCCTCCAGCTGGCGAGTCGACACGTGCGGCGCGAATAACCTGACAAAATCGAACATGTAGCGACGCAGTAACGCATTTTTGCGGAATCCGATCCAGGTTGTACTGCGGGGAAATAAGCCTTCTGCCTCAAGAACTTGCAGGTCCTTTTTGTCCGAACAATCTGCGGCCATACTGGCAACGATACCGACTCCCATTCCCATGCGAACATAGGTCTTGATGACATCGGCATCCCTTGCCGTAAACACCACTTCGGGATCGAGACCTTCATCTTCGAAGGCACGTTTTAGTGAGGACTGCCCGCCAAAACTGAACACGTAGGTAACAAGCGGGTACTTGGCCAGGTCGTGCAGGGTGAGTTTGCGGTCCAGCTTCGTCAATTCATGACCATTGGGCACCACAATCGCCCGGTCCCACCGATAGCTGGGCACAAGCAGCAACTCCGTAAACAGGTCCTTCGATCCTGTTGCAATAGCGAAGTCGATGTCGTTTGCCGCGATCATGTCCGCGATCTGCTCGGACGTACCCTGATGCAAATTCAGACTGATCTTCGGGAACCGTTTGCGAAATTCGGCGATGATGTCAGGCAATACATAGCGCGCTTGTGTATGCGTCGTTGCGATCGAGAGCGCACCTTCTTCTTCCTGGTAATAGTCAGATGCCAGACGGCGTATATTCTCTGTTTCACGCATGATCACGCGGGCCCGATCAATCACCTGGTGACCGGCAGCCGTAATGCCATCCAGGCTCTTTCCCTTGCGTGTGAATAGTTGCAGGCCGAGTTCTTCTTCGAGCAACTTCAGCTGCTTGCTTACACCTGGCTGACTCGTATACATACGTTCAGCAGCCGCGGTAATGTTCAATCCGTTGTCGACAATCGCTAGCAGGTATTTTAGTTGTTGCAGCTTCATCCGGGTGATCGTGTCGCAGTAGTCAAGTATGTGACAAAGTTAATTCCGCTGAGTTTCAATCGGTGCGCAAAAATACCGATCGACTGTACTCGAATCTCATAACTCGTTGCCCTAACGGCAGATCTGGCCTGATCGGCTGCGAACTGGCGGTTGTCGGCAATACAGGCTCAGCGAAGTGTGCTAGACATGATCAGGGGATGACAAAACAAGTCCATAGAAATGATCTACAACGACATTCTTGAAACGATCGGCAATACGCCGATTGTGCGACTAAACACCATGGGGCCTGACCATATCGACTTGTACGGCAAGGTCGAGTCGTTCAATCCGCTGGCCTCAGTCAAGGATCGGTTGGCCATTGCCATCATCACCGACGCCGAGAAACGTGGCACGCTGAAGCCGGGCCAGACGGTTATCGAAGCAACCTCTGGGAATACAGGGATTTCACTTGCAATGGTGTGCGCAGTCAGGGGTTACCCGTTTGTCGCGACGATGGCTGATTCCTTTTCCGTTGAACGCCGCAAGATCATGCGCGGCTTGGGCGCCAAGGTCATTTTGACGCCGGCGGCCGAGCGTGGCACTGGCATGGTGAAGAGGGCCGAAGAACTGGCGGAAAAGCACGGCTGGTTCCTCGCCCGACAATTTGAAAACGAGGCAAATCCTGAGTACCACCGCAATACGACGGGGCCCGAAATCCTCATTGATTTTGCTGGCCGGCGGCTCGACTACTGGGTGACCGGCTACGGTACAGGCGGCACGATGACAGGTGCCGGCGAGATACTGAAGGCGGCCCGCCCCGATATCAAAATTGTTGCGACTGAACCTGCTGGCGCATCCTTGCTGGCAGGCAACGAATGGCAGCCGCACAAGATCCAGGGCTGGACGCCGGACTTTATTCCGCAGGTCCTCAATCGCGACATTTTTGATGAGCTGTTGCCAGTTACCGATGAGCGGGCGATTGAGGTATCGCGAGAACTGGCGGCCAAAGAAGGCATATTTGCGGGCATCTCTTCGGGCGCGACGTTGGCAGCAGCGCTAGCCATTGCGGAAAGCGCGCCAGATGGATCGGTTATCCTGGCGATGCTGCCCGACACGGGCGAGCGCTACCTGAGCACACCGCTGTTTGAGGGCATAAACGAAGGCTCGGATGACGAGTGGCTGGACAGCCTGTAGCCACATCTGTGTGACCGCATTCAGGTAGCCGCTGGCTTGTCGTGGCCGATTGCGCTTCTGAGCGCGTAAATCGCTGAATAAATAAGAGAAATTAGCTACACCTGAGACGTCAGTCACAGCCAACCGCTGCGCGCGCTGGCATCGTGGGACATTGATATATGCGTATCTTTGTCTGGAGCGCCGAGTGGTAGCGAAAGTTCACAACCTCGCAACGAAAAAGAGCATCAGCAAGGCTTCAGGACTGTTGCATTCGTTGGTGCCCAGGGCACAAGTGTTTTGTTTTTACGACCGCGCCCGGGACTGCGTATGGAGTAGCGACGGAGCTGAAGACTACGAGGTTGATGCGTTCGTCGCCGAGCTGCCTGAAGAGATCATTGAAAACCTCGGTAGTGACGACGAAATTTTTCGTCGTACTCTGTCGTCAGGACGCACCATTCTGGCCATGCCTGTCTTTGACGACGGTGCCGCAAGTATCGGAATTCTCGTCGCTTTGTTTTCCAAGAATGCCGGAAAATCGTCTTCGTTCAATCCAAGCTTGCTGAAGAAAATTTTGGAACCTGCCGTCGAGTTGCTGGGCGAAAGCCTGAACGTCGGCAAGAATTTACTCGATTCGACCCATCGTGCCGACGACATCGAGAAAGAACTTGAACTCGTCTACGAGATCGATGAAAAAATACACAGCTCAGCAAGGAGGCACTCCAGCCTGGCCCAGTTGGTTGGCCAGAGCGGACGTTACCTGGGTATCAATTACAGCGTATTGCTGATGCCGTCGAAGCGTATTCGCATCAGCGCCACACATTCGAGCTGGAAGCAGGTCAATCGCAAGGTGATGGACCGCTATATCATCGAACGATTGCTGCCCAAACTTGAAGGTCAGCGAAGGCCCGTGATTTTTGAGATTCCAGCGGTCAAAGGGGCTGGTGAAAACGCCGAACAGAGTTTCCAGGCATTGCTGTGTCCAATACTCGACCAGCAAGGCAATGTTGAAGGCGCGCTTGCGCAACTCGGGCGTGTCAACAAGGAACTGTTTTCCAAGTCCGAGCGGCGTTTCATGTCACATATCGTTCGCAAGGTTGAATACGTCATCCAGCAGTCGTTCGATGGCATGACCGGGCTCATGAATCGGTCTAGTTTCGAGGAGCAGTTGCATGAGTCTTTCAAAGCACTGTCGTCCAATAATGATGCCCACCAGATAATCTACTTTGATCTCGACAACCTGCAACTCGTTAATGACAGTATCAGCCGCAAGGCCGGGGACGAAGTGATCCTGCGCTTCGCACGATTGCTTGAAGAGGACCTGCCAAAAAGTGGCGTTCTGTCCAGACTGACCGGTGACGACTTTTGCCTGTTGTTGACGCATGCGGACTCAGATGCTGCGTTGGATTTTGCCAATAATGTTCGCAAAAAGAGTCCGGCGCTGCGTTATCTCGAGGGGGACAAGTCCCTGCAGGTCACGATGAGTATTGGTATCGCAGAATTCAATCGTGACAGCGGAGGTGAGGGTAACGTATTGACGACTGCACGGATGGCATGCGAGGCAGCGAAGGCACATGGGCGCGATCGCATAGAAATATTTGATGACAAGAATCGGAGTGCTGTACGTCGATTTGACGACATGCAGCTGGTTGCGCAGATTCAGCAGGCATTGGATAGTGACCAGCTCGAGTTACGGGCGCAGCGAATCGCGAGCCTGAATGATTCGTCCAACAATCCACGCTTTGAAATTCTGTTGCGCATGGAGGATGGCGACGGCGGCAGCGTTCCGACAGACGCTTTCTTCTCGGCGGCCGAGCGTTATCGCATGATGCCGCAAATAGATCGCTGGGTAATATCAACAACGATCGCCAGACTTTCTGAAGCACACGAGATCGTCGAAAGTCAGGGCGCGAATTTTTCTATTAATTTGTCGGGGCAGACGCTCGGTGACGACGACATTCTCGAGTTCATTGAAGACGAGATTGATCAAAGCATGCTCGGTTATTCCTCTTTTTGTTTCGAGATTACTGAGTCAGCAGCAGTCTCGAACCTCGACAAGGCTCAGGCGTTTATCGATCGATTGCGGCATCGCGGCTGCCAGATATCACTTGATGATTTCGGGGCTGGACTGAGTTCGTTCGCCTACCTCAAGAATTTCAACGTCGACACACTGAAGATTGATGGTAGCTTCATTCGCGATATAACCGATAATCGTATCTCGGAATCCATGGTAGCGGCCATTACCCAGGTTGCGAAGGTCATGGAACTGAAGACAGTGGCCGAATATGTTGAAACTGAAGAAACACGAATACTGCTCAGAAAATTGGGTGTCGACTTTGTGCAGGGTCATATCGTTGGCAGGCCGATCCCACTGGATATCGTTCTGGCCGAAATGGCTGACGTGAAGTCGTCAACAGGATAGCGCGCTAAAACACACCCGCCTCAAGGCCCGCTGCAAGTGTGAGGCCCAGTTCCTCACAATCAGCGAGGCGCGAATCATCAAATTCACCTGCGATCAAAACCGGTTCCTGCACTTCTTTTACAGCTAACCCGGCAAGAATTCGATGCATGCTGTTGATCGCACCTGTACCGTCATTCCCGGCGCGAACAAATAGCGCATACGGCAAACCAGCGAGCTTGCCCTCGCAGGGGTAGTAAACGCGATCGAGGAAGTACTTCATCGCACCACTCATATAGCCGAAGTTCTCAGGAGTACCGAGAATAAATGCGTCGGCCCAGAGAAGATCCCCGGCGTCGGCATCCAGTGCCGGCCTGGCGCGAACCTCCACACCGTCGATACTCGCGTTGTTCGCACCGCGAATCACTGCATCAGCCATCCGTGTCGTAGTTCCGGATTGCGAGTGAAAGACAATGAGCAGGTGTTTATCCGCCATAGGCACAAATTCTGCCAGAGAATCGTCGCGAAGGTAATAGTCTCAGCAACGCTTCGATTTTGGTTAGACTGAGTTGCATGGGGGTTGCCGTCGAGAAACAAATCGCCGATGTTGTCGCAGTATTGCCGCATGACTTGCGGCAGCCGGTCGACCTGTGGTTCCAGCGGCTGTTGGAACAATGCGAACTTGACGCGTTGCACAAGGAACTGTTCGCGCCTGTTGCCCGAATTGTTGCCTGCAGCGAATTTGCGGGAAAAACGATACTGCGCGAGTGGGCCTGGTTTATCGACAATGTAGAGTCGTTTGATAGACCGACGGATGTCGCAGAACTTGACGAATTCGTGGCCGGAGTCGCGGCAAATACCGCCGCACCGGACGACGTAAAATCGCAGTTGCGCCGTTTCCGCAATCGTTTCATGTTGCGTATTCTTTGGCGTGAAGTTTTCGGTTTGGCCACGGTTGAAGAATCCTTGCAACACCTCTCTGCGCTCGCCGACAGGCTACTCGATGGTGCAACCCGTTATTCTCAGCGACAGCTTAGAGCGCGATTCGGGAATGTTCGAAACGCTGACGGCGAAATCGTATTACTCGTCGTCCTGGGCATGGGTAAGCTTGGCGGGCGTGAGCTCAATTTTTCATCCGATATAGATTTAATTTTCTGCTATACGGAAGATGGCGAGTCTGACGGCGCCCGCCGTGTAAGCGCGCAGGAATATTTCACGCGGCTTAGCCGGCATATCATCGCGCTCATCGACGACGTGACCGTGGACGGATTCGTTTTTCGTATTGACACCAGGTTGCGGCCATTCGGCGACAGTGGTCCACCCGTAGTCAGTTTTGCGGCGCTGGAGTCCTACCTGCTGAAGCATGGTCGGGAATGGGAGCGATACGCCTATGTCAAAGCGCGAGTAGTTGGATCACAACCGGAGCCACGGTATCTGGATGAGCTGAATTCGAATCTGATCCAACCGTTTGTGTATCGGCGTTATCTCGACTACGGCGTATTTGAGTCTCTTCGAGAGATGCAAACGATGATCGCTGCGGAGGTATTGCGCCGCGAGCTTGCAGACAACATCAAGCTTGGGCCGGGCGGCATCCGTGAGGCCGAGTTCATAGTGCAGACCCTGCAACTGGTACGTGGTGGCAGTGAAACCGCGTTACAAAGTTGCGAACTGCAAAGTGTATTGCCGAAGCTCGTTAGTGACCGTGGACTAACGGTGGGAGGCGCCGAACAAATTGGAGCTGCCTATCGCTTTCTGCGCCGCCTGGAAAACTTTATTCAGGCCATTCGCGATGAACAAACGCACGATCTGCCAGAGGGCGAGGTGGATAGGGCCAGGCTCTGTTTGGCCATGGGCTATGTGACATGGGATGAGTTGATCAACGACCTGGACGAGCATCGCGAGTCCATTTCCGCGCAATTTGCAGCTATCGCATTCCGTGGTAACGACGATGACGACCCGCAGCGACAGAAACTTCGCACAGCCTGGACATCGGGCGCTGACGAACAACAGTGGCGTGATCTGTTGGATGAACTGGACATTGACGACGCGCCCGAGGTCGCCGCGAAGATTACGGCGTTTGCGAGCTCGGCCGTCACCAAACAGATCGACGCAGTCACAGAGAAGCGCTTGCAGCGTTTTATGCCGAACCTCATTTCTCTCATCGCCAGAACAGAGAGGCCACTGGCCGCGATAACGCGCACGCTTGCTGTAATTGAGCAGATATTGCGGCGCAGTGCCTACATAGCTTTGCTCAATGAGAATCGAACGGCGTTGCAGAGACTGGTCGACTTGTGCGAACGAAGCATTTACATCGCTGATCAGATCGCCAGGTATCCCGTCTTGCTGGATGAGCTACTGGATCCGCGAAGTTTTTCCGATCAGGTTGCGAAGGCCGATCTCGAGGTTGATCTGCGACAACGGCTGGCGAGCGAGACGAACACCGATAGTGAAAAACAAATGATTGCGATAGCGCAACATCAGCGCGCCACTATGTTTCACATAGCCGTTGCTGATTTCAACGCGAGTTTGCCGCTCATGAAAGTGAGCGACGGACTGACCTGGCTGGCCGAAACTGTGCTGGATGAGGCGCTGCGAGTCGCCTGGCGAGACCTTACGAGGCAACATGGGGTGCCTCGTTACGTTATCGACGGGACGAGCTGTGAGGCGGGCTTTGGCATCATTGGCTACGGCAAGCTCGGCGGCCTGGAATTATCCTACGGGTCGGATCTGGACATCGTTTTCCTGCACGATTCTCGTGGTCGCCAGCAGGAAACTGACGGTGCCAAGGCAATTGACAATGGCCTGTTTTTCGGGCGCCTCGTGCGACGTCTTGTGCACTTTCTTACTACTCAGACCGGGTCCGGTGAGCTTTACAAAATCGACACTCGACTGCGTCCGGATGGTCGCTCCGGATTGCTGGTAACGACAACGGAGGCGTTCGAGCGCTATCAGGAGGAAAATGCCTGGACTTGGGAACATCAGGCTCTGTTGCGTGCACGGGCAGTTGCTGGCAGCGAAGTCGTGGCGAGAGAATTCGAACGAATACGCAGCGAGACACTGATTAATCGCGTGCGGCGCGACAGGCTTCGCGATGATGTCATCTCAATGCGCGAGCGTATGCGCAATGAACTCGACAGGAGCAATGCTGATGTGTTTGATCTCAAGCACGGTCGCGGCGGAATCGGCGACATCGAATTTCTGGTTCAGTACTGCGTATTAAACCAGGCGAGTTCGCACCCCGATGTAATCCACTTTTCTGACAACATTCGGCAACTCGATGCGCTGGTAGCGGCGGGCTGCCTGCAAGAGACCATCGGCGAGCAGTTGCAGGAGACATACCGAAACTATCGTCTGTGCCAGCATCGCCTTGTTCTCGACGGTCAAGCCGCACTGACGGGCGCCACCGATTTTCAGGAACAACGCGATTTTGTCGTCTCTGCCTGGGATGAGTGGCTGGGTTAGGATCCGCAAGCCGTGGCGGTGGCG
>SMVA01455215.1_pt1 | contig 13459 bp, 14 predicted proteins | sample 2456451 | NCBI WGS metagenome assembly SMVA01 (sample SAMN11095933, study PRJNA526329) | marine sediment metagenome | biome: Marine sediment; feature: Surficial sediment; material: Deep marine sediment; isolation source: Hadal surficial sediment | place: Pacific Ocean | collected 2014-05 | depth...
CGCCGCCGCCGATGCCGCCTTCATGATGCGCAACGCCGAGAAGGTGATCATCGTGCCGGGCTACGGCTTCGCGGTCGCCCAGGCCCAGCATGCCCTGCGCGAGATGGCCGACATGCTCAAGGCCGAGGGTGTTGAGGTCAAATACGCGATCCATCCCGTGGCCGGGCGTATGCCGGGCCATATGAATGTGCTGCTCGCAGAGGCCAACGTGCCCTACGACGAGGTCTTCGAGATGGACGAGATCAACCGCGAGTTCGCCGAGGCCGACGTGGCTTTCGTAATCGGCGCCAACGACGTGACCAACCCTTCGGCGCGCAGCGACAAGTCTTCGCCGATCTTCGGCATGCCGATCCTGGATGCGGACAAGGCGCGCCAGATTTTCGTGGTCAAGCGCACCATGGCGTCGGGCTATGCGGGGGTCGACAATCCGCTGTTCTATCAGGACAACAACATGATGCTGCTGTCCGACGCCAAGAAGATGTGCGAGGACATCGTCAAAGCGCTCGATCGGTAGGGCAAGCGGATTCCGTGGTTCTCTGAGGGAGGTCGCTGGGGCGCCCGCCTGTAACTTTCGGGGCGCCGGGGTCGTGAGGCGGGGTCTAGAAGCCCTCGCGGTCCATGCGTTTGCGCAGCAGCTTGCGGTGCCGCCGGACCGCTTCGGCCCGTTCCCGCTTTTTGCGCGCAGAGGGTTTCTCGAAGCTTCGGCGCAGCTTCATCTCACGAAAAACGCCCTCACGCTGCAGCTTCTTTTTGAGCACGCGGAGGGCTTGATCGACGTTGTTGTCGCGGACCTGTACCAGCACTTTGGCGCCAACGCTCCTTTTCGGTCCTGCCGCCGCGCCCGGTGGGCATGGGGCGATGAAGTCATCGATAACTGTCGCCCCGGAACGCTCCCGGCGCGAGTGGGACTTGGTAGCATAGCCCGGGGCCCCTGGGAAGCCCAATTTGTACCGCTCGTAAAGGCTTTGGCAACCTTTGCCTGACCGCTTTACCCGCCCCGGCCCAGCCTTCATATTGGGATGAATTCCACTATCGTGGAACCGTGCCGGCCCGCACCCCCGCCCGGCCACCCATGGGATCATGAGGCTTGGGGTTGGTTCGGCCGGCCAAGCCAACCCCGAACCGGTGGCCGGGCGGGGGTGCGGGTCGGCACGGTCGAACAGTGAGTAAGACCCATGGCCATTCTCAAGATTGCTCGCATGGGGCATCCGGTGCTCGGCCGGGTGGCGGCGCCGATCGAGGATCCGAATACAGCCGAGGTGCACCGGCTGGTCGCGGACATGCTGGAAACCATGGAGGACGCCGGCGGCACCGGATTGGCGGCGTCTCAGGTCTATGTCCCCCTCAGGCTGGTGATTTTCTTCGTCTCCGCCGCCCGTGCCGAACGGGAGAACCGGCGCGAGGACGATTCCGATTGCGATCGTGAACCGGCCGCGGAGGTCGAGGAAGTGCCGCTCACGGTGCTGATCAACCCGACGATCGAGCCCTTGGGCGAGGCCATGATGACCGGTTGGGAGGCCTGCCTTTCGGTGCCCGATTTGGCCGGCCAGGTGCCGCGCCACCGATCGATCCGCTATCGCGGCATCGGCCTGGACGGGCAGGAGATCGCGCGCGAGGCACAGGGCTTCCACGCCCGGGTGGTCCAGCACGAATGCGACCATCTGGACGGCGTGCTCTACCCGCAGCGCATGACCGATCTCTCGACCCTCATTTTCACCTCGGAACTTGGGGCCCGGTCCCAGGCGGAGGCCGACGATTCGGCCGAGAAATTATAGGGCAGGAGGACGCCATGACGATCGAGGAAACCCGCGAAAAATTGCTCGCCGCAGCACTCGCCCATGTGCCTTTCGACGGCTGGACCGGGCGCGCGCTGCGGGCTGCCGCCGCCGATCTCGGTCTCGATCTGGGGCTCGCCGCCAATGCCTTTCCGAGTGGCCCGGCAGAGCTGCTCGCGGCCTTCAGCGCCGGGATCGACCGGGATATGCTGGTGGCGCTGGAGGCCCGCGATCTCAAGTCCCTGAAGCACCGCGAACGCATCGCGACCGGGGTGCGCACGCGGCTGGAGTTGCTCGCCCCGCACCGGGAGGCGGTGCGCCGCGGCCTGAGCTTCCTGGCCATGCCGAGGCACGCCGCGCTCGGCGCCAAGTGCCTCTATCGCAGCGTGGACACGATCTGGCACGCCGCCGGCGACACCTCGACCGACTACAACTTCTACACAAAACGTATGCTGCTCGCCGGGGTCTATTCGGCGACACTGCTGTTCTGGCTGAACGACGAATCCGAGAACTTCGCCGCGACTTGGGTATTCCTGGACCGGCGAATCGGCGAGGTGGTGAAGATCGGCGGCCGCTTGGGCCGCGTGGTCGGCGGCCTGCTCGATCTGCCCGACCGCATCCTGCGCGCCCGCCCGCCCAAGCCGATGCGCAGAGAGCGTGCCGGGTGATGGCGCGCGAACACCGTTATGAAATCAAGCTTACCTGGGCCGGCGCCGCTCAAGGGCCGATCCGGAATTACCAGAGCTATTCGCGCGAGTACCGCTTTGAGGCGCCGGGCAAGCCGGCGCTCGCAGCCTCCGCCGACCCCGCGTTCCGGGGCGATGCGGCGCTATACAATCCGGAGGACCTTCTGGTTGCATCGCTGTCCGGCTGCCATATGCTGACCTATCTAGCCACCTGCGCCCTTCAGGGCATCGAAGTGGTCGCCTATGAGGACCAGGCGAGCGGGACCATGATTCAGGAGGGCAATGGCGGCCGATTTACCGAGGTCGCCCTGCGCCCTCGGGTGACGGTCGCGGCTGGCAGCGACCTGGACAAGGCCCGCGCGCTTCACGAAAAGGCGCACGCGGACTGTTTCGTCGCCAACTCGGTCAACTTCCCGGTTCGCAACGAGCCCGAGATCGTCGAGGCCACGGCGGCGGCCTGAGCGCCGGCGTTGTTATGCGGCCTCGTCTTCGTTCGCAGGTTCGATGATGATCCGGAAACGGTACGGGGAATCCAGGCCGCCGAGTTGCACTTCGTTGTCGCCGAATTGCAGGGCAACTTCGTCCGACGGCTCGAAATGAGCCGCCAAAACGCCGTTCACAATGGTGCCTACCTGGCTACCCAAATCGCGCAGAACGAGCCGTCCATCGCGCGCTTCGATGATCAGATGCTCGGGTGAAATTTGCATACTGCCCGGGGCGCGAAGCAGGAGTTCCGTCTCCGAGGCGCTGGTCCGGTCATCCGCCAGGGCATGACGTCCGATCCGGAAGGGCAGCTCGGAAATCTCGATGCCTTCGCCGCCGATTTGGGCTTCGACATTCGGCGAGGCGGGCAGGAGACGCATCCGGCCGACGTCATCGGGCCGCACGTCGTTGGTGGAAATATGATGGGCGGCACTGTGATTACTGGCCTGCGACAGTCGCTCGCAGAGCATACGCAGCAGCGGCAGTGCCAGGGAATTTTCACCGCCGAAGGATTCCAAAAAATCGGCCTTGGACAACACGATCACTTTAGTCTCGCTGAGCGCCCGGACGGTGGTCGAGCGCGGCTTGTTTCGGAGCACGCCCATCTCCCCGAAGATCGCGCCCCGGCGCAACACGGCGAGGCGCAGGGTTTCGCCGCCGGTCTCGCGCAGGATTTCGACTTCTCCCTCTTGCAAGACGAAGACTGCGTTGCCCGGATCGCCCTCGCGATAGATCACGCCACCGGCCGGAACCTGACGCTCTTTCGTCATATTGCTGTTCGCCATCCGTCGAGTCTCCCAACGAATTCGGATCAAAATGTAATGTTTTGTAAAGTAACCTGCGCCGGTTAAACCGCCGTTAATTTCTCAACCTTGGATCGCGTTGCCGGGCAGATAGTAGGGCCCATCACCCCGGGCGGCGGCGGGCGGTGATTAGGTGTGCCTTGTAGGCATCCACTTCGGCATCGATGCGCGCCTCCGACCAGCCCAGATGGGGTGCAGCCGCTTCCGCCACCGGGCGGGCCAGGGCCAGACCCTGGTCGCGCGCCCAGCCCAGGCCAAGCCGTCGCATGAGAAGATCGGCCAAACCGCGTGGCTGTTCGTTTTGGGCGCAACGCTCGACAGCCAGAGTGCTGACACTCGCGGCTTCGCTTACGATCCGGGGGGCGTTTCGTTCGGTTGCGGGATCCTCTAGCTGGAAACTCAGATCCTGCGGCGAACCCGACGGCGATAGTCGATTGGAGACCGCGCCGACCAGCCGCTTTGCCACCCGCCGATGGGTCATGATGGGTCCGCCCGTGAGCGCCAATATGCCGGGCAAGCCGTCTGCGGCCAGATCGTGGATTTTGATCTCGCGGTTCCCCTTCGGGTCTTTAGAGTCGTAAGTTACGGGCTGGACGCCAGCCCAGGTGAACAGGACATCGTTGCGTGTGAGGGCCAGCTTCGGAAGACAACGGTTGGTTTCGCCGATCATCCAGTCGATTTCTTCATCGCTCGCCACGACCCCGGCGGCATCGCCCGCAAACGGCGTCCGCGTCAGGCCGATGTAGTGCATGCCGCGCCAGGGCAGACAATAAAGCGGCTCACCTAAAGAGTTATCGGCGAACAGCCCCCAATCGGCGAATTCCTCCGGCAGGCGAACCGCGATATGAACGCCCTTCAGGCCCATGCATTTGGGCTCGGTCGTGCGGCCGGCTTTCTGAATGATCCGATCGACCCAGGCGCCCGCAAGCCAGGCGCCCGCAAGCCAGGCGCCCGCAAGATTGAGAACCAGACCGGCCGTCACCTGCGCCGTTTTGGGAACCCGGTTATCGATTTCATGCACGGCACGGAGCGAGAGCCGCCAGCGGTCCTTGGATGCGATGCGCGCCAACCCCTCGACACGGGTATAGTTGTGGATCTGGGCGCCCATGCGGCGCGCATCGAACCAGGCATCGAGGGCGATCCGTTCCGCCCAATCGAACTGATATTCGCGGACCACCGCAACGCTGCGCAGCTTGGCGGGATCGCGCAGCCACGGCGCAGGCCAAGCGATCGGGCCGCAGGAGAGTCGTCCAGATGTTCGATCCGGTCGCGAGATGGCGAAGCCCGCAGTGCAACAGCCGGCTCGAGCGGCTGGTGGCGCCGTCCGCGAAATCGCCTTGGTCGATGACCAGCACTGAAAAGCCGGCCGCGCTCAGGTGTTGCGCGGCACTGGCGCCGTTGATGCCCGCGCCCACGATGGCCACGTCCACATGCAAGCCGTCCAGAGACGATACCGATGCCGCCGCCAACGCATCAGGCCTCGTCCTTGGGCACCTCCGGCACTCCTTCGGTCTGGCGCGAGCGCCGGTCGTCGAGGCGCTGGGCGAGTTCCGGGTCGGAGAGCGCCAGGATCGCGGCGGCAAGGAGTGCCGCGTTGATCGCCCCATGCTTGCCAATGGCCAGCGTGCCGACCGGGTATCCCGACGGCATCTGGACCATCGACAACAGCGCGTCCATGCCTTGCACCGCCCAGCCGTGCATGGGGACGCCGAGCACCGGGAGGGGGGTCAGGGCGGCAATCGCACCGGGTAGCGCCGCCGCACCGCCGGCGGCGGCGACGATGACCTTGAGCCCGCGCGCGCGTGCGCCGCTGGCGAATTGCCACATGCGCTCGGGGGTGCGGTGTGCCGAAACGATGCGCACCTCGTGGGGCACACCCAGGTTCTCCAGGGTCTCGGCGGCGTGGCGCATGGTCGGCCAGTCGGACTGGCTGCCCATCACGATCCCGATTAACGGCGTTTCTTCGGCCATTTCGCTCCCTGTCCTGTTATGTTTCCGTCTGGCGCGGAGGCGGCATTATTGTGATCCGGCCGGGGCCGCGCAAGCGCAGCCCGGGTCTTAATCGTCTTAGATCGAATCGAAATAAGACAATAAGACCCTAACTTAATGAGTTAGAGGGCGGTTCACGATTCAAATTAATTCATTTTGAAACGATCGCACTCTAGGAATCGTGAACGATCCGTTAACCGGTTGCCCGTTAGTTTGGCTTTCACCGGGCGCGAAATCGGCGTATCGGGACGATCTGGACATGAGGGATGTCATGCAGATTCGAGACAAGAGCGGTAATTTGGTGCCGGCCGGCGTGGCCTCGAGATCGGCGGCGGCGGGCGCCAGCGCGCCGGTCGAGCCGGTTCCGCCGGTCCAGTCGACAGGCGCGTCCCGGGCGCCGGTCGATGTCGCCACCATCATGGATGTGCCCGAGGCCGAGCTCACGCCCAAGGTTCGCGCCGCTCTCGACAAGTTGTTGGCCGAGGTCCATAGCCTGCGCGAGGACTTGGAGCGGACGCGCCGCCGGATCGGATACCTGGAGGAGCTCGCCGACCGCGACCCCCTGGCGCCGGTGTTGAATCGCCGCGCCTTCGTGCGCGAGTTGACCCGCATGATCGCCTTCGCCGAGCGCTACTCTGTGCCCGGCAGCGTTGTGTATCTGGATATCAACGGCATGAAGGGGATTAACGACAGCTACGGCCATGGCGCCGGCGATGCGGCGCTCAAGCACGTCGCCGAAGTGCTGCTGCGCGACGTGCGCTCCTCGGATATCGTCGGGCGCCTCGGCGGCGACGAGTTCGGGATCATCCTGGCCCAGGCGGATGGCCGGGCCGCCGAGGCCAAGGCGGCCGTGTTGGCCGCGGCAGTCGAAAGCGAACCGATTTCCTGGCAGGACATCACGCTCAAGCTGAGCGTATCTTACGGCACCTACACCTTCGACGGTGGCGAAGGTGTCGATGAGGCGCTCTCCGCCGCCGACCGCGCCATGTACGCGCACAAGCAGGGCGGCGAGGCCGGCGCCGAGTAATTGGTAATCTCCCTCAGGGCCGCTCAGGCGATGATGTCCGGCAGCAGCTTGCTCTCGATTCGAGCGATCTGATCCTTCAATAAAAGCTTACGCTTCTTCAGGCGCTTGATCTGAACCTGATCGAAGGGCGCCGTCTCGCCAATATGGGCGATGACGTCGTCGAGGTCCCGGTGCTCGCTTTTCATTTCGGCGAGCTGTTGGTGCAAGGCCTCGATATTGTCGTTGTCGTTGTCCATGCTTCCCGAGAAATCACACAACAGCGCATGGCGGGCCAGGGAGGGACTCGCATTCTCGTGTATTATATCGACTCGATGGCATTCTGGGGAGTCCGTTGCCGACGGTGCCGTGATAGCCTCCCCAAAAGATAGTTTGGAGACAGCGATATGGCGGATATCCACCGGATCGGCATCCTGACCAGCGGCGGCGACTGCGCCGGGCTCAACGCGGTGATCCGTGCCGCGGCGTTCCGCGCGATCGAGGGCTACGGCTGGGAGGCGATTGGAATACGCCAGGGAACCCGGGGTCTGTTGGCGCGCCCGGTCGCGGCCGAGGCGCTCGATCTCTCGATGTTTTCCGGCACGCTGCTGCGCACCGGCGGGACCATTCTCGGCACCACGAATAAGGGCGATCCCTTCGACTATCCGCTGTCCGACGGCAGCCGGGCCGACCGTTCCGAAGAGATCATCGAGGGCTACCGCCTGCTCGGCCTCGATGCGTTGATCGGCATCGGCGGCGATGGCTCGCTGGCGATCCTGCGGCGCCTGGCTATGCAAGGCGGTCTCAATCTGGTCGGTATCCCGAAAACCATCGACAACGATCTCGCCGACACCGAGGTTTCGATCGGCTACGCTTCGGCGGTCGAGGTGGCGACCGACGCGCTCGACCATCTGCAGCCGACCGCGGCCAGCCACTCGCGGGTCATGGTGCTCGAGGTCATGGGCCGGGACGCCGGGCACATCGCGCTCAACGCCGGTATCGCCGGCGGCGCCGACGTGATCCTGATCCCGGAAATTCCCTACCGGATCGAGGCCGTAGCGGCAAAGATCGAATCGCTCAAGGCCCAGGGCCGCAACTTCGCGCTGGTCGTGGTCGCCGAGGCGGTCCCCACCGAGTCCGGCGAGCCGGTGACCCGGCATCAGGGCGGCGGCTCGGTCACCTACGGCGGGATCGGCGATTATATCGCCAACCGTATTGCCGAGGCGACCGGCGCCGAGACCCGGATTACCGTGCTCGGCCATCTCCAGCGTGGCGGAATGCCGGGCGCGCGCGACCGCCTGATGGCCTCGATCTTCGGGGTCCATGCGGTCGATTTGATCGCGCGCGGCGCCTTCGACCGCATGGTCGCTTGGAGCGACCGCTGCGTGATCGATGTGCCGCTGGCCAAAGCGGTCGCGGCCTCCCACCGGGTCGACCCCCTCGGCCCCTTGGCGCACACCGCGCGGGGCCTGGGCATTTGCCTGGGCGATGTCTAATGCCGGCCCAAAACTTGATGGCGCAGAACCCTTTTTGGGACTTCTCGCTGGCGGTTTGGGGCCGCGAGGCGGTGGCGCCGGCCTGCCTGGCGCTGCAGGCGCGCCACGCCATCGATGTCAATATACTGTTGTTTTGCGGTTGGGCCGGGCGGCGCGGGCGCGCGCTCGATACTGCCGATCTGGGTGGTTTGATCGAAGCGGTCCGGCCCTGGCGCGACGCGGCAGTGCTCCCGCTCCGGGATTTGCGGGTTTGGCTCAAAACCCAGCAGGTGGCGCCGAGCGCAGCCGCCAAGACGCTGCGCGAGAGGATCGAAGCTTGCGAACTCGAGGCCGAAGCGATTCAGCAGGCGCTTCTGATAGCGGCGATTGCGATACCCGAGGGATCCGGCGAAGCGGCGGTCACGGCCGGCAACCTGGTTCGGTACTTTGGGGTGCTCGGCATCGCGCCGGCCGCGGAGGACACCGCGGCGCTGGCGGAGGTGCTGCGCGGCTGCCACCCGGAGCTGCCGCCGCTCGATGCGGTTTGGCTGTTGTCGGATTAGAGCATCTTCCGGCCATACGGGGTCATTCGACCGGGTTCTTTTGCCCTGTGGTTAGGAGCGCTTTGAAATGCGATGTGGGTCATCGGATGAGAAGCGCGACGCGGCCACGGGGCAAAAGAACCCGGCCTCCGGCCAAGTTCGAGCTGGGGGGCCAGAGCGGCTCATCGGCTGCGTTCCGGCGCTTGCCCGATATCCCACATCGCGCCGCGCGCCGCGCCTTGCCGAATGAGCCGCTCTGGCCCATCGATTGACCCCGTATGGCCGGAAGATGCTCTAACCGGCGTCGATTCCGCGCAGGCGCCGGCGTTTCTCTTCGCCCCAGCGGGTCACCTTGCCGCTGTCCAGTCCGAACAGGTCGAGCACCCGGCCGACCGTGTGATCGACAATGTCGTCCACGGTCTGGGGCCGGGCGTAGAAGCCGGGCACCGGCGGGGCGACGATGGCGCCCATCTCCGAAAGCGCCAGGAGATTGCGCAGGTGGCCGCTGTGCAGCGGCGTCTCGCGCAGCATCAAGACCAGCCGGCCGCGCTCTTTGAGCACCACATCGGCCGCGCGGGTCAGCAGGCCCGAGGTCACGCCGGTGGCGATCTCCGACATCGAGCGGATCGAACAGGGCGCGACCACCATGCCGAGCGTCCGGAACGAGCCGCTGGCGATCGCGGCGCCGACATCGCCGGCCGGATAGCTGCAATCGGCCAGCGCCCGGACCTGGGCAGTCTTGAGGTCGGTCTCGTAGGCGAGCGTCATTTCGGCCGCCTTGGACATGACCAGGTGGCTTTCCACCGGCAGCGATCTCAGCGCCTCGAGCAGGCGGATTCCGTAAATCACGCCGCTGGCGCCGCTGATGCCGACGATGAGGCGCTGGGGAATGGTCTTGGGACTACTCATAATCTTAGGATTTCCGCCGTTTTATTAGGTTTTCATTGCATTTGGAGGGGATCAAGATTAACTTATTAGATGTCTACTTGTGAATGGAGGAGCTGATGCAGCCGGATGAGCGTCTCGACACACTAACCGACAAACATGCCACTCTGGAACGGGCGATCGAAAAAGAAAACCTACGCCCCTATCCCGACGACGTGCGAATATCCGAACTGAAGCGCGAGAAACTCCGAATCAAGGACGAAATCTACCATCACGGGACCTAGTCCCCGGACACTTGGGCCTATGAGGGCCAAAATTGCTCAGAGCGCCGCAGGAGCCGGCAGCCGAGTGGATGAGAGAATCGAAGCCGCGTCTTGGGCAACCAGGGCGCGGTTTTTTGCCTGGTCGGGTAGGCCTCAGACCTCCCGCGCCTTATCCCGCAGCACATACTTCTGGATCTTGCCGGTCGAGGTCTTGGGCAGGGCGCCGAAGACGACCTGCTTGGGCGCCTTGAAGTGGGCCAAGTTGTCGCGGCAGAAGGCGATGATATCGGCTTCCTTGGCCTCTGCGCCGGGCTTCAACTCGACGAAGGCGCAAGGGGTCTCGCCCCACTTCTCGTCCGGCTTGGCGACCACCGCCACGGCCGCCACCGCCGGGTGCCGGTAGAGCACGGCCTCGACCTCGATCGAGGAGATGTTCTCGCCGCCGGAGATGATGATGTCCTTGGAGCGGTCCTTGAGCTCGATGTAGCCGTCCGCGTGCCAGACGCCGAGATCGCCGCTGTGGAACCAACCGCCGGAAAAGGCCGCTTCGGTGGCGGCCGGGTTCTTGAGATATCCCTTCATGACGATGTTGCCGCGCAGGAACACCTCGCCCAGAGTTTCGCCGTCCCGGGGCACCGGCTCCAGGGTCTCGGGGTCGGCGACCATGAGCCCGTCGAGCACCGGGTAGCGCACCCCTTGGCGCGCCTTGAGGGCCGCCTGCTCCCGATCCGGCAATTGGTCCCACGCGTCGTGCCAGACGCAAACCACGGCCGGGCCGTAGACTTCGGTCAGGCCGTAGACGTGAGTCACTTCGATGCCCTGCTCGGCCATGGCTTCGAGCACGGCGGCCGGCGGCGGCGCGGCGGCGGTCATCATGCGGACCTGCTGGTCGAAGTTGCGGCGCTGGTCCGCGCGCGCGTCCAGGATCGTCTGCATAATGATCGGCGCGCCGCAGAAGTGGGTGACGCCGTGATCGGCGAAGGCCGCCAGGATGGTGCCGGCATCGACCTTGCGCAGGCAGACGTGGGTGCCGGCGAGCGCGGTCACGGTCCAAGGGAAACACCAGCCGTTGCAGTGGAACATGGGCAGGGTCCAGAGGTAGACCGGATGCGGTCCCATGCCCCAAACCTGGATGTGGCCCAGCGCGTTCAGGTAGGCGCCGCGGTGGTGATAGACCACGCCCTTCGGATTGCCGGTGGTGCCCGACGTATAGTTGAGCGAGATTGCCTGCCATTCGTCGGCCGGCGGCGACCAGGCATAGTTCGGGTCGCCCTCGGCCAGCAGCGCCTCGTAGTCGAGCGCGCCCAGGCGCTCGCCGCCGCCTTCGTCCACCGCCAGGGGATCGTCGATGTCGATGACCAGGATGTCGCGCCCGAGTTGGGCCAACGCCGGCTTGACGATGTCGGCAAAGGCGGTGTCGGTGATCAGCGCCTTGGCTTCGCCGTGGCTCAGGATGAAGCCGATGGTGGCCGCATCCAGGCGCACGTTGAGCGCATTCAGGACCGCGCCCGCCATGGGCACGCCGAAGTGCGCCTCGAACATCGGCGGGGTGTTGGGCGCCATCACCGCGACCGTGTCGCCCGGGCCGATGCCGCGCGCCACCAGCGCCGAGGCCAGGCGCCGGCAGCGGGCGTCGGTCTCGGCCCAGGACTGGCGCAGCTCGCCATGGATCACCGCCGGCTGGTCCGGAAAAACCTGGGCCGCACGGGTCAGGAAGCCGAGCGGGCTCAATGCCGCATAGTTGGCCCGGTTTTGGCCCAACTCGCCGCCGTCGTGGTGTTCGCTTTCGGGCAATTTCTGCTCCCTGATGGCCAATAGCCGGTCCGATACAATGGTGTAGCCGCCCGGGACCATTTTGTCAGCCATGTCGTTCGAACCGGCGGCAATTGAAACCCGGCCGAATTTGCCGCATTCTGCGGGCTCGGGACCGCCATAAGAAACAAGACGACGGGAGGCGTTGAGATCATGGGGCGTTACGCGGAGGTGCATAGCCGTTCGCTCGCCGATCCGGAAGGATTTTGGGGCGAGGCGGCGGAGGCGATCGACTGGGACAAGCGCTGGGACAAGGTCCTGGACGATTCCAATGCGCCGTTCACCCGCTGGTTCACAGGCGGCAGGCTCAACACCTGCCACAACGCCCTCGACCGCCACGTCGACGGCGGCCGTGCGGATCAAGCGGCGCTGATCTACGACAGCCCGGTCACGGACACTGTGAAAAAATTCACGTACCGCGAGTTGCGCGACGCGACCGCGCGTTTCGCCGGCGCGCTCGCCGCACTCGGCGTCGGCAAGGGCGACCGGGTCATCGTCTACATGCCCATGGTGCCTGAAGCGGTCATCGCCGTGCTTGCCTGCGCGCGCCTGGGGGCGGTGCATTCGGTGGTGTTCGGCGGCTTCGCCGCCGCCGAGTTGGCGGTCCGCATCGACGATGCCAAGCCGAAAGCCATGGTCTCCGCCTCTTGCGGCATCGAGGCGGGCCGGATCATCGCCTACAAGCCGCTGCTCGACCAGGCGATCGAATTGGCCAGCCACAAGCCCGACCACTGCCTGATCCTGCAACGGCCGCAAGAGCCGGCTTCCATGGTCGCCGGCCGCGATGTCGATATGGCGGAAGCCGTGGACGCCGCCAGGCCCCACGACTGTGTCTCTGTGGCCGCGACCGATCCGCTCTACATCCTCTACACCTCGGGCACCACAGGCGAGCCCAAGGGCATCGTGCGCGACAACGGCGGACATGCGGTGGCGCTCAAGTGGTCGATGAAGAACGTCTACGACGTCGATCCAGGCGAGACCTATTGGGCCGCCTCGGACGTCGGCTGGGTGGTCGGCCATTCCTACATCATCTATGCGCCGCTGTTTCACGGCTGCACCACCATCCTCTACGAGGGCAAGCCGGTCGGCACCCCGGACCCGGGCGCGTTCTGGCGGGTCATTTCCCAGCACGGCTGTTCGACCATGTTCACGGCACCGACCGCGTTCCGCGCGATCCGCCAGCAGGATCCGGCCGGCGCATTCATCGCCAAGTACGATCTGTCCCAGTTCCGCACCCTGTTCCTGGCCGGCGAGCGCTGCGACCCGGACACCCTGCATTGGGCCGAAGAACACCTCAAGGTGCCGGTCATCGACCATTGGTGGCAGACCGAATCCGGCTGGCCGATCGCCTCCAACTGCTGGGGCATCGAGCGTTTGCCGGTCAAGCCGGGTTCCTTGGCCCGCGCCGTACCCGGCTGGGACGTGCGGGTCGTGGACGAGAACGTCCAGGAGGTCGGGCGCGGCACCATCGGCGCCATCGTCTGCAAGCTGCCGTTGCCGCCGGGCATGACGCCGACCCTGTGGAACGCCGATGCGCGCTTTAAATCCGCCTACCTCGAGGAGTTCCCCGGCTACTACAAGACCGCCGATGCCGGTTTCATCGACGAGGACGGCTACATCAGCGTCATGTCGCGCACCGACGACATCATCAACGTGGCCGGCCACCGGCTCTCCACCGGCGCCATGGAAGAGGTCTTGGCCGCCCACCCGGACGTTGCCGAGTGCGCGGTGATCGGCGTCCAC
>SMVA01290663.1_pt1 | contig 13448 bp, 10 predicted proteins | sample 2456451 | NCBI WGS metagenome assembly SMVA01 (sample SAMN11095933, study PRJNA526329) | marine sediment metagenome | biome: Marine sediment; feature: Surficial sediment; material: Deep marine sediment; isolation source: Hadal surficial sediment | place: Pacific Ocean | collected 2014-05 | depth...
GACAGCCCATCATCGTGCAGGCAGCGCCGCCGGTCTCCTAGGTTGATCCGTCGGTCGCCTGGGGCGGCACGCCAATCAGGCTCTGAAAGGCTCGCTTGACCTCCACGCGCACCATCTTCTTGCGCCAGTGGTACATCAGGTCGACGTTATCCAGCGGGGTCGCCACCTTGAAGGCTGCATCGGCAACCGCATCGAGGCGATCTTCGGTGGGTTGAGCGCCGATGAGAAGCTCGGCAACGTCGACCTCGACCGGGTGTGTGTGCACCGCGCCTAGAACCAAACTCGCTTGTTCGACCACCGTGCCCGATAGCCTGAGGCTGGCCGCCACACCGAGAATCGGGAAGTCGAAGCTGCCGCGCCGCCGCACCTTGCGATAAGTACTTCGCAGCCCCTCGGTACGCGGCACCAGAATCGTTTGCATGATCTCGTCGGGCCGTCGGGTCAGGTAGGCGATACCGTCGTCCTGGTAGAGCGCCGCGAGCGGGATCTGACGCTCACCCCCTGCCCCCACCAGCACCACGCGGGCGCCGAGCGCCATCAGTATGGGCGCCGCATCGCTCGACGACACCGCCCAACACTTGGAGCTTCCCGGCGCCACCAGGCACACGTCGCCATCGCGCTTCATGCAGAAGCCGATCGACTCGCGCCACTCGTGCGTCTGGTTGTAGTAGTTGCACCGCGTATCGACACAGAGATTGCCGCCGATGGTGCCCTGCCGCTGGATCTGCGGGTTGGCGATCTGGCGCATGGCCTCGGTGAGACCCGGTGCGTAGGCGCGCACCTCGGGTTGCTCGGCGACCTCCTGGAGCTTCATGCCGGCCCCTATGGCGATGTCCCCGTTGCTGCGAAATGTGGCGAGTTCCTCGAGATGCCCGACGGCCACCAGGACGCGGGCGTCGAATTGACGCCGCTTGAGGTTGGGCAGCAAGTCGGTGCCTCCGGCCAGCACCATGGCCTCGCCGCCGTGATCGGCGAGCACAGCGGCGGCTTGCGCCACCGAGGCCGGACGTACGTAGCGGAAAGGGGGTAACCGCAGCATGCTCAGGCGTTCTCCGTCGCTGCCGGCGGGGCGCTGTGGGGTTCGGGGCGGCGCCGCGTCGCCACCCAGTCCTCGGGGGGTTGGTCGTACCACACCGGGTCGACCACGGTGGGGGGCGGCCAGTCGTGTGCCGGCACCGCGGCGGGTCCGATGCGTCCGTCGCCGCCTTTGGCCTTGTCAGCGAGCGCCGCGAGTACCTTCTCCGGCGTAATGGGCAGCTCGTCGATACGCACGCCGACGGCGTCGTAGATGGCGTTGGCCACCGCCGGCGGCATCGGCAACAGCGGACCCTGCCCCACCTCCTTGGCGCCGAAGGGGCCTTCCGCGTCGAGGGACTCGACCAGCAGTGTCTCCACCGGGGGCATCTCCAGAATCGTCGGGCTCTTGTAATCGAGCATGGAAGGGAACTGGTGCAGGCCTTTGCGGAAGGCCTGCTCTTCCATGAAGATCTCGCCCAGCGCCATATACACGGAGCCCTCGACCTGACCTCGCACCAACGTCGGGTTGATGGCGCGACCGATGTCGTGGGCGATCCACACACGCTGCGGCGTGACGATGCCGGTCTCGACGTCGACGTCCACCAACACCACCGCCACCGAATAGGAGTAGGCCGGCGTCGGGCCGACACCCGAGCCTTTGTAGGGGCCACCGAGCTTCTGCGGCGTGTACGAGCCGCTCGCCGAGAGTTGACCGAAGCGGGCCTCCGCCAGGGGCACGGCCTCGGCAAACGCCATGCTCTTGCCCGAGGGGTGATGAATGGTGCCGTGGGCGGCGCGGAGCCCGGCGGCATCGACGTCGAGCGCGTCCGCCACGGCAGCGAACAGGCGCTCACGGATCTTGCCGGCCGCTTCGATCGCCGCGTTGCCCATCATGAAGGTGACGCGGCTCGAGTAGGCACCCAGGTCGATGGGCGTGGTGTCGGTGTCGGCGCAGGTCAGTTGCACGTCGCCGGGATCGATCCCCAGGACCTCGGCGATGGTCATCGCCAGCACCGTGTCGGAGCCCTGGCCGATATCGATCTGCATGCACTTCGCCGAGACACCGCCGCCGCGGTCCACCTTCACGTCCACCGAGGTGTGCGGCATCTTGTTCCAATAGATCGGCAAGCCGGCACCCGACAGGTAGGCGCCGGCGCCGAGGCCGATGCCCTTGCCTTCCGGAAGGCTGCCGCGCCGGGCGGCGAAATCCGCCGCCGCCGCCACCCGCTCGATGCATTCCGACAGCCCGCAGGAGGTCACCCGCATGTGGTTCACGGTCATGCTGTACTCGTCCACGCAAATACTCCGGCGATACTCCGCCGGATCGAGATCCAGGGCCTCGGCGACGCGATCGAGCAGACACTCGATGGCAAAGCGCGGCTGTGGCGTGCCATGCCCGCGCTTGGGACCGCAGGGCGGCTTGTTGGTGAATACGCGAACGCCGCGAAAGCGGTAGGCGGGGACCTTGTAGGTCACTGTCTGCAGCGCCCCGGTGTAGTAGGTGCTGGCGACGCCGTAGCTGCCGTATCCACCACCGTCGACGAACGACTGGAAGTCCAGGGCGGTGATCGCCCCGTCTTCTTTGACCCCCATCTTCACGTGCATGAGCACCGGGTGGCGGCCGCGGTGGGCGTAGAAGACCTCCTCTCGGGTCAAGGTGATCTTCACCGGGCGCCCGGTGAGCAGGGACAATTTGGCGGCGCAAAACTCGTGCGGAAACGGATCGGATTTGCCGCCGAAGCCGCCGCCCACCGGAGTCGCGATGACGCGGATACGGCTCGCCGGAATCTGCAGCACCCGGGCCATGGCCTTATGGACGTAGTGCGGCGTCTGCGTCGAGGACCACAGCGTCAGCCTGCCGTCGGCGCCCCAAGAGGCCACCGCAGCGTGCTGCTCCAACGCCAGGTGGTTGCTGCCCGAGTAGAAATAGGTGTTCTCGAACACCCGGTCGGCGGCGGCAAAGCCCGCCTCGAGGTCACCGAACTCGAGATTTACTTCCTTGTGAATGTTGTCGCGAGCGCCGTAATCGTGGATACGATCCGCCTCGTCCACCGGGCGCAGGCCTTCTTCGATATCGAAAGCGGTCGGCAGATCCTCGTATTCGACGTTGATGCGACGAACCGCCTCCTCGGCGGTGGCCTCGTCGACGGCGGCCACGGCGACGATAGGGTCGCCCACGAAGCGCACCCGGTCGATCTCCAGCGGGTACTCGTCTTCGCTTACCGGCAGAATGCCGTACTTCACCGGCAGGTCCTTGCCGGTGATGATGGCCTCGATTCCGGGGAGCGCCGCCGCTGCCGAGGTATCGATGCTGACGATGCGGGCGTGCGGCCGTCGGCTGCCGAGCAACTTGCCGTACAGCATACGCGGCAACACCAGGTCGTCGGCATAGACGGTCTGGCCGGTCGCCTTGCTCAGCCCATCTACCCTGGGCAACGGCTTGCCGATGACGCTGTAGGGCTCCCGCGCCTCCCGCAAGTCGGTGGGATCGCTCATTCCGCCGCCACTTCGTCGGGAGTCGCCGGTTCGAGGCTCGACCGCTCTCCCCGAGCCCTACCTGCGGTTTCACGCTTGGCGGTCTGTTCCCTGTGCCCCGCGGAACGGCGTCGCGCCGCCGTCTGGACGGCTTCGATGATCTGCAGGTAACCGGTGCAGCGGCACAGGTTGCCGGCCAGGTGGAACTTGATCTCTTCGACGCTGGGCTCGGGGATCTCCTCCAGCAGCGCCGCCGCCACCATCATGATGCCGGGCGTACAGTACCCACATTGCGAGGCCCCGAGCTCCGCAAAGGCGATCTGCAACTCGTGCGGGCGCCCGTGCTGCGCCAAGCCTTCCACCGTCTCGACGTGCCGATCCTGCACCTCGATCGGCAATACCAAGCAGGAGAGCAGCGGCTGACCATTGACAAGCACCGTGCAGGTGCCGCACTCGCCGAGCTCGCACCCGTGCTTGGTGCCGGTGAGACCGAGATCCTCGCGCAATACCTCGAGCAGCGTCTTGTTGACCGCGACGACGAGGTCGTGGACCTCGTCGTTGACGCGCAGACGAATGCGCTCCGCCATGTCTGCAGAGGTCGCGGCCGAGGTGTTCACGAACCCTCTTCCGGGCCACGGTAGCCCACATCCTCCGACAGGGCCGCGGCCGCCGATGTCACCGCCTCCGCGACCTCGCTGAGGCGATCGCGCTTCAAACGCGCCCGCAGGCCCAAGACGCACAGCGCGCCGACGACCGTGGCCGCGGCATCTCGCACCGGTGCGGCGACGGCACGAACACCCTCGAGGTACTCCTCCATGTCGGTTGCATAGCCCCGATGCCGCACCCGCTCCAGGTCTCTCTGGTAGGTGGCGGCATCGGTCATGCTGCGCTCGGTGAATCCGGGTAGCCCCTCCAGGAAAGCCTCCAGCTCGGCTCCATCGAGCGCGGCGGCAAATACCTTTCCGAAAGCCCCCGCCTTGCGGTGGAGCCGATACCCGAGCGGGGCGCCGATCCCCAGGGGCTCCGGACTATCGGCCTTTGCCGCCAACACCGTACCGCTCGAGGAAGGAACTCCGAGCAGTGCCGTGAGGCCGGTTTCCGCGGCCAGCTTCTCGAGGTGAAAAGCAGCCAGCAGCGGCAGGTCCGCCCTCCCCTGCCGGGCCCCGGCGAGGTGACGGAGTCCTTGCCCCAGCCGGTACCTGCGGGTGTCGTCGTCACATTCCAAGAGGCCGTGATGGACCAATGTGACGGCGATCTGAAAGGCACTCGATTTGGGAATATCGAGGTCTCGAGCGAGGTCCGAGATGCGCTTGCCTTCTTTCCCGGAGCGCAGCTCGTTCAGCATGCGCACGGCACGGTCGACGGCGGGAACAAGTTGTTGGGTAGCTGTAGGCATGTGCGATATCCAGAACGATGTTCAGTATATCGAACATCCACGCTGGGGCAAATGTGCCGGCGGCGCGCTCCCGCCACACGCTGGAGATCGCGCGCCCGGCAGTCGTTGGAGAAGTCCCGGGCCGTGACCCGTTGAGAAACGCGGGGTTAGCTCCCCTTGAACTCCGGTTTGCGCTTCTCGATGAAGGCGTTGACGCCTTCCTGAAAGTCGTCGCTCTCGAAGCACTCTTCCTGGGCTTCGTGTTCGCGCGCCAGCGCCGCTTCCATGCAATCTTCGGCGCCGAGACGGAGGAGGCGCTTGGCGTGGGCGACGGCGAAGCTGGCGGCACCGAGGTGCGTGGCGCGCTGCTGTACGGCGTCTTCGAAGTCATCCTGGTCGACGATGGCGGTGATCAAGCCGATGCGGGCGGCTTCTTCGGCGTCAATCGGCGCGCCGGTCAGCACCATCTCGAGGGCGCGGCCGGAGCCTATCAGACGTGGTAGCCAGAAGCTCGCGCCCCAGTCGGGCACCAGGCCCAGCTTGATCCATGGGGCGGCCAACGTGGCGCTGGGCGCCGCCAGCCGCAGATCACACGAAAGCGCCAGCGACAGGCCCGCGCCGGCGGCGACGCCGTTGACGGCGGCCACGGTGAGACCGGGAAACGCTTGCAGTGCCAGCATGACCTCATTCCCGGTCTGAAGTAGTCGGCGGAAGCCCGCCTCGTCGCCGTCGGAGCGCAAGCGAATCATGTTGTCGATGTCGCCACCGGCACAAAAGGCTCTACCTGCACCGGTCAGAACCAGTGCGCGCACCTCATCGTCACGGCCGGCGGTGCCGATGTGGGACAGCAGAATCTCGCGCATGTCGCCGACCAGCGCGTTGAGTTTTTCGGGACGGTTCAGCGTGATCCACGCGACGCGGTCACGAAGCTCGTACTCCACTGTTGCGTCTACATCAGCTTCGTTGCTCACGGCCGCTCCACCAGCAATGACGTTCCCATGCCGCCCGACACGCACAGTGTGGCGAGACCGCGCCGCACCTCGCGCCGGGCCATCTCGTGCAGCAAGGTCACCAGGATCCGGGTTCCCGTACAGCCGATCGGATGTCCCAAGGCGATGGAGCCTCCGTTCACGTTGAGCTTGTCGTGCTCGAGGTGCAGCTCGCGATCGACGGCGATCACTTGCGCTGCAAAGGCCTCGTTGAGCTCGATCAAATCGATGTCCGAGAGGCCCAGGTTGAGGCCGGCGAGCAGCGACCGGGTTGCCGGCACCGGGCCGATGCCCATGATTGCCGGGTCGACACCCGCCTGGGTGGCGGCAACGATCTTGGCCAGCGGTTGCACCCCGTGCCGGGCGGCGGCCTCCTCGCTCATCACCACAACCGCGGCGGCCCCGTCGGTGACGCCGCTGGCATTGCCGGCGTGCACCGTACCCTCCTCCTTGAAGATCGTCGGGAGCCGCGCGAGTTGCTCCATGGTGACGTCGTCACGGGGGTGCTCATCGAGAACGATGGCAAGTGGCTCGCCCTTGCGCTGCGGTACTTCGACGGCGACGATCTCGCCGACAAACCGCCCGGCCTGGCGCGCCGCCTGGGCGCGATGCTGCGTTTCCATGGCGTAACGGTCTTGCTCTTCCCGGCTGATGTCGTACTGCTCCGCCAGCCGTTCTGCCGTACGTCCCATGAGGTCGCCGCACAGCGGGCAGATGAAGCCGTCGCGATACATGCCGTCGACCAGCTCGGCGTGGCCCAGGCGGTAGCCCCAGCGGGCTTGCGGCAGCATGTACGGGGTGTTGCTCATGCTCTCTGTGCCCCCTGCCAAGACGACGTCCGCGGCACCGAGCGCAATCGACTGCGCCGCCAGGATGACCGATTTGAGCCCGGATGCACACGCCTGGTTCACGGTGTAGGCGGGAACTTCCTCGGGCACCCCGGCGCCGACCCCGATCTGCCGCCCCGGATTGGGGCCGCACCCGGCTTGGCGACCGTGTCCAATAATCGTCTCATCGACCTGGTCGGGTGGTATGCCGGACCGGGACAGAGCTTCCCGGGCCGCGACGATGCCCAGCTCGACGGCGCTCAAGGGACTCAAGGCACCCCCGAACCGACCGATCGGGGTGCGCACCGCGGAGGCGATGAGCACCGGGCGGGAATGACGGAAATCGATCAACTACCGAGGTCGACCCAGACGTTCTTGACCTGGCTGTAGTGCTCCAGGGCATGAACGCCGAGCTCGCGGCCGTAGCCGCTCTCCTTGTAGCCGCCGAACGGGGCGGCGGTGTCGTAACGGTTGTAGGTGTTGACCCACACGGTGCCTGCCTTGAGGCGCCGGGCGACACGGTGGGCGCGGCCGATGTCGCGACTCCACACCGCCGCCGCCAAACCGTACGGCGTATCGTTGGCCAGGGCGATGGCGTCGTCCTCTTCTTCGAACGTGATGGCGGCCAGAACCGGGCCGAAGATCTCTTCCTGGGCGATCTTCATGGCGTTGTCGACCTGATCGAACACCGCCGGGCGAAGGAAATACCCGCTGCCATCGCCAACCACGGCGCGGTCGCCGCCGGTACGCAGCCGCGCGCCTTCGCTCTTGCCGGCATCCACGTAGCTCAGCACAGTTTCCAACTGTTCCTTCGAGACGATGGCCCCCATGCGTGTCTTGGGGTCCATTGGATCGCCCGGCACCATGCGCTCGGTGCGCTCGACAACGCGGTCGATGAACTCCTCGGCGACCGACTTCTCGACCAACAGCCGCGAGCCCGCGGCGCATACTTCGCCCTTGCCGTAGAAGATGCCATTGGTGGCCCCCTTGGCGGCGGCGTCGAGATCGGCGTCGGCAAACACCACGTTGGGGGACTTACCACCGAGCTCCAGCGTGATCCTCTTCAAGGTGTCGGCCGAGCGGCGCAAGATGCCCTGTCCGGTCGACGTGGCGCCGGTGAAGGCGATCTTGTCGATGCCCGGGTGCTCGACAAGCGCGTTGCCGACCACCGCACCGCTGCCGGTGATGACGTTCAGCACGCCGGGCGGCAAGCCTGCCTGCGAAGCCAGTTCGGCCAACTTCAGCGCCGTCAACGAGGTGTTGCTCGCCGGTTTGACGATGACCGTGTTCCCCATCGCCAGGGCCGGGGCGATCTTCCAGGAGGCCAGCAACAACGGGAAGTTCCAGGGCACGATGGCGGCGACCACACCCAACGGTTCGCGCAGCGTGTAATCCAGCGCGTTGCCGCTCACCGGGATGACCTCGCCATGCACCTTGTCCGCCCATCCGGCGTAGTACTGGAACACCTCGGCGACCATTGGAATGTCGACGTACCGCGACTCGAAGATGGGCTTGCCGTTGTCGATGGTCTCCAGGATGGCGACCTCTTCGAGGTTCTCGCGCAGCAGCTCGCCGATACGCCAGATAATGCGCCCGCGCTGGCGCGCCGGCATTTCCGACCAAGGCCCGCTCTCGAAGGCAGCGCGCGCCGCCGCTACCGCGGCGTCGACATCGTCGACACCCGCTGAGGCGATGTCGACGATGGGCTGCTCGGTTGCGGGGTTGATCGAGACGAACGTCGCGCCCCCTTTGGCGTCCCGGAACTCTCCATCGATGAAGAGCTTGACGGGAGCCCCGGCGATGGCGTCGGCGACTTCGACTGACATCGCTATTCTCCTTACCCGGTGGGTGCAAGAACGGCCGCAGGGGAGGAGCCCTGCAGGCCGAAGTGAAACTACGGTGACCTGCTAGCGGCCCTTGAATTCGGGCTTTCTCTTGTCGATAAACGCCTGCAATCCTTCTTGTGCATCCTCGGTCACGAAGAGACGATTCTGCAGCTCACGCTCGAGCGCCATGGCGCCGCTGAACGGCATCTCAGCCCCTTCTTGAACAGCAACTTTGATCAGCCCGATAGCCTTGGTAGCGCCGGCGTTCAACTTCGCAGCGTATTCCTTGGCAAACTCCACGGCGTCGCCTTCACACACGTCGTTGACCAACCCGATGTCCTTGGCTTCCTCGGCCGAGATCATTCGCCCGGTGATCATCAGATCGATGGCGCGCGACTTGCCGACCAGGCGCGGCAAGCGCTGGGTGCCGCCGGTTCCGGGAAGCACGCCGAGGGTGACCTCCGGGAGGCCGATCTGACCGCCGCTACGCATGAAGCGAAGGTCGCACGCCATGGCGATCTCGAGGCCGCCGCCAACGCAGTGCCCATTGAGCGCCGCGATGACGATCTTAGGGATGCGCTCGATCTCCATCAGGGTTTCTTGGCAGTGCAGGCAGAACGCCGCTTTGTACGCCGGATCGCTTTGCTTGAGCATCTTGATGTCGGCACCCGCCGAGAAAATCTTCTCGCTACCCGTCAAAATCATGACGTTCACGTCGGTGTCCAAACGAACGTCCTCGATGATCGCATCGAGCTCTTTCATGACCTCGAAGTTGTAGGTGTTGGCGGGCGGCATGGTGATCGAGACGATCGCCGTGCCGTTTTCCTTCTCGACGGTAAAACCGTTGTAGGACATGCACGAACTCCTGATGGATAGGACATGGGTACGGCAGAAAGTCGTGGACACCCGGGGTGTCGCGAGGCATCGCCGCGCCCCCGGACGCACGGGGAATTTACCATATGCTAGAGTTTGCGCCTGCGGCGATTACCGGCTGCCGTGCGACACAATGGATGCGCAGCCTGTTACCAACAGCAACCTCGGATTCGAGTCTATGCGGGTCAAAGTCGTTCGCACGCCCGGCGAATTGCGCGACAGTATCGGGCATAAAGTAATCGTCCGTAAGGACTGGGAAGGCACCGTCGAAAGCGAGCTTTCCGCGGATGAGGTAGCCCTAGCCGGCTTCCATCCGAAGCAGCAGGAAACGTTCTACTCGATCAAGTTCGACGCCTGGGAGCAGTCGATCGTACTGCCGGCGACGCTCATTGTCGTGTTGAGCGTGCCCGAGAGCGCCGACTAACCCGGGCAGCCCGGATATCTCAACGGGTCACGGCTGCGCGAGCGCGATGGCGCACGAGTACTGCGTTGCGCTTGATCCAGGCTAGTTTTCCCCGCCGGCGGCCCCGCGAACACGCCCCACTTTTTCCCACGCGCGCAGCGCGAAGCGATCGGTCATCCCCGCCACGTAGTCCGCGATTACAGCAGTCTCCCCCATGCTCTCAACGCGCGCCTGGTGTCGCTCCGGCAACAGGCCCGGGTCCTGTTGATAGGCGACAACGAGACCAGAGATGATGCGGCGTGCGCGGCGCATCTCATTCTCCACGCGAGGGCTACGGTATAGCTTTCGCATGAGGAACGAGGCGATTACCTCGAGGGCTGCAACGATTTCAGGACTGTGTCCTACGAGACGCTCGTCGTTCGAGCGTAGATCCTCCACGCTGTCGATGCCGGCTTCGCCGATGCGCCTCGCCGAGGTTTCGACAAGGTCGGTGACCAGCAGGTCGAGCAGGGCGCGGATGGTCTCGTTGAAGCGCTGCCGGTCGTCGCTCCTGGGATAGCGACGGACTTGCTCCTCGTAGAGCCGGGCAAATATCGGTAATTCCGCCACCAGCGCGTCGGCTGAGAGAATATGGGCTTCGACGCCGTCGTCGATGTCGTGCACGTTGTAGGCAATCTCGTCGACCCAATCGATGATCTGCGCCTCCAGCAGGGGCTGAAGATCGGGGCGATAGAGCTCGCGCTCCGCGTGCCGAAAGCGATCGTAGCGGGTGTTGTGCTTGACCAGTCCTTCGCGCACTTCGTAGCTGAGGTTGAGCCCCGGAAATGCGGCGTAGCGCTCTTCGAGCTGCTCGACGATACGTAGCGAGTGGCGGTTGTGCTCGAAGCCTCCAGAGGCCGCAAGCAATGCGTCGAGCTCCTGCTCACCGGCGTGGCCGAATGGTGGATGGCCGAGGTCGTGAGCCAGCGCAATGGCCTCGGCAAGCGTCTGATTCAAGCGTAGCGCCGCGGCTACCGTGCGGGCGATCTGCGCCACCTCGATGGTATGCGTCAGCCGGGTGCGGAAATGGTCGCCTTCGTAGTTGGGAAAGACCTGCGTCTTGTACTCCAGGCGGCGGAACGCGCGAGCGTGGATGATCCGATCGCGATCGCGCTCAAAACAGCTGCGATAAGCGTGCTCGGGCTCCGCATGGCGTCGCCCTTGGGAGTTCTCCGCGCGCGCCGCATAGGGCGCTAATTCGATGGAATCCCGCCGCTGACTCATCGGCTCCAACTCGCTGCTAGCAGGCCGTCGTGGAAGTGATTGTGCCCCGCCCCCGGCGGCGGAAGCGCCTCCACGACCATAGAATCACCGCGCGCAAAAGGGAAACAGGCGCCGGCGCCGAGCTCCGATCATTGACCGGCCGGGGAGCGACCGGCTACGCTGTAGATGTGGGTCCCCTCCACTTGATAGCCCCTCCTTCCGACTCGCGAGGGCCCGTCGCCGTTTGGCGATGCCTGAGAACGGGGGTGTAGAGATGTTGTGCCGACACGCGGTTCGCTGTGGCTCCACGATCACGGCTATCCTGTGCGCCGCTCTGCCGCTGGGAGCGTTCGCCCAACAGGCCACCCCAAGCAACCATCGAACAGAGATACCGGCTCGCCTGCGTCATCTCGAGGGGACGGTCACGGTGCAGCGGGCCGCCGCCGGGGAGACCGAGCAAGCGGTCATGAACCTGCCGCTAGGCAGCGGCGATCGTATCTGGAGTTCGGAGAGCGGTCGCGTCGAGATCATGTTCGAAGACGGCACTTCCCTATGGATGTACGCCGAAACGACCTTGGATTTCGTCAGCCTGCCGCGGCCCGAGGGACTCAATGGCGCCATCGTGCGCCTGTGGACGGGCAGCGTGTTCGTGCAGCGCCCCGCCCCGCAAAGTGGCACCCTCCTGCCGTTGCGCATGGATTCCCCCGCCGGCACGGTGACCTTCGACCAAGCCGGCCTGTTCCGCGTCGACCTGGACGAGGACGGTCGCGTGTGGCTGTCCGCGTACGACGGCTCGGCGTCGCTTGACGCCGGCGGCCTGAGCGAGCGCGTGTATGCCGGGCAGCGAACCTTGGCGGAGCTCGAAAGCGCCCCGGCTCGAGCCGTGGCGTTCAACACTTCGGAGGCCGACGCGTTCAGCAACTGGCGCGACGAGCGCATGGCGCTGCTCGCCTCCACGCAGCAATACGTGCGCCAACGGGACTACGTGCCCGGCAACATCTCGTCGTACGCCGCCGACCTCGAACCCTATGGCAACTGGAGCTACCACTCCACCTACGCCGCCTGGTATTGGAAACCCTACGCGGCGGTGGCGTGGTCGCCCTACCGGCACGGCCGTTGGGTGTACACCTACGCCGGCTGGAGCTGGGTGCCGGAGGCGTCCTGGGGTTACGTGACGACGCACTACGGTCGTTGGCAGCACGGTAGCGGCGGCTGGATGTGGTTTCCGGGTCGTGTGTGGGCTCCCGCCAGCGTGCGTTGGTACGTGGGCGGCGGTTATGTGGGCTGGGCACCGCTCAATTATTGGGGTCGTCCGGCGGTCAGCTTCGGCGTCCACATCGGCGGCGGGCTCAGCGTCAGCTTCGGCGGCTACTACAACTACCCCTACTACAGCTACTACTACCCCTACTACGGATACGGATACTCGTATTGGGGCTACCGCTCGTGCTACCGCTGTGGCGGCAAGGTTGGCAGGGGCGGTTGGGGCTACGACCGGGTGGTGCACGACTCGTCGCAGCGCCGGGAGACCGATCGCATCGGTCCGCTCGGTTCGGCGTCCGGTACGGGCCGTGTCGTTGCCGGCCGAGGATATTCCTCCGGGCTGGCCGACGCCTGGACAGTTGTTCCGGCGGACCAGTTCTCCACCGCAGAGGTCGGCCGCGTCGCCGTCGCGCGCTCGGCGCTTCCCAAGAACCTGAACCAGGCCTCCAAGGCGTTGCTATCGGGTAATTTGCGCACCCGGCGGCCGTCGACGTTGGTACCCGACGCGGCGCGCCGCGCCCGGCCCACCACCGTGTCGCCGAGTCGCCTGGCGCTGGGTTCGTCTGATGCCAATACGGCGGTGCGCTCCACCAGCCGCGGTGCGCAGACGGCGCTCGATGCGAGTGCGCCGCGCCGCACTGCGCGCGCCCGCTCGGCTACCGCTGCGGGCAACCCCGCCGCGGTGACTCAAGCAACGCGCCGCACCGCCGGCGCCTCTTCAAACGCTCGCCGTGCGGTACCCACTACCGGTCGCGCACCCCGCGCTAGCGCCCCCAGCGCTGGGCGCTCCACGACGTCCGGACGAGCGGTGACTCCTGCCCCCAAGGCAGACAGCAGGTCGGCACTATCTCCGAGTACCCGCCGCGCCTTGCGGCGCGACCCCAGAGTGGCGCCCCGATCAACCGTACCCGCCGCATCGGCAGCCGCGCGCGTGGCGCTCGGCCGGAGTTCCTATCCTTCATCGGGTGCTGCGCGCCGGGCGCTGACCTCGCCACGCACCACCTCACCGCCGACACAACGGCGGAGCGGCACGGTACGCAGTTCCCCGCAGCGCAGTGCCTCCCCAAGAGCTCGTGACCTGATGCCGGCACGATCCGCCCCCTCGCCGCGCAGCTCGGGGTCACTACGCGCCGCGCCGACGGTTCGCCGCGCCCCCACGGC
>SMVA01141191.1_pt1 | contig 13446 bp, 13 predicted proteins | sample 2456451 | NCBI WGS metagenome assembly SMVA01 (sample SAMN11095933, study PRJNA526329) | marine sediment metagenome | biome: Marine sediment; feature: Surficial sediment; material: Deep marine sediment; isolation source: Hadal surficial sediment | place: Pacific Ocean | collected 2014-05 | depth...
ATTTCGCAAATTGTTGTGAGCAAAGTTAAGGATGATCGTTATTTTGTTCAAGTTCCAAAAGTGGATAGATGTATTACCTGCCACACTTTTATCGATCAAAAAGGCTATGAAGATCAAAAAAATCCTTTCATGACCCACCCCAAATTGGATTTAATGGTGGGAATGAAATCACCACATCCCATGAAAGAAATGGGTTGTACCTCTTGTCACGGAGGTGAAGGCCATCGGGTGGTGGACTTTAATGCCGCCGCTCACACGCCTAACAATAAAAAGCAAGAAGCAGAATGGGTGAAAAAATATCACTGGCATGCTCCTCATAAAATTCCACAGCCAATGTATCGACTTAAAGACACTGAGGCCTCTTGTATTAAATGTCACCAGGGAGTGGAGTTCATTCCGAGGGGCAAGGTGGTTAATCAGGGTTATCGCAATATTGAAAAATTTGGCTGTTATTCTTGTCACAAAATTAAAGGGTTTGAGTCTCGAAGAAAAAGAGCACCGTCTCTTAAAAAAATTGCATCTAAAGTAAGTAAGGAATTTTTTAAAAACTGGGTATGGTCGCCTAAGGCCTTCAACCAACACACAAAGATGCCTACCTATTTTGACCAGGACAACAACCGAAAACCTGAATTTATGAAAAAGAACATGGCAGAGGTAAATGCCATGGCCGATTATATCTGGAATATCTCTCAAGACTATAAGGCCAAATATACCTACAAGGGCGGAAACGCTAAAAAGGGTAAAGAATTAATTGCCGAAGTGGGTTGTATTGCTTGCCACGGAGTTGAAGGTCTTGAAGAGCAATCGAAAAAAATTGGCGCCTATGCCGGGCCTTACTTAACGGGCACCGGATCTAAAATTAAAAACCCAGATTGGCTCGTTACATGGCTGATCGAACCAGATCATTTCGACTCAGATACAATTATGCCCTCCTTTAGACTTTCAAAAAGAGAGGCCAGTCACATTACCGCTTATCTATTAAGTCTAAAAAATAAAAAGTTCGAAAGACTTAAGTTTGAACCCATGGATAAAAAAGAGCGAGATGATATCCTGCTAACTTACTTGCAGACTTTTGATACCGAGGTATCGGCGAAAGCAAAACTGGCGAAAATGTCCGATCTAGACAGAACTCTGGAACTGGGAAAAAGATCAGTTGGTAAATACGGTTGTTATGGTTGTCACTCCATCACAGGATTTGAAAAGGCCACAGGACTTGGGGTTGAGCTCTCTGAAGAGGGATCTAAACCGGTGTCTCAGTTTGGCTTTGGGCACATGAAAATTGCTCACAACAGAAGGGCATGGATTTTTAACCATCTGCAAAACCCCAGACAATGGGATGTTGGGGTGGATAAGGCCTTTAAAGACCTTCTCATAATGCCAAACTTTAATATGAGCAAAAAAGAGGCCGAGTCCATTACCACCGTTCTTCTCGGAATGGTTAGTGACAAGATTCCTCTAGAAGGTCAAAAACGACTTAACGAATATGAACAAGTGGTTGCCACCGGAATGAAAGTGGTTAACAAGTTTAACTGTATTGGTTGCCACCAAATCGATGGCGAATATGGAGACATCTTAAAATATTATGAAGATGAAGATATCAATGCCGGCCCCCCCAGACTTGTAGGTGAAGGTCACCGAGTTCAAACGGATTGGTTCTATCACTTTTTAAATGACGTAGTAGAAATTCGGCCTTGGCTGGATATAAGGATGCCTTCTTATAATTTAACCAGTGATGAGCGAAATAAAATTGTGGCCATGTTCCAGGCCAAGTCAAAGCAAAATACCTTCGAGGAAAAAGTTGAGAAGGTGAGATGGCTTCCTGGAGAAAAAAGAGGGGCCCTCGCCCTGTGGAAATCCTATGACTGTGCTTCTTGCCACACTCAAGGGTTTAACAAAGAGGAACCAACAGCACCAAACTTGGCCATGTCCAGAGATCGACTGCGCGAATCTTGGATTAAAAAATGGCTTAGAGATCCCGGCGCTATTTTAGAAGGAACTACCATGCCCAACTTTTGGGAAGATGGTGAGGCCACAGATGAGGATATTTTTGGTGGAGATGTGGATCGGCAGATAAATGCCCTGACCAAGTATATTCTGGAACTAGCAAGTAAGAAAAAACAAAAAATGTAGGAGAGAAAAAAATGTCATCTCACGCTCAACCAAAAGACCTAGTCTACCCCAACGATAAACAATTCGGCTTTGCCTCGCCGGGAAAAATTGGGATGTGGGTTTTTCTTGGTACCGATGCCATGGCCTTTGCAGGACTGTTAATAGGTTACGCTGTAATGAGAGCGGAAAAAAACTGGCCGGATCCGGTTGAGGCCCTTGGTGGTGTTGGACTATCCGGTTTTATGACCTTTCTACTTATCTGTAGTTCGCTTTCCATGGTTTTTAGTATCGATGCCTGTAAAGGGGGGAACCGGGAAAAGACGATCAAGTGGCTTTTAGTCACAATTTTTGGGGGAATCTCCTTCCTTTCACTGCAGGTCTATGAGTACGCTCATCTAATCGGTGAACTTAAAATGACCTTGACGGGGTTCACTTTTAAGGAGGTTTTTTATCCCCATTTTGGCTCAACCTTTTATATGGTAACGGGCTTTCACGGTCTGCACGTTCTCTCTGGTGTTCTCTATTTAACGTATATGCTTAAATCGGCCATTGATGGACGTTTTGATCATGGCAATTACAATCAATTGGAAATCGCTGGTCTTTTCTGGCACTTTGTTGACCTGGTTTGGATCTTGGTCTTCACCTTTATCTATTTATTATGATTAAAGGTTTTTTACTTTTTCTAATTTCATTTCAAGCTTGGGGTTGTCCGGGATGTCTGGCATCCTCAAAGGATGGAAGTGCTGATCTGACAGTGCTTATTCTGGGTATTTTTATTCTACTTTGCTATATTCCCTTCTATGCACTATTTAAAACTATTATAAAATATAAAGATATAAATAATACCTAGGATATGATGGAAATAAGCAATCTTCCGGCGCTCAATGCTTTTTTAAATACCTGTTCTACTATTTGCTTAGTCTTGGGGTTTATCGCCATTAAGAAGAAAAAAGTGGAAATTCATAAAAAATTTATGGGTTCAAGCTTTGTTTTTTCGGCAATGTTTTTATCATCTTATCTTTACTACCACTACCACGTAGGTAGTGTGGCCTTTACTGGAACCGGATTTGTTAAAACTGTTTATCTTACTATTCTTATCCCTCATATAATTTTAGCAGTGGTAATGGTTCCCATGATTCTGACGACCTTTTATTTCGCTCTTAAAGGAAACTTTACGGCCCATAAAAAAATAGCAAGATGGACCTTTCCTATCTGGATATATGTCTCCTTTACTGGAATCATCATCTATTTCATGCTCTATAAGTGGTTTGCTTAAAATTTTATCTTGGGCCAAAATAGTAATATGTTCTCATGGAAGGAGATAGTCTTGGATAAAAAAGAAATCGAAACTCTTGCTAAAGATTTAGATCAGGCACGCAAATTTAGTTGCCCTCTCAATCAAAAAATAAAACCCTTAAGTCTTGATGAGGCCATCTCTGTTCAAGAAGAGGGAATCAAGCTCAGGCAAACTAGAGGGGAGATAGTTACTGGCCTTAAAATAGAAGGAGACTCCCTCTGGGGTTACCTTACTAATCAAATGAACTTGGTACCTGGGTGTAAATTTTCCAGAGCAGAATCCATTATGCCAAAAATCAGACCACATCTGGCAATCTTTATTGATTGCCACCTTAAGGGGTCGCTAACCCCCGAAGAAGTTCTAAATGCGACATCTGGAGTAAGCTCAGCACTTGAAATACTAGATTCAAGGTTTGGTGAAACAACCTCTATAGAAGAGCAAGTCTGCGATAATTTTTCCACCAGCTATTACCTACTAGGAAAGACCAGAGTGGATCCAAAGGAAGTGGATCTTAAAAATTTACAGATGACACTGCAAGTTGACAGCTACACCGCTATGAGTAACTCCCTTACCCAAGATCCCTTAATCGCCATAGCCAGGTTATGCGAAAGGGGAATGGAGATTCCAGCAGGAATGGTTATTTTAACTGGGTTGACCCTTCCTCCCATAGATTTAAATGAAGGAATGAATATTTCCCTCCATATCGATTCACTTGGTTGTCTGCCCCTGGCGATTATCTAGCTGATAACTCGATGTATAATTGGCGCAAGGTTTCTTTATTATTGTTATCTTTTGTGCGATAGAAGAGTGTCAAATTAAAATAGGTCATCGCATAATGCCCCTTAGATACTTAAGTCTAGCAACTTTATTTATTACTTTTTTGCTGATTATTCTAGGCGGAATAGTACACAATACTGGCTCTTCCCTGGCCTGTCCTGATTGGCCGTTATGTTATGGGCAGTTTTTTCCAAAAATGGAAGGCGGAATATTAATTGAACATGGCCATCGACTTTTAGGATCACTAGTTGGTTTTTTAACCATCATGATGGTTTTTATCGCTAGAAAAGAAAAACCTTTTGTTTTTAAACTGACCATCCTCGCCTTAATCATGGTGATCGTTCAGGGCATTCTCGGTGGTATTACCGTTATCTATAAACTTCCCACTGTCGTTTCCACCACTCACCTAGGCCTTTCTCTAATATTTTTTTCCACTTTGATTCTAATTAATCACCAGACCTTTAAGGTGGATACTACCAATACTGAATTAACTAAAAATAATTGGAATCCAGATTTAAAATTTGGAGTTCTTTTCACTACTGGATTAATTTATCTACAAATTCTGCTTGGCGCCTTTATGAGACATTCCGGAGCAGGAGCTTCCTGTGGGCTGGGAAAAAACTATATGTTTAAGTGCCTGCAGGATTGGTGGCCTTCTCTTCCTATTGCTCAACTGCATATGAGTCATAGGATTTTTGCTGTTATTGTTTTTTTTGCCGCCCTCTATTTTTTAGGTAAAAGTATAAAAAGTTTTTGGGCCCAAAAGAAAGGCCTTGTAGTCCTACCTATTTTAATCATTACCGCTATTTTAGGACAGGTTATGTTAGGACTTCTAACTGTTGGACTCAATATGGCGGTTGCTCCCACTGCTGCCCACTTAGGTCTTGCAGCAGTCTGTTTGGGGCTTTTATGGAAATATTATCTTACCCTCAATTCGTTAGAGACATCTCTTTTTGAAACAAGACCTGTCACCAAACTTGCTAGCTATATTAATTTAACAAAACCCAGGCTGTCTGCCCTGGTTGTTGTAACCGCCCTAATTGGGATTATATCCGCCCCCGGTGAAATTTATTTTTTTAAAGCAGTTGTTGCGGTGATTTGGATTACCCTGACGGTGGCAGGAGCATGCGTTTTAAATTGCTACATAGAAAGAAATATTGATTTAAAAATGAAACGCACTAAGGATAGACCTCTACCCGCCGGGCATTTGGAAGCTAAACAGGCATTAATTTTTGGTGTGTTTTTACTGTTAATATCGCTTCCTCCTCTTTTTATTTGGATTAATTTTCTGACCGGTTTTTTGGCCTCAGTGGCCGCTCTACTCTATCTCTATGTCTACACGCCGCTCAAGAAAAAATCAGAATGGGCGGTGCTAATTGGTGCCATTCCCGGTGCCATTCCACCACTTTTAGGTGTGACTGCAGTAACTGGGCAAGTTACTGCAATGGGTATTGCGCTATTTGCAATCCTTTTTGTTTGGCAACTTCCGCACTTTCTCGCCATCTCTCTTCTCTATGAAGATGATTACACCGCAGCAGGAATAAAAGTGTTTCCTAATGTGAAGGGAGTCGTGACAACTAATAGAAAAATATTTTATTTTACCTTTCTATTATTTTTTGTTGCGCTGATTCCTTGGTTTTTAAATGCTGCCTCTGTGGCCTACCGAAATTCAGCTTTTGTTTTAGGAGGAGTACTTCTTTTATTTGCCCTTCGAGTGTTAAGGGGAAAAGGTGAACTTAGTCTGGCGAGAAATTATTTCTATTTTACGCTTCTTTACCTACCGCTTCTCTTAGGGTCTTTAGTATTTTTTAAATAGGAAAATGGGGCAATTATCGCTATAATGGCCCATGTTTTATTGATATATTTCGGAATTTTTTCCTAAAGGAAAATAGTTATGACCAGGTTGTTATTCATTTTGCTGTTAGGCCTTTGTAATGTGGCCATGGCCGGAGATGCTAGTTCTGCTCTTGAACCAAGTATTTGGGATTCTTTTCATTTTCCCGAGGACATTTCAGAAAATGGCCATCTAATTGATTGGCTCTTCAATTATACCACCTACATGATTATCTTCTGTTTTCTTTTTGTGGTTATGGGGTTAGTTGGATTTTCATTTTTCTATTATCACACAAGACATCCTAAACCGTATTACACTTATGGAACCAAGAGAACGCAAATTTATGTCGCCACCTTTATCGGTATCGCCGTCTTCTTTGGCATCGATTTAAATCTCGTTCGGATCTCCAATGATGATTTCACCAAAGTGTTTATAAACTGGCCGGATGAAAAAGAAGAAAAAGTAATACGGGTTGAAGTGATGGCCCAGCAATGGATGTGGAAGTTTAGATACGCAGGAAAAGATGAATTATTTAATACCGAAGATGATGTGGTTACGTTAAATGATTTAAGAGTTCCGTTAGGTACCAAAGTTTCTTTTCAAATAACTTCTAAAGACGTCATCCACTCATTTTTCATTCCCAATGGAAGAAGAAAAGTAGATGCCATCCCGGGTAGGATCACCCGCATGTGGATGCAATTTAAAACGGCCGGGACTTGGGATATCGCCTGTGCCGAGATGTGTGGGACTCATCACTACATGATGAAGGCCTCCCTAAAAACACTTTCAGAGAAAGATTATAATATTTGGATGAAACAGGCGCAAACTTACGCCGTGGCAGAAAATGATGTGGAAAATCCCGATGTATTTTGGGGTTGGAAATGGGATTAAGGGAGAGAGAATAAAATGGCATTTTTTGAACAGCATATTCACGATGCACCAGATACATTTTTAAAAAAATATATTTTTACCACTGACCACAAAATAATTGGAAAACAATTTCTTTGGATGGGGATTTTCTTTCTAGGTGTCGGGGGCATGATGGCCCTCATGATTCGATGGACTCTCGCTTTTCCAGGGCAGGCATTTCCAGTCATCGGGACTTTTTTGTTCCCTGATACTGCTGGGGTTGTACCTCCTGATACCTATGCCATGCTTTTTACTTTGCATGGAACCATCATGATTTTTTACGCTATCACGCCAATTTTAATCGGTGCTTTTGGAAACTTTTTAATACCGCTGCAAATTGGTGCCAGAGACATGGTTTTTCCTGCTATGAATATGGCCTCTTTTTGGATTTCCCTTTTATCCGGGATCGTTCTGTTATCTAGTCTCTTCTTACCTCTTGGAGCGGCCGCTAGTGGATGGACTTCTTATCCAACTCTTTCAACCTTAATAGGTAGTCCAGGAATGGGGCAGACCCTGTGGACACTTGCGATTTTTATGTTGGGGATAGGGTCTACGCTTGGAGCGATTAACTACATCACCACCATTATCACCCTAAGAGCACCAGGAATGGGCTATTTTGATATGCCTCTCGCCATTTGGGGAATATTTATGACGGCCATCTTAAATGCGATTTTTCTACCGGTTTTAGGGGCCGGTTGTTTGCTGCTATTATTTGATCGCTTATTCGGAACTACCTTTTTTCTTGCAGGGGCCATTGCCACTAATGGAAGTGGAGACCCGGTTTTATTTCAGCACGTCTTTTGGATTTTTGGTCACCCGGAAGTCTATATTTTAATTCTTCCCGCTTGGGGAATCGTATCAGATCTTCTGGCCTATTTTTCCCGCAAGCCGGCCTTTGGGGCAAAGACAACTGCTCTTTGTATGATCACCATAACCATCCTTTCAACACTCGTGTATGGGCATCATATGTTCACCACGCAAATGAGTCCGCTGTTAACTCAGACTTTTATGACTCTTACTATGGTTATCTCAATTCCTTCCGCTATCTTTTTTACCAATTGGCTGGGAACTCTTTGGCGGGGATCAATTCGCCTTGATTCGCCCATGCTATTTTCTATGGGTGTAGTCTTTGTTTTTGGGCTAGGCGGTTTAACCGGTCTATACCTGGGAACTGTTACAACTGATATTTATTTGCATGATACTTATTTTGTAGTTGGTCACTTCCATTACACCATGGCCGCATCAGTCCTTCTTGGAGGCTTTGCCGCAGTTTATTTTTGGATGCCTAAAATGTTTGGTGTGATGATGAATGAGTGCCTGGCCAAGTGGCATTTCTGGCTCAGCTTCATCGGACTCAACGGTATTTTTATGGGCATGATGATTCTTGGGTACGCGGGAATGCATCGAAGACTATACAACCCTTTTGTCTACGATTTTATGAAGAGAATGGTGCCAATGAACACTATGGTTACCTGGGCGGCGCTAATGATGGGCGCAGCACAACTTATCTTTGTGTACAATTTTATTCACACTTTGATCAAAGGAAAGAAAATAGAAGATCCCAATCCTTGGAAGGTGGGAACTTTGGAATGGACCATACCTTGTCCTGCCCCTCATTATAACTTTAAAGAAATTCCAGTTGTAAGATGTGGCCCGCATGAGATGGGAAATCCAAATCTTCCTGAAGGCAAGGATTTTCAATTTCAGACAGAAGAATTGGTAAAAGTTTAGATGATGGTGGAAAAAGCAGAAAACATTATTGATGGGAAAACAGTGGTGGCCTCCATTGGGATGCTGGTCACCATCATTTCCCTTTCCATGCTTTTTGCCACTTTATTTCTGAGCTTTTTTCTATATCGTTTCCAGGCCACGCAGTGGCCACCCATGAATCTAGATAGAGTTGATCAGTTTTTTCCTGCTTTAAGTTCAATCTTTATTGTTTCAAGCTCTTGGTTTTATGAGGTGTTTAGAAGTAAAAAGTCTAAGTACAGTTTTTTACTGTCCCTCTGCTTAGGGCTTGCTTTTTTTACCACCCAATTTCTGTTTTGGCAGGATCTTAAGTCTGTAGGTATCTTTGCCAGTTCAGGGATTTATGGCTCTTTAATTTATGCTTTTACCTGGATTCATTCCGGACACATGGCGATTGGACTTGCCATGCTTTTTTATTTATTACCCAGTGTCTTAAAAGAAGATTTTACGCGAAAAATTCGCATAGTTAATATTGGCAAATTTTGGCATTTTTTGGCCGTGGTTTGGCTGATGATATATTTATTTTTGTTTGTTCTTTAAAATAAGGATGATTATGAAAACGTGGTTCCTAATTCTTTTTGTCGCCAGTCTCACCTCTTGTAATGAGAATGCCTTTCATGAAGATAAAATTTTTGCTGGGGGTGTAATCGCTACCAAGGCCCAGTTGAACTCCGGGAAGCAAGTTTATATGGAATACTGTATGGCCTGTCATGGTGCCAAGGGTGATGGAAAAGGAGTCGCCTCCAAAGGCATGTCCAATCCACCTAGAAACTTTACCCTAGGTATTATTAAGTTTGGTAAAGTTGTCTCTGGTGATCTGGTTCACGACGACACTTTAATTTCCATTATTAAAAAAGGTCTGCATGGTTCAGGGATGCTCCCTTGGGATGTAAGTGAAATCCAGGCCCTAAATGTTGTTCAATACATAAAAACCTTCGCTCCCGATACTTGGGAGGGGAAGGATAAAACCCTTGGTGAAAAAATTAAAATCACCAAAAACCCCTACGGAATTGCTAGAAATTCCAGCGCTATCACAAGAGGTCGAGAAGTTTATCACCTCGAGGCCCAGTGCTGGACCTGTCACAGGGCCTATGCCGGTAAAGCAGAACTTGATGCCATGAGCATGAAGGTGAATGGGGAAAAATTTGAGGACTACGACGAGGAAATGTATCAGCTGAAAATTCAAGAAGGCGATCATGGATATAAAAATATGCCCCCTGATTTTACCTGGCATGCTGTAAAATCCGCCTCAACTGTTGAAGAGTTGTATGTGAGAATTGCTGCAGGCGTTGGCGGTACCACCATGGCCTCTTGGCAAGATACTATTGAAGATGATGATATTTGGGCCGTTGCCCATTATGTAAAATACCTGATGGATCTTAAGGATAAGCAAGAGAGAAATGAGTTAATAGGGAAGTTACCTTAGGTTAATAGAGGTAAAATTTATGAGTACACAAGCTATTGCCCTTAAAAGGGATGAAACCTTCATTCAAAAATTGGTTTTGAATAAAACCTTTTGGTTCATTTTTATCCTTTTTGGATTTTCTTATCCCATTATTAAATCACTAAACCGGGAGCTGCCAAATGACCTTCCCGTTTTATACACCCTGGCGGATTATCAGCTCACCAACGGATTTGGAAAACCCTTTGGCAGTAATGACCTTAAGGGAAAGGTTTATGTGGCCAGTTTTGTTTTCACCAGTTGTCCTTCCACTTGTCCGGCGATGATGAAAAAAATGCAGGTAATTCAAAAAAGACTGAGAGGTCTTGGAACTAAAGTGGGTATTGTCACTTTTAGTGTAGATCCAGAGACGGATACGCCGCCAGTTCTTAACAAATATGCCAGAAGATTTAAGGCCAATCCTTATGTCTGGTCTTTTTTAACGGGCCCAACAGCGGATGTTAAAGACATAGTCATAAACAATTTTAAAGTTGCCATGGGGGAGAAAAGTCCTGGTATGATGGATATAGTCCATAGTGAAAAAATATTTTTAGTGGATAGGGACGGCCAAGTTAGAGGTCTTTATTCGATGGATAAACAACATGTGGATCAGTTAATGATCGATATGGGAATTTTAGTAAATAAACCAAATAAAACCATTTAGGAGAGTTAAGGTGAGCGGTGAAGTTTATAAAGGACATAAAAAAGAATACATCATAGTATTTGTCATCTTGAGCGTGCTTACCGTGATTGAGCTTTTTATTCCGAGTATGGAAAATCTTACCAAACTTATTAAAGGTATCTTACTTACAATATTCGCTGGTGGTAAGGCCTTCTTTGTCGCTTATTTTTTCATGCATTTAAAAGAAGAAAAGCCTTGGTTAAAATTTATTGCCCTCATTCCACTTTTAGCCCTCCTCTTTGCATTTGTTTTAGTTTTAGAAGGTATTTACCGTTAGACGTTAAAAGGATTATTTATGAGTAAACAATTTGAATCTTCGGTAGTTCACAAAGAGTTAAAATTTAGAACTGGTAAAGTAGAGTTGGATAGGACTCCAAAAAAACAATTTTCCCTAGGAACTTATACGGGAATCATTCCTTTTCTAATTTTTGTTTTCTTTCTTATTAAAACCTTTATCTACATTAAAGATCCCAAGAGACACGGGAAATAACAGTTATCTTTTCTTCACACTAAAAGAAACAATCACATCATTTTTTGAAATTTTATCAATTACTTCCATGCCTTTCACTACTTGCCCTATGACTGTGTATTTTCCATCGAGATGAGGAAGTGTGGTTAAGGCAATATAAAATTGAGAATCTGAGCTATCTGGGTCTTCACCATGGGCCAGGGCCACGGTGCCCTTTATATGAGGGATAGAATTAAATTCGCTCTTTAAAAGGGTTCCCGATCCTCCCCTGCCAGTCCTCGTGGGATCACCACTTTGAATGATAAACTTGGGGATTACCCGGTGAAATTTAAGGCCATCATAAAACCCTCTCTTTATAAGTCCAATGAATTGAGTGACACTTTTTGGCGCCTCACGAGAGTAGAATTTTATTTCTATTTTACCGTGGACAGTTTTTAAAAGGGCGGTCAAAAAGGTGAGTCCATTTTTATCTACTCTTAGGACCGTGGTCTTTAACTCTTCCGGGAAAGAGGGTGTTTCTGGAGCTGGAGTCTTTTTGGTGCACCCAGCAAAAAGCAATATAACTATTAGAAAAGTGGTAAGTTGACCCTTCACTGTCTGACCCTATTTTAAATTCTCCTAAATTAAACCATAAATACCTAATTTTTTTAAGGTTTCCCTGGATTACACAGTCATAATTTTTTTTTAAAAAAAAGGTGAAAGTTTAAAAATATTGTTGACTTAGCTTAGGCCTTCCAATAATATCCGTCTTACGCAATTTTGAAATTGAGTGACAAAACTCGTTAAACGGGCCTTAATTTCTATGCGTTTTTTTAAAATTTAATACAGTAAAAAAGGCAAATTTAAGGGGTTTACCTCTTGAATTTCTGCTAAGACGAGAAAGAACCATATAGATTTAGGTTCGACGTAACTAGAGAGTTAGGTACTTCTGTATCTAATTTAGTCGGACGCTAATATCTATTAACTTAGATTTTTAGAATCTAGGGCAACCAAAAATTTTTTTATAAAAATAAATGCCAACATTATGTTTTGATTAGCTTGGAGAGTTTGATCCTGGCTCAGAACGAACGCTGGCGGCGTGCCTAACACATGCAAGTCGAACGAGAAAGTACCTTCGGGTGCGAGTACAGTGGCGCACGGGTGAGTAACACGTAGGTGACCTGCCCTTCAGCGGGGGATAACTAGAAGAAATTTTAGCTAATACCGCGTACGAAATAGCAACTTGAATTAGCTATTTGAAAGGATGCCTCTTTGCAATGCATTCGCTGAGGGATGGGCCTGCGGGACATTAGCTTGATGGTGGGGTAACGGCCTACCATGGCGACGATGTCTAGCCGGATTGAGAGATTGATCGGCCACACTGGAACTGAGACACGGTCCAGACTCCTACGGGAGGCAGCAGTGGGGAATATTGCGCAATGGACGAAAGTCTGACGCAGCAACGCCGCGTGAGTGAGGAAGGGTTTCGGCCTGTAAAGCTCTGTCAAAGTGGAAGAACGGGTAAGGGTCTAATAGGCCTTTATTTTGACGGTACACTTAAAGGAAGCACCGGCTAACTTCGTGCCAGCAGCCGCGGTAATACGAAGGGTGCAAGCGTTGTTCGGATTTATTGGGCGTAAAGCGCGCGCAGGCGGATAAATAAGTCAGATGTGAAATCTCGGGGCTCAACCTCGAAACTGCGTCTGAAACTGTTTATCTAGAGTCTTGGAGAGGGAGGTGGAATTTCGCATGTAGGGGTAAAATCCGTAGAGATGCGAAGGAACATCAGAGGCGAAGGCGACCTCCTGGACAAGTACTGACGCTGAGGCGCGAAAGCGTGGGGAGCAAACAGGATTAGATACCCTGGTAGTCCACGCCGTAAACGATGAGAACTAGATATGGGTGACTTTGACCTCTTCCGTATCGTAGCTAACGCATTAAGTTCTCCGCCTGGGGAGTACGGTCGCAAGACTAAAACTCAAAGGAATTGACGGGGGCCCGCACAAGCGGTGGATTATGTGGTTTAATTCGAAGCAACGCGCAAAACCTTACCTAGGTTTGAAATCCCGAGAATCCTCTGGAAAAGGAGGAGTGCTCTTCGGAGAATTCGGTGACAGGTGCTGCATGGCTGTCGTCAGCTCGTGTCGTGAGATGTTGGGTTAAGTCTCGCAACGAGCGCAACCCCTATCCTTAGTTGCCA
>SMVA01027416.1_pt1 | contig 13445 bp, 13 predicted proteins | sample 2456451 | NCBI WGS metagenome assembly SMVA01 (sample SAMN11095933, study PRJNA526329) | marine sediment metagenome | biome: Marine sediment; feature: Surficial sediment; material: Deep marine sediment; isolation source: Hadal surficial sediment | place: Pacific Ocean | collected 2014-05 | depth...
ACTTGGGGATGAGAGCTGGATCAGGTAGACCCGATCTTCATACCGGTGGAAGCTGGCGGCCTCGGTATCGAGCGCCAGGAGGGTTTCCCCCTCGATCTCGCGAAAGAACCGGCGCAGTTGCTCATCGGTGCGCAGGTAGCTGACGCCGGAGGGGAGTTCGACGGACGAGGCGGAGGCGGGGGGATTCGATGGTGTCACACAAGCAACTTGCACCACCCCACCCGGTGGGGCAACCGGGCGATTTTAGATACACTATACTAACAGTGTCGCGTCAGCGTAGTGTCAGGGAAGGGCTGACAACGGCCTAATCGCGTCGTTTGGCGATCGCCTCGAGAGATTCTGCGATGTCGTTAAGCGCTTTGGCGAGCGTCTTGTAGAAGTCCGCATCCGGCGCTGGAGTTCCGCCCATGGCCGCATCGAGGTGGATTTGCCGGGCGAGCCGGGCCGCGTGGTGGATGTAGTCGGTGGTCACCTGCATGGTCGTCCTCCTGCCGTGGTTGGTACCGCCCGGGGGCTGATTCCCCGAGTTTGGAACGAGGCGGGGCATGCGACACTGAAACTGGCCGATGGGGAGCCCCGTAGGGTCAGATACGGAAGTCGGAAAACCAAACCGATTTTCGTCTGCCGTACTCTTCCTCTCTCCGGTCCCGGGGCCTCGGCCAAGCGTTACATGGCCCCGCGGGCCGTCTCTCTTTTCGGGCGGTAAGGCGGTAAGGCGGTAGGGCGGTAGGCGTTTCATGGACACACCCGACCTGCGCCAATCGTCTTCACTTCCCCTACCGCCCTACCGCCTTACCGCCTTAAGGAGAGGCCCTCCCGTATCCGCGGAAGGGCCCCGTGCTACTTGCCACTCGCTGTACCACCGACGTCCTCACCCCTGGGGCGCGCCCGGGGGATTGTCGCTGTCGAAGATATCTCGATTCTTGGCGATGTATTCGGTCCATTCCGGGGGGGTGTCCTCTTCGGGGAAGATGGCCGTGACCGGGCATTCGGGTTCGCAGGCGCCGCAGTCGATGCACTCGTCGGGATGGATCCACAGTTGTTCATCGTCTTCGTAAATGCAATCGACGGGGCACACGTCAACACATGAGCGGTCCTTCACCCCGATGCATGGTTCTGCAATGATGTACGTCATGCTGAAGAGACTCCTTGGTATTCGTCAGTAGTGCCACGCAGGCAAAGTTATAAGAAAGCCACACCGTTGACGCAAGGGATTTTTCGGCTCGATCGAGAGTTCGCCGCCACCGGCTCTCGAAGAACACTAGATTGGCGTGATGCGCTGCCCACGGTTACCGACGCTTGCCTTCGTGGCTCTCCTTTCCCTTGGGCTCTCGCCACTCGACGCCCAGGTGTGCACCCCGGCGCGAACGGCGCTGGTGTTGTCTGGTGGAGGCGTCAAAGGTCTGGCGCACATCGGCTTGATTCGTGTTCTGGACAGCCTAGGTGTGGCACCCGACCTGGTGGTGGGCACCAGCATGGGGGCCATCGTCGGGGCGCTGTACGCTTCGGGCTACAGCGGCCGCGAACTCGACTCCCTGGTCCGTATCACCGACTTGGAGCGGGTGTTTCAGGCGTACGATCTCCATGGCCCCCAGCGTCTCAGGGGCTTGTCGCCGCTGGTCATCTGGGAGCGGGGCTCGGGTGGTGTCCAGCTGCAGAACGCGGCTGTGAGCGAGGCCGCGATCAATTTTCTGCTGACCCTTGCGATGATGCGCGGCGATCTCATGGCTCGCGGTGATTTCGACTCCCTGCCAATTCCCTACCGTGCGGTCGCCACCAACTTGGCGACTCGGAAACCGGCGATCTTCGCCCGCGGTGATTTGGCTCAGGTGGCGCGGGCGAGCATGGCGGTGCCGGTGGTGTTCGAACCGGTCGAGATCGACGGCGAGTTCTTCATCGATGGAGGGTTGTCGCAGAACGTTCCCATCGCGGCCGCTCGCCAGGCCGGCGCCACCAGGTTGATCATCTCCGACGTCACCAGCGGAACATCCGATTCACTGAACCCGTACTCGGCGATCGCCGTTGGCCAACAGATCGTCAACTATCTGTTCACCCAGGACATCGACACCCTTCCCGGCGATATCTACATCAAGACCGACCTGGCGGATGTGGGGACGCTCGATCTCGATGCAGGCACCGTGGCCCAGGTGCTCGATGAAGGGTACCGGGTGGCTGATTCGGTGATTGGTGGTGCGGTCTGTCTCGAGCCACGCCGTTTACTCCCGGTGGGGCGGCTCCCGACTGTCGTCGGAGCGGTTGGTTCCCGCAGCGGGTCTGCCGACGAAGCCGCGCGTGCGGCGGAGGTACTCCGACTGAAGGCGGGGGCACCGCTCGATCTGGTCACCCTGCGCCGCCGCCTGGCGGTGCTGTCCGAGACGCAATGGTATCGCTCCATCTGGCTGGGGCCGGGCGGCACCGGTGACACCGTGTCGTTCGATATGCAGCTGCGCCCAGCGCCCCGTTGGGTAGGAGGTCTGGCTATCGCCTACAACAACGACCGGGGGGGCAAGCTGTGGTTCGGCACGGTCAATCGCGCCCTGTTCACCCAGGGACTCGAAGGAAGTGCCTTTCTCTTTCTCGGGCGATTTCGCCAGGAGTTGTTCGCCGGGCTGCGAAACACCAAACGGTTGGGGTCCTATGGCGTCACCCCCACGCTGTCGGTCAGCGGCGCGCTTGAAGACGTGCGCCAGTTCGACGCCCAGGGCAACGAACAGCCTGCCATCCCGGTGAAGGAGCTGGTGGGCTTTCTGGGCCTAGAGCGCCGGTTCTACGGCCGGTGGAGTGTCGCTTTCGGGTTCGAAACCCGGCTGTGGAGTGAAGCCGATACCAACGACCGGGCTGCCGGCGGTCACCTACGCGTCATGCGCACCACGCGAAACGCCGAGTCGCGCCTAGAGGCGGACATCCTGGCGACGGGCGTCTACCAGCGGATTGCGGTGCTCCTGGCGCCGACATTCGACATCGATCGCTGGTCGCTCAGACCGTACGCCCGGCTCGGATGGGGCGAAGGGCTCCCGGTTCAGCTGCAGTTCCCTCTGGGCGGGATGATGGGATTCCCCGGTCTTCACATAGGCGAGCGTCTGGGCGACCGGGAATTCGATGTCGGCCTGATCGCGCGACACACCATCATGGGTCCCGTCTTCGTCAGCGCAGAGGCGGCGCTCGGGCGAACGGCGTTCGGCGGAGGCCTGTTGGCGGAGGGCGGCTGGCTGCTGGGCGGCCGCATCGGACTGGGCACGGACACTCCGTTGGGACCCGTCGGAGTGGACTATGGGGTCACCGAAGGCGGCAGAAACCTCCTGTTGTTCAGGTTTGGCAGATGGTTCTGAACAACCAGAACCGCCCCGCCGCCCCGCTTATAAGATTCCTGCCGTAAAGCCCGCCGCCCGTGGCTCTGGGGCCCCGTAGCGACCCTCCTTGCTGTAGAGCCGGTTCCATTCCTCGCGCACGCAAAAGGGATCCAGTCCGTGCGGCCGGTCGACCGCCAACACGCCGTCCAGGTGGTCGATCTCGTGCTGCAACAGCTCCGCCATGTCTCCCTCCAGTTGTACCTCCTGCTCGGTCCCGGTCTCGTGCTGGTAGCGGACCCTGATCTCATGAGCCCGTGACACCCTGACCAGAAGGTCGGGGAACGAGAAGCAGTCGTCCCATACGGTGAAATCGTCGATCCCGATGTCGATGATCTCAGGGTTGATCAGGGTCCAGGGCTGGCCGGTGTTGACGTACACCAGCCGGAGCGGAGCGCCGATCTGGGGGGCGGCGATGGCCCGGCCCGATCCGAAGCGGGCCTGCCAGTCGTGCAAGGTCTCCTTCATGCCGTCGAGTACCACCCGCACGGCTGGAGAGTTGGGCTTGGTGATGGGCTGGCACTTGGTTCTGAGGAGGGGATCGCCCAACAGGCGGATTCTGTGAACCGGCATCGCCTCTCCGTAAGAGTGGGGTGAATTTCCCAATGTCGCGTCCGGGCGGCCCAGCCACAAGGGAAATTTGTACACTCTCCAATAAACCGCCTTGCCGCCGCCTCTGTTGTATGCCTAAGACGCTGTAATACATATAGTTGTGAATTCACACCAAAAATGCTATATATATTTGACAATTAGGACAATTCCGCTTAGGATTACTGCCCATGACCCAGTCGAACCAGGAACTCCGCAGCGCCGCAGGGCTGCCCGAAGGATTCGACGGGCCCCGAGGGTCCATCCTGGTGGAATTGAAGCGTGATGGGGCGTTGTCGGCCAAGAGCTTGGCGGCCCGGCTGGGGCTGTCGCTCAACGCCATCAGGCACCACCTGCGTGAACTCGAGGCCGAAGCGGTGATCGCCCACGAGCGGGAAGCCCACGGAGTAGGGGCTCCGCTGTTCAATTACCGACTCACCGAGCGAGGGAACGGCCTGTTCCCCGCCCGGTACGAGGAGGCCCTGACGGAGATTCTCGATCACCTGGTCACCAGCGGGGGCCGGAATAAGGCGGTGGAGGCCCTGAACGTGCACTTCCAGCAGCTCGGCAGCCGGCTGGCGGACGAGTTGGCGGGGGCGCCGGCGGAGCAGCGGGTGGCCCGGGTAGTGCATGTGTTGCGGGACGAGGGCTATATGGCGGTGTGGGAGGGAGGGCGTGACAAAGGAACGCTGACGGCTCACAACTGTGCCATGCGGGCCGTGGCCCAGCGATTTCCCGAAATTTGTGAGGCCGAGCGCAACTTTCTGAGCGAAGTGCTCGTGGCGGATGTAACCCGGGGAGCCCATATGCTGGCAGGATGCACCGCGTGTGAGTATCACATTGACTTTCGGGCGCCTGCCGGTGGGCAGCGTCTGGTCGAGGAGCAGGCATGACTGGTTCAAGCGTCAAGGAACTTGTTGATCGAGAGTACAAGTGGGGCTTCGTCACCGATATTGAGTCGGATGTCATTCCTCCCGGGCTGAATGAGGACGTAATCAGGCTCATTTCCAGCAAGAAGGATGAGCCGGAGTGGTTGCTGGAGTGGCGCTTGAAGGCCTATCGCGGGTGGCTCAAGATGACAGAGCCGCATTGGGCCAACGTGCACTACGATCCAATCGACTACAACGGCATGATTTACTATGCGGCTCCCAAGACCGAGAAACCGCTGGGGAGCCTCGACGAAGTCGATCCCAAGCTGCTCGAGACGTACGAGAAGTTGGGTATCCCCCTTTCCGAACAGAAGCGGCTCACCGGTGTCGCCGTCGACGCCATTTTCGACAGCGTATCGGTCGCCACGACGTATAAGGAAACCCTGGCCAAGCAAGGCGTCACTTTCTGTTCCTTCTCGGAAGCCGTTAAGGAACACCCCGAGATTGTCCGGAAGTACTTGGGCTCGGTGGTTCCGCGCAGCGACAACTTCTTCGCGGCATTGAACGCGGCGGTCTTCAGCGACGGGTCGTTCGTGTTCATCCCCAAGGGCGTGCGGTGTCCGATGGAGCTGTCGACCTACTTCCGGATCAACGCCGCCAACACGGGGCAATTCGAGCGGACCTTGATCATTGCGGAAGAAGGAGCCTCGGTCAGCTACCTCGAGGGGTGTACCGCTCCGATGCGCGATGAGAATCAGCTGCACGCGGCCGTGGTCGAGTTGATTGCGCTCGACGATGCCACCATCAAGTACTCCACGGTACAGAACTGGTACTCGGGTGATGAGAACGGCGTCGGGGGCGTGTACAACTTCGTGACCAAGCGCGGCAAGTGTGCCGGCGTCAACTCGCGGATCACCTGGACCCAGGTGGAGACGGGGTCGGCCATCACTTGGAAGTACCCCAGCGTGATTCTGCAGGGCGACAATTCCATCGGTGAATTTTATTCGGTGGCCGTGGTCAACCGATACCAACAGGCCGACACCGGCACCAAGATGATCCACATCGGCAAAAACACCCGCAGTACCATCATCTCGAAGGGCATCTCGGCGGGGCACGGCAACAACAGCTACCGCGGGATGGTCAAGGTACTCCCGAGTGCGGATGGCGCTCGCAACTACACCCAGTGCGATTCGATGCTCATCGGCAACGAGTGCGGAGCCCACACGTTCCCGTACATCGACATCCAGAACAACACCACGTCAATGGAGCACGAAGCCTCGACCAGGAAGATCGGCGAGGACCAGATATTTTACTGCAAACAACGCGGGCTGACCACGGAAGACGCCATTTCGCTCATCGTGAACGGCTTTGCCAAGGAAGTGTTCCAGTATCTCCCGATGGAGTTCGCCGTCGAGGCGCAGAACCTGTTGGGTATCACCCTGGAGGGAAGCGTCGGATAGCTAGGACGCGGGTCGCAGGTCGCAGTGCGCAGGGACAAACATTGATTGCTGCAGGGCTGACAGCCGGCAGTTGAGTGCGGAGGCACACGTTGTTAGAGATCACCAATTTGCATGCTGGCGCCGACGGCGTCGAAATTCTCAAGGGTATCAACCTGACGGTCAACGCCGGTGAGGTGCACGCCATCATGGGCCCCAACGGGTCGGGCAAGAGCACCTTGGCTCAGGTGCTGGCCGGGCGGGAAGATTACCAAGTCACCGAGGGAACCGTCCGCTACGAGGGCAAAGATCTCCTGGAGATGGAGCCGGAGGAGCGGGCCTTGGCCGGTCTGTTCATGGCGTTCCAGTACCCGGTAGAAATCCCCGGCGTGACCAACGCCTACTTTCTGCGGGTCGCGTACAACGCTCAGCGGAAGTCACGCGGCCTCGAAGAGGTCGACCCCATCGATTTCATGGATCTGCTCGACGAGAAGCTCAAGACCGTCGACTGGACGGCCGAGATTCTGGAGCGGCAGGTCAACGCCGGCATGTCCGGTGGCGAGAAGAAGCGCAACGAGATCCTCCAAATGGCCGTCCTCGAGCCCAAGCTCGCCGTGCTCGACGAGACCGATTCCGGCCTCGACATCGATGCCCTGAAGATCGTGGCCCAAGGCGTCAACAACATGCGGCGGCCGGACAACGCCCTCATCGTGGTGACCCACTACCAGCGGCTGCTCAACTACATCGTGCCGGACTACGTGCACGTGCTGGTCGACGGCCGGATCGTCAAGTCGGGTGGCAAGGAGCTCGCCCTCGAGTTGGAAGCCAAGGGGTACGAGTGGGTACAGGAAGCTGGAGCAGTGTCGTGACACTCACCTCATATCTCAAGGATTTCGAAGCCTCGGCGGCCAACGGCGGGGGTCGGCCGGAGTGGTTGATGCCGATCAAGCGCGGCGCCATCGACCGGTTCGAGGCCCTTGGCTTTCCCGACCGGAAGAACGAGGACTGGAAGTTCACCAGTGTGGCGCCGATCGCGCGGAGCGCATTCAGCCGGATGGCCGCCGGGGACACTGTGCCGACGGAAGCCGACCTGGAGCCGTACCTGATCGGGCCGCCCGAGTGGCCTCGGGTCGTGTTCGTGAACGGCCGTTTCGTCGAGGCGTTGTCGACCGTAAGTGGGTTGCCGGGTGGAGTGACGCTGGGTACGCTGGCCGACGCCATGGCCGAGGAGCCCGAGTTCGTGGCACGTCATCTTAGCCACACGGCGTCTGTTGAAGGCAACAGCTTTACCGCGCTCAATACGGCCTTCATCACCGACGGCGTGGTGCTGCACGTGGAGCCGAACACCGTCGTGGAGCATCCCATTCACGTGCTGTATCTCACCGATGCCAGAGTCGGAGAAGGTGCCACTTATCCCCGGACATTGGTGGTGCTGGAGCACCACGCCCGGGCCTCGCTGATCGAAAGCTACGCGGCCTTGCACGACGGCGTGTATTTCACCAACGCCGTGACCGAGGTATCGCTGGAGGCAGGATCCCGACTGGATCATTACAAGATTCAGCAGGAGAGCGAGCAGGCATACCACGTCGGCACGCTCGAAGCCCGGCAGGAGCGCGACAGCCATTTCCACTCGCTGTCGTTCGCCCTCGGCGGCGCCCTGAGCCGGACCAACATTTATACGGTGCTGGACGGTGAAGGGGGTTACGTCACCCTGAACGGGCTCTATGTAGTACACGGCGAACAGCACGTGGACCACCAAACCAGTATCATACACGCGCAACCCAGCTGTACCAGCCACGAGGTCTACAAGGGTATTCTCGACGACCAGGCCCACGGCGTGTTCAACGGCAAGGTCTACGTCCACCCCATCGCCCAGAAGACGGACGGCAAGCAAACCAACCAGAATCTGCTGATGTCGCCCAGGGCCAAAATCGACACCAAGCCGCAGCTGGAGATCTACGCCGACGACGTGCGCTGTACCCACGGGGCCACTGTGGGCCAGCTGGACGATCAGGCGGTGTTCTACTGCCGCAGCCGTGGACTGTCGCCGGCCGAGGCCAAGACGCTCCTGACATACGCCTTCGCCGCCGACGTGCTGGAACAGATTCCGTCGCGGCCGGTGGCCCAGTATCTCGAGCGCCTGGTGATGGAGCGCTTCCTCGGGAGCCGCGAGGGCTGACGGCGGTGAGCGCCCCGTCAGGGTTGCCGTTGCCGGACGTCAACGCCGTGCCTTACGACGTTGACGCGATCCGCGCCGACTTTCCAATCTTGGAACAGACGGTCCACGGACGGCCGTTGGTATATTTGGACAACGCGGCCACCGCCCAGAAGCCCGAGGTGGTCATCGATGCGATCGATCGCTTTTTCCGCCAGCAAAATGCCAATATACACCGCGGGGTCCACGCGCTGAGCGTGGAGGCCACCGCGGCATACGACGCGGTGCGCGCCAAGGTCCGGGCGTTCATCAACGCGCAAGACGATCGCGAAATCATCTTCGTGCGAGGTACCACCGAGGCCATCAACCTGGTGGCCCAGAGCTTCGGCCGCGGCGCCGTAGGTCGCGGCGACGAGATCCTGGTGAGCGAGATGGAACACCACTCCAACCTGGTCCCGTGGCAGTTGTTGGCCGGACAGGTCGGGGCGGTGGTCAAAGCGGCACCGATCACCGATGATGGGGAACTCGATCTGGACGCCCTCCGAGCCGCATTCACCGACCGGACCAAGCTGCTCGCCGTGACCCACGTGTCCAACGCGCTCGGCACGGTAAACCCGATCGCCGAGATCGTGGTCCAGGCACATGCCCACGGGGTGCCGGTGGTGGTGGACGGCGCTCAGGCGGTGCCTCACATCCCCGTGGACGTGACGGCGCTGGGCTGCGACTTCTACGCCTTTTCCGGGCACAAGATGTTTGGGCCCACCGGGATTGGCGTGCTGTACGGCCGGGCAGAGTTGCTGGAAGCCATGCCACCGTACCAGGGCGGTGGGGGGATGATCGCGTCGGTGTCGTTCGAGGGTACCACCTACGCCCCGATTCCTACGCGCTTCGAGGCGGGCACCCCGGCCATCGCCGAGGTCATAGGGCTGGGGCTGGCCATCGATTACCTGAACGATGTGAGCTTCGAGGCCTTGATGGCCTACGAGGACGAACTGGTAGGCTACGCGGTCCAACAGATCGGCGCCGTGCCGGGAGTACGCCTTATCGGGACACCGCAAGAACGTGTCGGTGTGGTAAGTTTCGTGATGGACGCAGCCCACCCGCACGACGTCGGTACGGTACTCGATCAGGACGGCATCGCCGTCCGGGCGGGCCACCATTGTTCGCAGCCGGTGATGGACCACTTCGGAGTACCGGCCACCGTACGGGCGTCGTTCGCCCTGTACAACACGCCGGAGGAAGTCGATACCCTGGTTGGGGGACTGCGCCGCGTCAACGAGATCTTCGGCTGATGGGGAACCTCAAGGAGCTGTATCAAGAAGTCATTCTCGACCACAACCGCTCACCGCGGAATTTTCGGGAGATCGCCGACACACCGCACCACGCCGAGGGACACAACCCGCTGTGTGGCGACAACATCACGGTCTGGGTCGAGCTCGATGGCGACGTCATCAGCGACGCGAGTTTCATCGGTAATGGTTGCGCCATCTCCAAAGCCTCGGCGTCGCTAATGACCCAGGCGGTCAAGGGCAAACGCGTGTCCGAGGCCAAGGAACTGTTCAAGAGCTTCCAGAAGCTGGTGACGGGACGGGTGTCGCCCGAGGAGAGTAAGGACCTACTCGGCAAGTTGATCCTGTTTGCCGGTGTGTCACAATTCCCCGTGCGGGTCAAGTGCGCCAGCCTCAGCTGGCATACCATGAACGCGGCCCTAGAGGATGCAGCCGAACCGGTGACGACGGAGTAGATGAATATTGAATATGGAACACTGAATATTGAATGTTGAATATTACGCACTACGCACTCAACGAGCAGGAGATCCATCCATGTACGATCCCACACTGGTCCAACCCATGCGCGACGAAACCGTGGCCATGGGTCTCGAAGAACTCACCACGGTCGCCGAAGTCGACGCCGTCTTGGCCAACCACAGCGGCACCGCGTTGGTGCTGGTCAACTCGGTGTGTGGCTGTGCCGCCGGGACGGCCCGGCCGGCGCTGAAGCAGGCGCTGAGCCATGGTGTCACGCCCGACAAGGTCTACTCAGTCTTTGCCGGCATGGACACCGATGCCACCCAGCGGGCTCGCAGCTACTTCGGTGAGGACTTCCAGCCGAGCTCGCCGTCGATGGCACTGCTGCGCGATGGAGAGGTCGTCATGATGCTGCACCGACACATGATCGAAGGACGCACCCCGGAAGAGATTTCCGCGGACCTTACTGCAGCGTTCGACAAACACTGCGAGACCACGGTATGACCGCTTTTCCCTTCGAAGTTGAAGCTTGTGGCGGTCAGCGGGGCTGCGGGGCAGCGGGGCGGTCCCGTTACCTCCATGCAATCATCTGCCCCGCAGCCCCGCAGCCCCGCAGCCCCGCCTAATGTCCGGCCACGTGTTCCATCCCGGCCACCATGAACTCCATGGCATCACCGTGGTCGTCGAGACCTCCGGCGACACCACGTATGTGGGACGGTTCGACCGGGAAGACGATGAACAAGCCTACCTCAAGGACGTCGGTGTGCATCAAGCGGGATCGCAGTCGTGGGAGGAATACCTCGATCGCACCATGTTGTACGGGGTCAAGGTTGATCACCCCGATCTCACTGTGCCTCGCGCGGAGATCACTAGTGTAAGGAAGCTGACCGAGGTAGGGCGGGGCTGAGCTGCAGGGATCAGGCGGGCGGTATGGTCGTGGGTAGTGGAGAGAGGAAGCCCCGTCGGCTCACAGGCCCGATCTGATGTCCAGTACGCCATTCTCCTCCTTGTATTGTTCCCAAGAGGCGATCATGGTGGCCAACCGATCTGGCTGGTCCTCGGCCAAATCGTTGAGCTCACCCGGGTCTCGAGTCAGGTTGAACAATTCCCACTCACCGGGGCCGAACGGTGGAGCCATCCAGAGAATCTTCCAGTCGCCGTCGAAGAAGGCCTTCATACCAAAAAGCTCGTAACCGACTCGGCTGACTCGAGCGCTCGGGGAGTCAATCTTCCCCTCGAAGAGATCCAATAACGACGTACCCTGCATCGCCATTACTGGACGGCCAGCGATTGCCTCCGGATGGTCAATGTCGATGATATCGAGGATTGTCGGCATGATGTCGCGGACGTGGAAAAACGAATGGTTTAACGTACCCGAGTTGTGCATGTCTCCAGGAAGCTTGACCACGAACGGCGATCTGATCCCACCCTCGGAAACGAACGCCTTGAACAAACGGCTGGGTGACATACTGGCCTGGGCCCAACCCGGGCCAGTCTCGATGTATGAGTTCCTCAAGCCCCGGTTTGCCAGACTGTTGTCGAACGAATTCAAGAACGCATCTGTCTGACCGGGGTAGACTGTGCGCGGATGTCCGTTGGCCCCGTTATCGGAAAAAAAGATGATAAGAGTGTTGTCGTATTCACCTACCTCCCGTAGATAGTCGAAGACCCGCTGGATCTGCTCGTCCATGTAGTCGACCATCGCCGCGTAGACTTCCATGTCCCGAGCGGCTACCTGCCGCTCTTCCGGCAACAACTCCTGCCAGGCTGTGACTGAGCCAAGCCGTGGAAACGGCTCTGCACCTTCGGGCACGATGCCGAGTTGTTTCAATGCACGAAGTCGTTCCTCACGCAAATGGTCCCAACCCTGGTCGTACTTGCCTCTATACTTGTCGATGTACTCCCGAGGAGCGTGGAGGGGGTCGTGAGGCGCGGTATAGGACAGATAGGCGAAAAACGGTTTGGCGTCCCCTCGATTGTGCTCGATAAACTCGATCAGGCTATCGGTATAAGTCTTGCTTGAGTAGAAATCGTCCGGTAACTCTTCGACCAATTCACCATTTCGTCGATAGATCATCGGCTGCGGTGGGGACAGCGGCTTGCGATCGTTCCAGTGGCTGCCGCCGCCGATCGCGAGGATGAACGTTTCCTCGAATCCCCTGGCATGAGGGCCGGTATCTTGTTCAGTGCCGAGGTGCCACTTGCCTGCCATGTAGGTGTGGTACCCGCTCTCTTGTAGCACCTCAGGGAGGGCCGCGACCTGGAAATTGAGATACCCCTCGTAGCCGGGATGCCCCTCCATCTCCGGGGTGAGGAGTTCGCCCATTGTCCCAATGCCGGCAACGTGATTGTCCGTGCCAGTCAGCAGGACCGAGCGAGTGGGTGAGCAGCTGGGTAGGACGTGAAAGTTGGACAGGCGTAGTCCTTCCTGCGCCAGTTGATCCAGTGCCGGTGTGGCAATCTCCCCTCCGAATGCGCCGATATCCGAGTAACCCATGTCATCGGCGACGATGAGCAGAATGTTCGGTTGTCCGCCCGGTGGGCGAGCTTCGGTGCAACCCGAAGCCAGCAGGACAAGAATGGGTAGCATGATCTGCGCAGGGAGTTTGCTGGTCATGGCAATAGCCTTCCGAAACAAACCATCATTCAAGAAATGTTTGCGAGGAAACTTGGAGGTGCTCCATTTTACCCTGGGATTGTCGTCGCCACAAGACAGCAGACCCAGGTGTCATGAGCATATGAAGAGTTGGGGCAGGAGTCTGGATCCTGAGTACATACGTGCGGCCGAAGCTGACAACCTTTTAGTCGGCAGCCGTTAGCCCTCTGCCCTTAGTTCTTCCAAGAATCTGACCGGGTCCTTCTCACGTTCGATCACCTCGAGCAACGCCGATCCGACCACCACGCCATCCACGTGCGGAGCCAACTCGCGAACCTGTAGCGCGTTGCGGATACCGAACCCAGCGCATACCGGCACTGTGCTGTGCCGGTTGACGCGCCCAAGGTAGTCGTCGATTCCAGCGGTGTTCCCTTGCCCACCCGTCGTCCCGGTAGTGGTCACCGCATAGACGAACCCACGGCTGGCGGAACACAACGTCTGCAGTCGTGGTTCGGGCGTGAGTGGACTCACCAGCTGCACCAGTGCCATGCCGGCGCCCTCGATCCGGCTACGAACCGGCTGGCATTCCTCCCACGGAAGATCGGGCACGATGAAGCCGGCCACATTGACCTCGCCGGCTCGGTCCGTCAGCCGATCCCAACCATAGGCCAAGAGCGGGTTGAAGTACGACATCAGCAGGACAGGC
>SMVA01085045.1_pt1 | contig 13442 bp, 13 predicted proteins | sample 2456451 | NCBI WGS metagenome assembly SMVA01 (sample SAMN11095933, study PRJNA526329) | marine sediment metagenome | biome: Marine sediment; feature: Surficial sediment; material: Deep marine sediment; isolation source: Hadal surficial sediment | place: Pacific Ocean | collected 2014-05 | depth...
ACGCAGCATGAGGACCCCCATAGCCCAAGGGAATTCCAAATCTCTGTGTTGTACCTACGACCACATCCACACCAAGACTTCCCGGTGCTTCCAATTTTACTAAACTTAAAATATCTGCTGCTACGGCAACTTTTATCAGTGCACCTTGGGCATTGGTCACAAAAGATCGGTAATCGTATAATTTTCCGCTTTTTCCCGGATATTGGAGGATGGCACCAAAATAGTCTGCTGAAAAATCGAATGTCTTATGATCTCCAATAACAAGTTCAATTCCTAATGGGGTGGAACGTGTTTGCAAGAGGGATAGCGTTTGCGGAAGTACCTCTTCAGAAACAAAAAACTTAACCACACCGTCTTTCTTTTGGGATCTTTCCCTAACCGCAAAAAGTAAGGACATGGCTTCGGCTGCCGCGGTAGCTTCATCAAGCAAGGAAGCATTTGCGAGTTCCATTCCGGTAAGATCGGCTATCAGGGTTTGGAAATTCAATAATGCCTCTAAGCGCCCCTGAGCGATCTCTGCCTGGTAAGGTGTGTAGGCAGTATACCAACCGGGATTTTCTAATATATTCCGCTGAATCACCGCCGGCATATTTGTTGCATGATAACCCAGGCCGATATAACTTTTGAAGACCTTATTTTGAAGGGCTAAATCGTTAATGTGCTCGAGGTATTCCTGCTCGCTCATCGCTTTATCGAGCTGTATATCTTTATCAAGTCGAATATCGCTCGGTATCGTTTCATAAATGAGTTGTTCCATAGTGTCGACACCTATAGTTTCAAGCATTTGGGGAAGGTCGATTTTACGAGGACCTATATGTCTAAGTGCAAAAGAAGAAGTATTCATTTATAAATGATTAAATTTTCGCAAAACTACGACATAAAGCATAAAAATTCCGATTCAGAAGAGTGATAAGGCATAAATTTTCAATGAAAAGGTACAGTTACTGACACTTTGGGTATTTTTGTGTGATGATGATTTTCAGACGGCTTTTCGACTTTTATATAAATGCTAGTATTCATGTGTCTTTAGCAGTGGTTGCGCTAGCCTATATCACGGTTTGGGAATTGCATTTAGACACATCGCCATACCTATTCTTATTCGTGTTTTTTGGGGCGATCACGGGCTATAATTTTGTGAAGTATTCAAAATTGGCGGGAATTCATCACCGCAGCCTTACCGATTCCCTGAGAACCATACAGATTTTTTCTTTTCTTTCCTTCGGAATTGTTACTTTCTGCCTTTTTAATCTTCCTGTTAAAGTATTGTGGATCACAGCAATTTTTGGCGTATTCACATTTCTATATTCTGCACCCTTTTTTCGGCATAAAAACTTAAGATCCCTTTCTGGATTTAAAATATTTGTGGTTGCATTGGTTTGGGCAGGGGTTACCGTGTTAGTACCTTTGGCGATGACCGAATTAACTCTCACATTGGATATAGCGTTGACATTCCTGCAACGATTTTTATTCGTTATTGTGTTAACTCTTCCTTTTGAGATACGGGATCTGCAATATGATCTTGCTAATTTACAAACACTTCCGCAGCGTTTGGGAGTACAGAAAACCAAGTTTCTAGGGATCTTCTTTTTGGTGCTGAGTGTATCCCTTGAAAGATTTAAGGACCTGTTTAACGAGACACACTTTTTGAGCTTTGCGACGGTTTGTCTTCTTGCCGGATTGGCATTAATGGTGAGTGGTAAAAAGCAATCGGGATACTTTGCCTCTTTTTGGGTCGAAAGTATCCCGATTGTATGGATGCTATTTTCTCTTTTTCTCTAATGCTATTCGGTCGTCTCTTTCTGAAGTCTTTCTTTTAATATGCTTTTATCTTCGGCACTCACAGTTTTTACATCCGGGGTTTTTATAAGCTTAGTGAGTTTATTGTTTCGGGCCGTATACTTTCTACAGGCACGACAGTAAATAAGGTGAAAAATCAATCTGACTTTCTCCCTGAATGTTGCCTCTTTGTACTGATTTTTATCACAAATGTGATTGGCCTTGTCGCATTCTAATTTAAAACTCATAAACTCTACTAAAACCAACTTTTCTCCAGACAATCGGCCATCGCTTTACGTGCGCGGTGGATGATCACCCAAAGGTTAGACGGTGTTATATTATATTCATTACAAATGGTTTCGGTATCGATACCATCTATTGTTTTCTTTCTAAAAATGGCGGCCTGTTTTTCAGCCAGCCCTTCCAGGCACCCAAATATAGCCATTCCCAATTCTTCATTTTCCATGGTATCTTCGGCGGTTTTATCATAAGGGTCACTTATTCGTTCTTCCAACCAATCGCCTTCGCTTTCTCCATCGCTGTAAGTCACCCGTATTTCGGCTTTGCCTTTATTGGAATTAATTTTGCGGTAATGATCGATAATTTTTCGTTTTAAAATAGAAATGAGCCAGGTACGCTCAGTTGCTTCTCCCTTAAAATTATCTTTGGATTTTAATCCTGCCAGGAAGGTCTCACTGATTAAATCTTGTGCGATCTCGTGATTATTCACTCGTACAATGGTATAATTATACAAGTAGTCTGAATACTTATCTACCCACAAATTAGGATTTAACAAGTTGATTGGCATAGCGGCTTGGTCGAAGTTTTTATCAAAAATAACTAAAGTTTATGATACCTTAGGTTTTTTATCGCTTATAATATTTTTACAGGAATTTAATGTGCATTGTTTATCCGGAGAGAATCTATTTGTCGATCAGCCCTGCACGCTCCAATAAAGCCTCCGGATCGGGTTTCTGCCCACGGAATTTCACATACAACTCCATAGGATCTTGAGTTCCACCTTTCGAGAGAATATGGTTCTTAAACTTATCCGCCACCTTTTTATTGAATATCCCCTCTTTTTTGAAATAAGCAAAAGCGTCTGCATCCAAAACTTCGGCCCATTTGTAGCTATAATAGCCCGCCGAATAACCCCCTTGAAAGATATGTGAGAAAGATGTGCACATGCAAGTTTCTTGTGTATCGGGGTAAAGTTTTGTGTCTCCAAAGGCTTGGGATTCAAATTTTTTTACATCCGTTATCCCGGAAGGATCTGCACCATGCCATGCCATATCCAATAAGCCGAAACTCAATTGGCGCAAGGTTTTCATACCTTCGTGAAAGGTAGCAGATTCCTTTATCTTCTTTATCAGGTCCATCGGAATGACTTCTCCCGTCTCATAATGGGTCGCGAATAATTCGAGGGTTTCTTTCTCGTAACACCAGTTTTCAAGAACCTGACTGGGTAATTCTACAAAGTCCCAATAAACACTTGTTCCTGATAGCCCCTTGTAGGTTGTATTTGCCAACATCCCGTGCAAGGAATGTCCGAATTCGTGAAACAGAGTAGTTACTTCGTTGAAGGTAAGCAAAGACGGTTTGCTCTTTGTAGGCTTGGTGAAATTGCAAACGATCGAAACATGAGGCCTGTCATTTATACCATTCTTGATCTGTTGTGGTTTATAGGATGTCATCCAGGCCCCACCTCGTTTTCCTGGTCGTGGATGGAAATCGGCGTAAAAAATGGCTACCAAGGCTCCTTCTGCATCTAAAACACGATAGGTTTTTACATCTTCGTGGTAGGTGTCAATAGAGCCATCTGACTCAAATTGCAATCCATATAGTTTTTTGGCTACCGTAAAAACTCCATCGATCACATTCTCCAATTTGAAATAGGGCTTGAGTTTTTCGTCATCAAGATCCAATCGTTTTTGTTTTAGCTTTTCAGCGTAATAGGGGCCATCCCATTTTTGGAGCAGGTCGATGTCATCCAAGTCTTTAGCAAAGACTTTTAATTCGTCAAATTCCTTAAGTGCCGCAGGCTTTGCCTTGTCCAGTAATCCGTCTAAAAATGATCGTACCTTTTGCGGTGTTTCAGCCATTCGCTCTTCCAACACAAAATGGGCGTGACTTTCATAGCCTAACAATGAGGCTCTTTGGTGACGCAGATTGGCTATTTTCAACACGTTTTGCTCGTTGTTGTATTTGTTCGGCTGAAAAGCTCTTGCACCAAATGCGATGGTTAATTTTTTACGTAGTTCACGATTGTCTGAATAGGTCGTAAACGGAATAAAACTGGGGTGGTCCAGGGTAAATACCCAACCGTCTTTTCCTTTTTCTTTGGCTGTTTGGGCAGCGGCTTCTTTTGCCCCTTCAGGCAAACCCGACAGATCTGCCTCATTTGTGACATGCATCTCAAAGGCATTGGTTTCGGCCAGAACATTTTCTCCAAATGTTAGTTTAAGTTTGGAAAGATCGGAATCAATTTTACGGAGCGTTTTCTTTTGCTCTTCGGAAAGGTTTGCTCCGTTTCTCGAAAAGCCTTTGTATTGTTTTTCCAGTAGCATTTGTTGCTCACCATTCAAAGTGATATCATTTCTTGATTCGTAGACCGTTTTCACTTTGGCGAATAGTTCCTCATTGAGTAGTAGGTCATTATTAAAATCGGATAATAACGGGGAAACTTCTTGCGCTATTTCCTGAATTTTAGGATTGGTTTCGGCACTATTCAGATTGAAAAAGATACTTGTGGCACGTTCCAGCTGCATCCCGGTATTTTCAAGAGCTTCCACCGTGTTCTTGAAAGTTGGTGGATCTGGATCGTCAACTATGGCAGCAATTTCTTTTTTTGTGATTGCGATCAGATCTTTGATGGCGGGCAGAAAGTGCCCGTCATTAATTTCTGAAAAGGGAGCGGTATCGAATTTAAGAAGTAGTGGATTCATTGTAATTATCAAATACCTGGTCGTTATTTTCCCCCCCTCACTTTCTTGGCTCCTTCTTCCACTTTTATCTTCAATTCATCCTTGTAGGTAAGAATTTTATCCAAAACACATTTATCTGCGGTGCCAATTATTTGAGCCGCCAGTATTCCTGCATTTTTGGCACCATTGAGGGCAACCGTAGCTACGGGTACGCCACCGGGCATTTGTAAAATAGACAGCACCGAATCCCATCCATCGATAGAATTACTGGATTTTACCGGCACCCCAATTACCGGCAATGGAGAAAGTGCCGCGATCATTCCTGGCAGATGAGCGGCTCCTCCTGCTCCTGCAATGATAACGTTGATCCCTCTTTCGTGGGCGTTTTTTCCGTAGTCATAAAGTTTGTCCGGTGTTCGGTGGGCCGAAACAATATCGACTTCCACATCAATGTCAAATCCTTTTAATATATCCACCGCATCCTGCATTACGTGCAGGTCGCTGGTACTTCCCATGATGATTCCTACTTTACTCATAATTCATGCCCGTGAAAGCGGGTATCTTTAAGTGTTAGCATAATTGTTGTTCTGCTTACTTATTACTTTAATCGTTTTCTTAACTTTTTCCGCAATTTTTCTCGCTTCGGAAATATCCTTATTCACTATGGTCACATGCCCCATTTTACGAAACGGACGCGTTTGCTTTTTCCCGTAAATATGAGGTGTTACACCATCCATGGCCATTATTTCTTCAATTCGTTGGTACACTACCTCCCCTGTGTGACCTTCGGCACCTACCAGGTTTACCATAATCCCACCCACTTTACTATCTGTATTTCCTAAGGGAAGGTCAAGGATAGCCCGTATCTGTTGTTCAAACTGGTTGGTATAACTGGCCTCAATACTATAGTGGCCACTGTTATGTGGCCTGGGTGCAACTTCGTTAACCAAAATTTCATCCTCGAGGGTTTGAAACAATTCTACGGCCAACAGACCCACATGTTCAAAAGCTTCCGAGACCTTTGTGGCGATGGTTCTTGCTTTTAGTGCTACAGTTGCATCAATACGTGCAGGGCAGATAACATATTCCACCTGGTTAGCTTCCGGATGGAATTCCATTTCGACAACCGGATAAGTTTTTACATCCCCCGACGGATTTCGAGCCACGATCACCGCCAATTCGTTTTTAATGGGAATAAATTTTTCGGCTATACAACTTTCGTCCGGTAGCGGATTGATATCTCCGGCATCTCGAATAATATTCACACCTTTTCCATCATAACCGCCTGTGCAACTTTTCCATACGAATGGATAGTGCAATTCTTTACGAACGATGGCTTCGTTCAATTCATTCTTATTCTGAAAAATAAAAAATGGTGAGGTAGGTATTCCATGTGTTTTGTAAAATTGTTTTTGGACGCCTTTATCCTGAATATTCCGTAATGTTCTGGAAGAAGGATACACTTTTTTTCCTTCAGCTTCTAGTTTTTCAAGAGCCTCGATATTTACACCCTCAATCTCGAAGGTTAGAACATCCACTTTTTTTCCGAAGTTATACACGGTATCAAAATCCATCAGATCACCTTGTTCAAAGTAGTCACAACCTATGCGGCATGGAGCTTCCGGACTTGGATCCAGTACGTGCGTGGCAATGTCAAATTTTCGCGTTTCGTAGAGCATCATTTTACCCAATTGGCCGCCGCCTAATATCCCAAGGATGAAATTGGAAGAAAAATAATTTGCCATGGCGCAAAGGTACAATCTTCTTTGAAATGCCGCTCAACTATTGTCTAAAACTCGTGGATAATGTTTCGTTAAGCATTGCATCTTCCTATAAAAACAATGATTTAGCACAGATGAAATAGGTACCTTTGCACCCTTGTAATGCGGAGATTTTTAAAATCATTTTTTAAGAAGAAAAGTAAGCGAATGAAGAACATCGTATTATTTGGTCCCCCGGGTGCAGGAAAAGGAACCCAGGCCGAAATTTTAAAGAAAAAATATCAACTCGTACATATCTCAACCGGAGATGTATTTCGTTACAACATAAAAAATGCTACCCAATTAGGAACACTCGCAAAGTCGTATATGGATAAGGGACATTTGGTTCCGGATGAAGTAACTATCGATATGCTCAATGCCGAAGTGGAGAAAAACGTGGGTGCCAACGGATTTATTTTCGATGGCTTTCCTCGTACCCAAGCACAGGCTGAGGCTTTGGCAAAATTGATGGATGAGAGGGAGAGTCAGATCAACGCTATGGTTGCACTGGAAGTGAATGATGAGATCTTGGTTGAACGACTTTTGGAAAGAGGAAAATCAAGCCGGAGGCCAGATGACGCCAATGAAGAAGTAATTCGTCAGCGTATTTCCGAATATTACAGAAAGACCGATATTTTAAAGGAATATTATCAAAAACAAGGGAAATATTTCGGTGTGGATGGTGTAGGGAGTATTGAAGAGATTTTCGAACGATTGAGTGAGGTGATTAACAAACTATAAATGCAAAACCGAAAAAGTTTATCTACATAGATAACTTTCACCTTTTTCCTTTATTATTTTACAGTATTATGACCGAAGGCAATTTTGTAGACTATGTTAAAATTCACGTTGCGTCCGGAAAAGGAGGGCAGGGAAGTGCGCACTTACGTCGCGAAAAGTACATCCCAAAAGGAGGTCCCGATGGTGGCGATGGGGGTCGGGGTGGTCACATTACACTGAGGGCCAACAACAATATGTGGACGCTCTACCACTTAAAATTTAAACGTCACTATAAAGCAGGTCACGGTATGGCAGGAGGAAAGCAGACCAGTACCGGAGCTAATGGCCAGGATGTATATATAGATGTTCCGTTGGGAACGACTATTAAAAATACAGATACCGGGGAAATGATAAAAGAACTGCTCGAAAACGGGGAAGAATTGATCATCGCCAAAGGAGGAATGGGAGGTCGAGGTAATAGTCACTTTAAGAGTGCCACCCGTCAAACTCCTCGCTATGCACAACCCGGATTGGAAGGAGAAGAAGGTAACTTTACCCTGGAGATGAAAGTACTGGCCGATGTAGGGCTCGTAGGATTCCCAAATGCCGGAAAGTCAACTTTACTCTCGGTGATCACTGCTGCAAAACCCAAAATTGCCAATTACGAATTTACAACCCTAAGGCCCAACTTAGGAATTGTAGATTACCGAGATTACCGATCATTTGTGATGGCAGATATCCCGGGGATCATTGAAGGCGCTGCGGAAGGAAAAGGCCTGGGACATTATTTTTTACGTCACATTGAACGCAATTCCACACTGTTATTCTTGATCCCGGCCGATGCAGATGATATCCGCAAGCAGTATGATATTCTTTTGGACGAATTACGGCGCTACAATCCCGAAATGTTGGACAAAGAACGCCTGATCGGCATCTCCAAGAGCGATATGCTCGATGATGAACTAAAAGCCGAAATGAAGACAGAACTCGACAAAGATCTCGAAGGAATTCCCTATCTGTTCTTTTCATCCATTGCGCAACAGGGTTTGATGGAGCTGAAGGATGAATTGTGGAAGATGCTTAATTCTTAGAATATTTTTTATGACCTGGTTTTACAATACATTAGTCTACTTTTTTATGTAATTTTTGCAACTATGAAATCCTTTCTTCCTTTAGCCATCTCGTTCCTGCTCTTTTCCTGCGGTTCCTCTGTTTATGTGGACTACGAAAAACAACAGGATTTTAGTGAATTCACGACCTATCAATTCTATCCGGATATAGACTCCGGTTTAAACGAGTTGGATAATAAACGAGTCATAGCTGCCATAGATTCTGTACTACAGCTTCGTGGTTTTAGCCGTACTGACCATAATCGTTTTTATATTAATTTTTATGTGAATGAAAGTATATCGAATTCACGTAGTACTATCAGTGTGGGTATTGGTGGAGGTGGAGGAAATGTAGGTGTTGGCGTTAGTGGTGGGATTCCTATTGGTGGCAGAGTGATAGATCAACGATTGACCATTGATTTTATAGATGCTACCAAGGATCAAAGCCTTGTGTGGCAGGCGGTAGTAACCGATGAGCTAAAGGAAAAGGCGACACCGCAACAAAAAGAGGCGTATTATCTTTCTATGGTTGGCAAAGCGTTGAAAAAATTTCCTCCTAAAAAATAAAAAGAGGCCCGAAGGCCTCTGAATATCAAGAAAGTAATTGTTTGTATTTATCCTTATAACCATATAACACTAATAGGTTAAGGACGAATACGACCAGTGCGGCAGCAATATTACCCGGGTCCAGCATGGCATGGAACAGTACGGCATTTACCGTAACACTCATTAAAATTAGAGCCATTAAAGCACCCCATTTGTTGAATAGCAATGCTAATCCGGTTAGGATCTCCACAATGGCAATAAGAGTAAGCAATTTAACGCTGGTTAAAGCGGTAAAATAAGCGCCGGCATCGGCAGACATGCCTTCAGGGGCAGGCAGGAAATGGAAGAATTTGTTAGTCCCAAATACGAGCAACACAAGTGCCAATAAAATACGAATGACCATAGAAACTTTTGAATTCATAACAGTTTGTTTTTAGTTGTTAATGGTCTAAAGTTAAAAAATAATAAATAAAGCCGGTTTGTTAACGTTTCTATTTCAGAAAAGTAGAGGAAGTTCTATATCTTTGAACCCCTGTGAAACCTATGAAACACTTCGTTTTATTACTAGTTTTAGCTCCATTTTGTGCGATGGCGCAAACTTCCTTTGAAAGAGCTGAAACTTATTTTGTGGTCGAAAAATTCTTCAACTTTCAAACATATGAACCCCTTAACTCAGAAATTCAACTATGAGAGTACATTTCATAGCCATTGGTGGTAGTGCCATGCACAATTTGGCGTTGGCGCTTTATAATAAAGGATTTCAGGTAAGCGGAAGCGACGATGAGATCTTCGATCCTTCCAAAAAACGATTGGCTGATAAAGGGTTGTTACCCGATTCCTATGGCTGGTTTCCTGAGAAGATTTCAAAAGAAATAGACGCTGTCATCCTTGGAATGCATGCCAAAGCTGATAATCCGGAATTATTGAAAGCCAAAGAACTAAGCTTGACCATTTACAGCTATCCCGAATTTCTATACGAACAATCAAAAAATAAAACACGGGTCGTTATTGGGGGTTCTCACGGAAAAACAACCATCACCTCAATGATATTGCATGTGATGCACTATCACGATCGCGAAGTAGATTATATGGTAGGCGCCCAATTGGAGGGATTTGATACCATGGTGCACCTAACTCGCGAAAACGATTTTATCGTCTTGGAAGGAGATGAATATTTATCCTCGCCCATAGACAGACGTCCTAAATTTCATCTCTACAAGCCCAATATAGCCTTGCTCAGTGGTATTGCCTGGGACCACATCAATGTATTTCCAACCTTCGATAATTACGTCGAACAATTTGAAATTTTTCTAGACCAGATCACTAATGGTGGTGCGATTATTTACAATCAGGAAGACCCGGTAGTTAAAAAGGTGGTCGAAGATTCTACTAGTTTGATCAAAAAATACCCGTATCAAACACCTCATCATGTAGTTGAAAATGGAAAAACGCTACTGGAAACGTCGGATGGACTCATGCCTATCCAAATATTCGGAGAACACAATCTGAACAACCTCGAAGGTGCGAGATGGATCTGCCAGTTAATGGGGGTGGATGCAACCGATTTTTATGATGCTATTTCCACTTTTAAAGGTGCCAGTAAACGCCTGGAGAAAATCGCAGAAACCGCTACCACAGTTGTCTTTAAAGACTATGCTCACTCTCCCAGCAAGGTAGAGGCGACGACCCGGGCCGTCAAAAAACAATACCCCGATAGAAAGTTATTGGCCTGTCTCGAGTTGCATACCTACAGTAGCCTGGACCCCGGTTTTTTACACGAGTACCAAGGTGCTCTAAATGCGGCAGATATTGCAGTTGTATTTTATTCCCCTCAAGCGGTTGAGCTGAAAAAGTTGAAGCCGATTTCAGAAAATCAGATCGCCGAAGCTTTTCAGCGAGATGACTTAGTGATTTATACAGATCCTGCTGCGTTTAAAGAATTTTTGTTCTCGCAAAATATTGACAATACTTCATTGTTGTTGATGAGCAGCGGAGATTATGGAGGCTTGGATTTTGAGGAGGTTAAAAGGTTGGTAAATTAGATCAAGAATACATCTCTTCAATAAATCCGGTAGTATCCTCGCCTGATTTTTTTATGAGTTCCTGCTTCGCATTCTCTTGATCCTGTTCGATCTTGTCTTGTGAGAGTTTAAATTTTCCATCCCATTTTGTTATGGTAATATCAAATGCCTGAATGTAATTTATCGAACGCTTCATACCGGGATTGTCCTTATCCAATATGAATTTATGATCGGGACTCTCCAGAAATTCCGTCATAGCGATCAGGGTATCCTCAGTAGCTTCCTGGTCTTTTATCAAAGTGATCGTACCTGTTATATGTACGATTATGTAATTCCAGGTTGGTAGCTGTTTCGTAGTATAAATACTAGGTGAAATATAGGTGTCAGGGCCTTTAAATACTACAGTGACTTCGGCACCATCCACCAAGGAATCCAACTGTGGATTGTACTTATCGATATGCGCCACCAGTTTCCCTTTCTCCTCATTATATATAATTGGAATATGGGTGACATATGGAACACCATCTTTAGTTGAAATCAACATCCCCAACGGATAGTTTTTAATGACTGCTATCATTTTATCAATGTCCTTTACCTGATGATGTGGGGGTGGATACAATGGATTTACGATATAAAGGTTAGTATAGACGCGCCATTTTATTTTAAAGAGAAAGGTACAAACAAAAAATTAGTTTTTTATCTTTGAAACTATTAGACATTAATTCAATTCTCACTCACTCCCACAATAGATCATTAGATTATTTATATTGATTTTATTGACTTCTAAGTTGTGAAATTATCTACTGACCTCTAAAAATGTATATCCAAATCTAATATGTAGGTCAAGTACAGCTTCACCATCATTAAACGTAAATCCATATTGTTTTAAGAAGTAATACCTATTATCCTAACCCGGCACCTACTTCATAAGTAAAGTGATTTCCCAAGGTTTTTTCACACCTATAAGTTTGTTATTTAAATTTATTTAGTATAACTTTGGAATACGCATTTAATTTAACATTACTAAAAACAATTAATTATGAGAAAAGATTATTTTAAAAATATACTAGTTTTAGGTATTTTCGTTTTTTTAGCATTTACTTTTCAAACTTCTGCACAAGGAGATTGTGATGATTTAGTAACAACTCCTATTGAATTACAAATGGGCCTTGATACACAGCCTGTTGGATTTAATGTTGTTGCTGGACAACAAGACGGACGTATTTTTAGAGATGGGATACCTTCAGTTTGTCCTTTCAAAGTATATCCTGGGGATTTTAACTTAGGAACCCCCTATAATTGGACTGCCGTAGCGTTTTATGCTTCAGCTACAACTTGTATTACTATTAACTTTGATCCTGATTCGGGTGTAACTCCTTGTGTAACTAATGGTCACGCCCATGTATATCAAGAGCTTGGTGGTTTAAATATGAATCCTTTCGATCCTGCAGCTCAAGCGACCAATTTTCTTGGTGATTCAGGCTTATCAGCAATAGGACCATTTTCTGTAGAAGTAGAGGAAGGATGGTTTGAGGTAGTATTTTCAAATACTTCAGCTCAAGATAACTGCAGCGTTCAATTCACATTTGAAAACAATGGTGGAGCAATTACATGTGAGCCACCTCTAGCGGTGGCAGACAACGCTTTACAAAATGCAATTGCTATATTACCAAACCCAGCTGGAAACGTGATGACTTTATCTAACTCATCTAATGTTGCATTACAAACAGCTTCTATCTATGATATCAACGGAAAATTAATGATCACTATTGATTTAACAGATATGCTACAACAGAAAGCAATTAATGTATCTGCTTTAGCTACTGGAGTTTATATGGTGGAAATTCAAAGTGAAAATGCAAGTACAGTAAAAAGATTAGTTAAACTATAATCATTTTTTACTATTAAATAAATAAGCCACTCCTATTGGGGGTGGCTTTTTCGTTTAAGACAACTACATTTGAGAATGGTGGACTTGGCTATATTAAACTGGACATAAGCTTGCGAGAGATGCTGTAAATACTGAGATTAAGGAAGATAAAGTTTTCTATACTAACTCGTTCGAATATTCGAATTGAAAAACGCCGGTTTTAATGCTTGCAAATATAAGGAGCCAGACAAAGTTCAGTAAATATAGCACCTGCGGAATATAATAATTTCAATTCTTACTAACTCCCACGATAGATTATTAGATTTTTTATTAGGCTTTATCGACGGCCTTAATAATTCATTAGTTATGGGAGTTACGAAATCATCCTTTCCGATAAAAAATTGGCACGAAACCGATAGGCCCAGAGAAAAGCTACTACTCAAAGGAGTGTCCTCGCTCACCGATGCCGAATTATTGGGTATTTTGATAGGCTCAGGAAGTCGCAATGAAACTGCAGTTACATTAAGTCAACGGATATTAGCTTCTGTAGAAAATAACTTGCACGAGCTGGGTAAGCTGGATATAAAGAAATTCATGAATCGTCAATCATAATTCGATTTTCTATTTCTAACTTTAAATATACATTATTATCCGTAGTAAGAACCATGTTCATTTGGAAGAAAATACCATATCATTTTCGGTTTAATGGACTAAAA
>SMVA01059804.1_pt1 | contig 13440 bp, 11 predicted proteins | sample 2456451 | NCBI WGS metagenome assembly SMVA01 (sample SAMN11095933, study PRJNA526329) | marine sediment metagenome | biome: Marine sediment; feature: Surficial sediment; material: Deep marine sediment; isolation source: Hadal surficial sediment | place: Pacific Ocean | collected 2014-05 | depth...
ATGCCGCTGTACGACGCCATCTGTAATACCCTCACCACCATGTCCGCGGGCGGCTTCTCGCCCAATCCGGAGAGCATCGCCGGCTACGCCAATCCCGCCGCCGAGTGGGTCATCGTCGGTTTCATGTTCATCGCCGGCGCCAACTACTCGCTGTGGTATCGGTTCTTCCGCGGCCGGCCGCTGTCGCTCCTCCGCGACGAGGAGTTCCGCGTCTACTTGATCGTGCTGCTGGTCGCGACGCTGCTGCTCGGTATCTTCCTCTACCAGTTTTCCCTCGACCCCGGCGCCGACTACATCGCCAACGCGCCGCAAGGAGGTGTGCTCCGGGAGGCCTCGATCGAGACCATCGCGCGGCAGGCGAGCTTCCAGGTGCTGACCATCGTCACCACTGCAGGCTTCGCGGCGGACGATTTCAATCTCTGGAGCGATAGCGCCAAGGCGGTGATGCTGGTGCTCATGTTCCTCGGCGGTTGCGCCGGCTCGGCCTCCGGCGGGCCCAAGTTGATCCGCCTGTGGTTGGTCGCCAAGTTCACCTACGTCGAGCTGTTCCGGGTGCTGCACCCGCATGGCGTGCGGCCGGTGCGCCTCGGCAAGCGCGTCGTCTCAACCGAGGTCATGCAGTCGATCGTCGCCTTCTTCCTCATGTACCTGAGCATCTTCGCCATCAGCGTCGTTGTCTTGGTGGGTCTCGGCGCCGACATGCTCACCGGTATCACCGCCAGCATCGCCACGCTGGGCAATATCGGCCCCGGGTTCAACATGGTGGGACCCATGGCGTCGTACGCTGACTTTGATCCCCTCAGCAAGTGGGTACTGTTCATCAACATGTGGGTCGGTCGTCTCGAGGTGATGACGGTGCTGGTGTTCTTGCAGCCGCAGATCTGGCGCAAAGCGCACTGGCACACCTACGAGCGCCCGGCCCTGTCCAGAAACGGTTTAGAGTGACGCCGTGACCAAAATCTTCGAGGGCCGCGTTGCCCTCATCACGGGTGCGTCGAGCGGCATCGGGCGCGCCACCGCTCTGCGGTTTGCCGAGCAGGGAGCGGCGCTGGCGCTGGTGGGGCGCGATCGCGCCGCGCTGGAGCAAACCGCAGCTGAGGGCGCCGACGGTGCGGCCTTGGTGGTCGCCGATTTGAGCGAGCCCGAACAATGCCGCCGCGCCGTCGGGGAGGCGGTGGCGTTCCGTGGCCACCTCGACGTGGTGGTTAACGCCGCGGGAATTATCGGATCGGGCGACCTGGCGACGACGACCATGGAGGATTGGAGCGCCATGCTGCGCATCAATCTCGACAGCGTCTTCGTACTGATGCAGGCGGCGCTCCCGCACCTCCAGGCGACGCGCGGCAACATCGTCAACGTATCGAGTGTCACGGGAACGCGTTCGTTCCCCGGTGTGCTCGCCTATTGCGTCAGCAAGGCCGGCGTCGACCAGCTCACCCGTTGCGCCGCGTTGGAGCTGGCGGCTTCCGGTGTACGGGTCAACGCCGTCAACCCGGGTGTGGTGGTGAGCGACCTGCACCGGCGCGGTGGCATGCAGGAAGCCGCCTACGAGGCGTTCCTCGAGCACAGCCGCACCACCCATCCGTTGGGACGGGTCGGGCAGCCGGGCGATATCGCCGACGCTATCGTGTACCTGGCCTCCGAGCAGGCTTCCTGGGTGACCGGCGTTACGTTGAGTCTCGACGGCGGTCGGCATCTCACCTGTGCGCGCTAGCCTATGAACGACAAGTGGCTGTTGCGGGGCGTTGTGGCGGCCGCATTGGCGCTCGCCTTGTGGCTCGGCTGGGAGCGGGTGCGCCCGCCCGAGCGGGTCGGCGACGTGCCCTACGTGCCGACGAGTCCCGAGCTCGTCGATCGCATGCTCGAGCTCGCCGACCTTGGTCCCGACGATTTTGTCTTCGACCTCGGCAGCGGCGACGGTCGCATCGTCATCCGTGCCGCCGAGCTGTATGGTGCCCGCGCCCGCGGATATGAGATCGATCCGTTGCTGGTGTCCGAGAGCCGTGCCGCCGCCGCCGCGGCGGGGGTTGCCGAGCGCGTCGAGTTCATCGAGGGCGACCTGTTCGAGGCGGAGCTCGGTGAAGCGACGGCGGTGACGCTGTTTCTGCTGCCGTCGGTGAACCTGGCGCTGCGCCCTCGGCTCTTCGCCCAGCTCGCCCCCGGCACACCGGTGGTATCGCATGGGTTCGACATGGCCGAGTGGAACCCGGACGTTCACGAAGTGAGCCTGTTCGAGCCCCTCTCGGATCTGTATCAGTGGGTGATTCCGGCCCCTGCGGGTGGGGTCTGGGACCTGCGGATCGGGGCGGCCGACGCGTCTTCTTTGCCGTCGCTTGCCACCGAGGGCGTCACGTTACGGTTGTTGCAGCGCTTCCAGGAGTTGGAGGGCGAGCTGCTTTTCGGGGGACGCGGCGTACCGGTGACGGGCACCATCCGCGGCGTTCGGGTGAGCATCGCAACGACGCGCCGGCATCCGGAGCTGGGTGCATTTTCGTTCGACGGCGTGGCCGCCGGCGATGCGCTGGAGGGTGTCGTCTCGCTCGGTGGCGTCGGGGACGCCCTGCGCGCCGAGCCCGTAGTAGCGACGCGGCGGCCGGCGTCGCTGCAAGGCGTGTGGAGCGTCGGGACAAGCGACCAGCCCTTCGTCCCGCAGTGGTCTATGCGCCTATCGCGCCAGGGGGAACGATGGACGGCGACCCGGTGGGTTGCCGCTACGGGAGCCCCTTCGTCGGCTGCATCGCCTTTGCCGGGTAGCCCGCCAGCGGTGCTTGATGGCTCGACGGGTGAGCGCAACATGCGCGACTTCTATGTTTGGGGATCTAGCATCTCCTTTGTCGTCGGCACCGCAGACGGCTCTCCGCGGCGCGTCATCTACCACGGCCTGATCGAGGGTGATCGCATCACCGGTGTGGCTCACGATGGCGGCAGTCTGGTGCGGTGGATTGCCGAGCGCCAGCAGCGTCCGTGACCGCGAGCGCGAGGGCGCGCGATGACTACGTTGCGCTTGATTCGGGATGCTCGACGTACCTAAAGGTACGCCTCCGCTCCCGAATCTGCGCGCGCCTTGTCCTCACACGCCCTCGCGCTCGCTCGCTTCGCGACCCGTTGAGAAATTCGGGCTAGTCTGTGGCCATGAGAGCAACGGTGGGGTGGATCGTGGTTGTCGTGGCGGGTGGCGTCGCGGGCTGCGGTGGGAGCGGCGCGGAACGCGTGGTGGTCGCTGAGCCGACCGTCGTGTCGGTGACGCCGGAGCTGTTGGGCGAGGGGCGCCAAGCCTACCGAAAGTACTGCGTACAATGCCATGGCTACAACGGACGGGGCGACGGCCCCTCCGCCCGGGCTCTGGAGCCGCCACCGCGCGACCATACCAACGCCGAGGTCATGGACCCCATCAGCGACGTGATTCTCGCGGACACCATCGCGTACGGTGGCGTTGGCCGCGGGTTTCCCGGCATGCCGGCGTTCCCGCTGCAGGAGGGTGATGAGCTGGTGGCGCTGGTTGCGTACGTTCGTTCGCTGAGCCGCCCTGAGCTCAGCACCCTGGACATCGGCGAACGCGACGGCATCGGGCGCCAGGGCGCGCGATGACTGCGTTGCGCCCGCTTCGCGACCGATGGAGAAATCCGAGCTATAGGCTCTCGGAGATTACTGCCGAGGGCAGCTCCCGCTTCAACCAGATGGCGAACACCGCTGAGGAGATCATCGCCACCACCACCAGGCTGATGAGGATGCCGTAGAGGCTTGGTTGCCCGTAGCTGGCGGCGACGTAGATGCCGATGTAGGCGGCCGGGACGGTGAGCACGACGTAGCGCAGGATGGCCATGTACAGCCCCGGCTTGCCGCGCCCCGTGGCTTCGAACACCGGTCGACAGAGGATGAACGGTGCCATTGCCAGCGAGGCGATGGGTACCACCTGCAGGCTGAAGGCGGTGTACTCGGCGGTCAGCGGTGTTTCCGATAGCCAGCTGGCGAGCCAATCGCCACACAGCCATACCAACGGAACCATGATGCCCACGGAGTACACCAACGAGACGGCGCCGGCCTGCCACAGCCCCTTGTTCAGCCCGGCAGCGTCGTGGGCGCCGATGCGCTTGGCGGCGAACGGGAGCATGGCGACGCTGACCGCGATCATCGGCATCGCCGCGAACATCATGATGCGGTAGTAGATCGAATAGGCGGCGATCGCCGAGGTGGCGTCCTCCGCCCCGGCGAGCAGGGTGTTGATCACCGCGGTTTCCGCCGCCATCAGCATGAAGGTGATCGACGCCGGCACGGCGAGCGCCAGAATGGGTTTATAAGGCGACGGGTCGGGCGTCAGGTCCGTATCGAGACCGGAGGCCAAGCGCCTGGCTTCGTGCGCAGCAGCCTTGCGCAACGCGTACACCAGGCCGGCGACGCGGCCGATGACGGTCGACAGGGCGATGCCGAAGATGCCCCAGCCGAAGACGAACAGAAACAGCGTGTTGAGCGCCAGGTTGGCGACGTTCGACCAGATGCCCGCCCACATTGTAGAGCGCGTGTCCTGGTGCGCCTTCACCACCGAGTCGGGGATCACCGACCAGAACGTGGTGAGCGCCGAGCCGGCGATGAGCACCGCCCCGTAGATGCGAAACGAGCGGTACACTTCGGCGTCGAGGCCGAACTGGGGCGCGACAAACCAGATCGCCACGCCGAGCACCAAGAACAGCGGCGAGACGAGCCACACGAGCCGCCAGGTCGCGTTCAGATACTGCTCGATCTTGCGGCCCTGGCGCGCCCCCATGGCGCGCGACAGCGTCGAGGTGAGGCCGGTCGAGAGTCCGATCCAGACGGCGATCATGAGGAACTCGAAGGGAAAGGTCAGGCCGATGGCGGCGACCGCGGCGTCGCCCTCTATCGCGGCGTAGATTGTGTCCACGAAGGTAAACGCCGAGCGCATGACGAAGGACACCATCAGGGGTGCCGACATGCGCAGCACAGAAGGGTATTGTTCGGTCGACTGGGAGTCGGTCATATACGAGGGTCGGGCGTGCTGGGGAATCGGGATTGTACCCGCCCGAACGCCCGCCTGCCGACCATAGGCTGAAACAACCGTGACCACCACCGCACAATCCGAAACCGGCGCCCTGCGCAAGGTACTGCTCAAGCACCCGCGCTGGGCATTCGAAGGGCCGCAGCGGATCGCCGAGCAATGGTCTGATCTGCACTATCATGCGGCGCCCGATTTCGAACGAGCCGTGGAGGAGTTCGAAGCCTTCGCCGGGATTCTCCGGGATGCCGGTGCGGAGGTCGTCCTCGTCGAGGATGCTGGCGACATCGGCGAAACAACACTCGATTCCATCTACGTGCGCGACGCCGCCGTGGTAACCGACGCCGGGGCCATCTTGTGCGCCATGGGCAAGGCGGCGCGGGCCGACGAGCCCCGCGCTCTGCAGGCGGTGCTCACCGACGCGGGCATCGAAACGGCCGGCGCGATCAGCGGCGACGGGCGTCTCGAAGGCGGTGACGTGTGCTGGTTGCCCGGCAACCGGCTCGCGGTGGGTCGTGGCTACCGCAGCAACGACGAGGGCATTCGCCAACTTGCCAAGCTCACTCGTGATGTCGTCGAGGAGATCGTGGTTGTGCCGTTGCCGCACTGGCGCGGTGCGGCGGATGTATTTCACCTGATGTCGATCCTCAGTCCGGTGGCCGCCGATGCGGTGCTGGTCTACAGCCCGTTGTTGCCGGTGCCGTTTCGTGAGTGGCTGCTGCACCGCGGCCTGCGCTTGGTCGAGGTTGCCGAGCAGGAGTTTTCCTCCATGGCCGGCAACGTCCTGGCCCTCGCTCCGGGCAAATGCCTGATGCTGGACGGCAACCCGCGCACCCGGAAGCGCCTTGAAAAGGCCGGCATCGAGGTGCTCGTCTACGCCGGTACCGAGATCTCCCGCAAGGGCGAGGGCGGACCGACGTGCTTGACGCGGCCGCTGGTTCGGCAAGAATGACTGCGGCGTGGGTAGGGTGAATCCATAGCGGGTGCCGGAGACTCCCCCCAGGGGGAGCGGCGCCGTGGGGGACTGACGGTTGAACGTCTTGATCATCGGGCCGGCCCTGTTCAACAAGGCTCGCGGCTACCGCTGGACGGCGGTGCGCTGGGGGCACATCCTCGCCGGCCTTGGACACGAGGTGGTGTTTGACGACGAGTACCGCGGCCAGGACTGCGACCTGCTGGTCGCCTTGCACGCTATCGCCAGCGCCGATTCGGTGCAGCGTTTCTGCGACGCCCATCCTAGCCGTCCGGTGGTTCTGGCGCTCACCGGCACCGACATGTACGGCCTTGGCGACATGTTCGACGAGTCCGGGCAGGAAGCGGCACACCGGGCCATGGAACAGGCGACACGCTTGGTCGCGTTCCATCAGCTGGCGGTCCATGACGTTCCCGAGCACTTGCGGGAGAAGGTCGAAGTCATCAGCCAATCGGTGCAGCGGCCGGATCAGCTGCCGCCGTCACGCGCCGGTGTGTTCGAAGTCAGCGTGGTCGGCGAGCTGCGCGAGGTCAAGGACCCGTTTCGCACCGCCCTTGCGGCGCGGCGCCTGCCGACCGAATCGACCGTGCAGGTGGTGCACGCCGGTGCTGCGAGCTCCGAGGCGATGGCCGAGCGCGCCGTCAAGGAGGAGCAATCCAACGCGCGCTACAACTGGCTCGGCGAGGTGTCGCACGCCGAGGCGTTGGCGTTAATCGCCCGCAGCCGGTTGTTGTCGATCAGCAGCCGTCACGAGGGCGGCCCCAACGTGCTGACCGAGGCGCTGGGGCTCGGCACACCCTTGGTGGCGACGAGAATCCCCGGCACCGTGGGGATTCTTGGCGAAGACTATCCCGGGTACTTCGAGGTCGGCGATACGGAGGGCCTCAGCGAGCTACTACGCCGTGCCGAGACCGACAGCGGCTTCTACCAGGAGCTCGACGATTGCTGTGCCTCGCACGCCGAGCTTGCGTCCCCCGGCCGCGAGGTCGACGCTTGGAGGGAGTTGTTGAGCTCTCTGTCATGAGCGAGTGCACCGGTCCGAACAGGTGAGCGACGAACCCCGCACCCGGAATATCGGCCATTGGAAATCCGGCAAGCCGGAGACGCTTGCCGAGACGCGCATCTTCAAGCTGCTGCGCAAGCGCGCCACCTCCCCCAACGATCCGAGCCGCTGTGGTGAGTTCGTGGTCATCGATTCGCCCGACTGGGTCAACGTCGTGGCGCTCACCGACGATGGCGAGGTCCTCATCATCGAGCAGTTCCGTCATGGTACCGAGGAGGTGACGGTGGAGATTCCCGGCGGCACCGTCGATCCGGGCGAAGACCCGCTGGCCGCCGGCATCCGCGAGCTGCGCGAGGAAACCGGCTACGGTGGCGGCGCGGCGGAGATTATCGGCACCGTGGCGCCCAACCCGGCGCTGCTCAACAACCGCTGCCACACGGTGTTGGCGCGCGGTGTCCGGTGGCAGGGCGCGCCGCAGCTCGACGGCCTCGAGGAAATCCGCACGCGGCTAGTGCCCTTGGAGGATGTGCCGGAGCTCATCCGGTCGGGTGCCATCACCCATGCGTTGGTGATCGCCGCCTTTCACCACCTGCATCTTCACGATCGCCCGTGAGCGGGCGGATGTGTCCGGGAGACCTACCGAGAACATGAGCGCCCTCGCCCAACTGAAGGAACACCTCGCTACCATCGCCGATCTCGACGCCGCCGCCGCGCTGCTCGGGTGGGATCAGGAGACCTACATGCCGCCCGGAGCCATTGAGGCGCGGGCCGCGCAGCTCACCACGCTGGCGCGCATGTCGCATGAGGCGTTCACCGATGAGACTGTTGGGCGGCTGCTCGACGAGGCCACCGCTAGCCTCGGCGACGCGCCGTACGACTCCGACGACGCCAGCCTGGTGCGCGTCACCCGACGCGACTGGCAGCGCGCCACCAAGATCCCGGCTGATCTCGTCGGGCGCACTGCCCGCGCCACCTCGCTGGGGCAGCAGGCGTGGCAGAAAGCGCGCGAGGCCTCACGCTTCGAGGACTTCGCCGCCCACCTCGAGGAGATCCTGTCGCTGTCGCGCGAGAAGGCCGAGGCGCTGGGCTACGACGAGCGCATCTACGACCCGTTGCTCACCGAGTTCGAGCCCGGTATGTCGACGACGCAGCTCGAGACCATCTTTGGCGACTTGCGCGAGCAGCTCGTGCCGATTGTCGAGGCGCTCAGTCCGCCAAAGCGTACGGCGCCGGCGCACCACGCGCCGCGGCCGCTCGATCGCCGTTTCGACGACCAGGGGCAATGGGATTTCGGCATCAAGCTGATGGAAGACTTCGGCTTCGATTTCGAACGTGGCCGCCAGGACCGCTCGGCGCACCCGTTCACCACCGCGTTTGCCGCCACCGATGTGCGTGTCACGACCCGCATCCGCGAAGACTTCCTCCCCGCCGGCCTGTTCGGCACGCTGCACGAGTGCGGCCACGGGCTCTACGAGCAGGGCATCGCGTCGGAGCTCGCCCGCACGCCCCTCGCCGGTGGTGCTTCGCTCGGCGTGCACGAGTCGCAGTCACGCCTGTGGGAGATCCTGGTGGGGCGCAGCCGCGAATTCTGGGGCCACTACTACCCGCTGCTGTGCCGGGCGTTTCCGGGCAAGCTCGGCGACATCACCGTCGACGTCTTTTATGCCGCTGCCAACACAGTGTGCCCCAGCCTTATCCGTGTCGAGGCCGACGAGGTTACCTACAACCTGCACATCATGCTGCGTTTCGAGCTCGAAAAGGACTTGCTGGAGGGAGGCCTCGCGGTGGCCGATCTGCCGGAGGCGTGGAACGCCGGCATGAAGAGCTACCTCGGCATCGAACCCGACACCGACGCCGACGGCGTGCTGCAAGACATCCACTGGTCAATGGGGGCGATCGGCTATTTCCCCACCTACACGCTTGGCAACCTGATGTCGGCGCAGATCTTCTTGCGTCTCGGCGAGGACATCCCCGCCTTGCAGGAGCACATCGGGGCAGGGCGCTTCGGCGAGATGCTCGGCTGGTTGCAGGACAACATCTACCGCCATGGCCGCAAGTTCACCGCCAACGAGCTGCTCGAGCGCATGGGGTGCGGGGAGCTGTCAGCGGAACCCTGGCTCGAGTACATCCGCTCGAAGTATGGCGAGCTCGGGGGTGTGGCGCTGTAGGGTTGGCGCCGGTCTGGGGCTCCCACCTCTGCGAGTCTCGCGTTGCTCGACGGGCGCGAGCCCCCACCGTGGCCGTCTCCTATCGAGGAGGCGTCACTTTACGGGGATAACGCCGTTACATAACATACATATGTTATGTATAAACGGACGACGATCATGCTCGATGAACAGACCCGCGAAGCGGCGAGGAAGCTGGCGGCGCGTTACGATTGCTCGACCTCAGAGGCGATCCGGAAGGCAGTGATCGCGCATCAAGACGCCGTTTTCGGTCTTTCCGAGGATGCCCGGAGAGCCAGGGTCGAAGCGTTCGACCGATTGTGTGAGCTCTTCGAAGGCGTCGACCCCGAGGAGGAAGTCCGCCGGATCAAGGAAGAGGACGAAGGCTTCTGATGCTCGTCCATCTGGACACCGATTTCCTCGTGTACGCGGTGGCTTCGAGCGGCGTCGAACACCGGAGGTTGCGCGTCCTGTCCGGCACCGAAACGCCGATCCAGATGAGTGCCGTGGCATGGTACGAGTTCTGTCGCGGCCCGCGCACGCCAGATCAGCAGGCCGTGGCGCGCTCGTTTCTCGGCGAAGACGGCATCGTGCCCTTTTCCGAGGATCTAGCGACCCTGGCGGCCGATGTGTTCCGCCGGCTGAAGTCGACGCGCCGCCGGTCGTCCGACATCGCCATCGGCGTAACCGCAGCGGCGATGGGCGCGTTATTGATCACCCGCAACGCAGACGACTTCACCGGGATCTCCGGCCTCGAGATCGAGGCGGTCGCCTAGCCTGGTGGCTACCTCTGCCGGCCTCCGCGCCCGCCTTCGCCGCCCCTGCTGCCGCCGCTGCTGTCGCGCGGCTTGACCAGCTCGGCACGGTCCTCGAGGTGCTCCTCCATCTCCAGGTGCGGCACGCCCTCGAGCAGCCACTGCGGTGCGGGTTCGCCTTTGAGGTGGTAGCCGAAGAACTCGCGCATGCGGACGGTGTAGTCCTTCCGGTTGGCGGGCACACGTAGCCCGTGGTTCTCGCCCACGTACTGCAGCATGACGACGTCCTTGCCGAGGCGCCGCAGGGTGTTGTAGTACTCGATGCCCTGGTTCCAGTCGACGGCGCCGTCCTGGTCGTTGTGCAGGATGATGAGCGGCGTCTTGACGCGGTCGGCGAAGAACACCGGTGAGTTGCGGATATAGGCCTCGGTGGCCTCCAGGTAGTCGCCGGTAAAGCGGCCCTGGCTGGACTCGAAGATCGCCATGTTGCCGCCGCCGCTGTTCCAGTAGATAGAGCTGTACATGCTGATCATGTTGGTGAGCGGCGCGCCTGCCACCGCGGCGGCGAACTTGTCGGTTTGCGTCACCAGGAACGAGGTCTGGTAGCCGCCCCAGGAGTGGCCGTGCAGGCCGACGCGATCGGCATCGACGACGCCGGTGTCGATGGCCGCGTCGAGCGCCGGCAGCACGCTCCACACCGCCGACATGCCGGGGTCGTTGACCTCGTAGGTGATGTCGGGCATGAGGACCGCGTAGCCGTTGGACGTGTACACCGACTTGTTGAAGCCGTTGGCGGACGGCTGGGTGTACTGGTTCAGGCTCTGCGACAGGCGCTCGTAGATGTAAACGATGGTGGGGTATTTTTCGCCCGGCTGGTAGCCGGCCGGCAAGAACAGCGCCGCCTGCAGCTCGGCGCCCTTGTCGGACTTGTAGTCCACCAGACGTGCCCCGGCCGACCAGGTGAACTCGGACTGCTGCGGGTTGGCATCGGTGACGCGCACGCCGTCGGCAAATGACATGTCGGTGACGTAGTAGTCGGGATAACTGTCCTGGTCGGCCATGGTGTAGGCGAAGATGTCGGCGTTCTCGGCCTTGGTCAGGCCGGAGTAGGCGACGTCGCTCCACATGAGCATGTCGACGCCGGTGGAGTCGGCGGCGATGCGGCCGATGCCCGACTTCTTGGTCCACTCGCCGTAGGGGGCTAGATACTGGTCCTGGCCCAGGTCGATGCCCTCCTCGTCGGGATCGATGCGGAAGCGGCGGCCGTAGCGGATCTGCTGGTCCTTGCCGTTGACCGTCAGGTTGACGCCCTGGTCGCCGTGTACGCCGACCTTCCAGATGTCCCAGTTGTCGTACAGCAGCACGTATTCGCCGCCGGCGCCCCAGCCGATGGAGCGCACCGGCGGATCGACGACGTTGTGGTCGTCTTCGGTATTGATGAACGAAGTGTCGACGTCCTCGGTGATGTTGTAGTGGGTGCCGGTGGCGAACTCGTAGGTGTGATAGTCGCCGTTCTCGTAGTACAGCAGGTGGGTGCCGTCGGGGGAGGTGGTGTTGAGCCACCGGGCGCGTTCCAGGGCCATGGTGCGATCGCCGCTGTTCACGTCGATTACCCAGAGGTCGGTGAAACGCTGGCCGTTGAGGTTGCCCATGAGCTCGTAGCGGCTGTTGTCGCGGCCCAGCGCCCACTGTTGTCCCGGAGCCATGCTCACGGTGGGGAGGTCGTCGTCGGCGAGGCGCACGAAACGGCCCTCGTCGAGGTGATAAACGGCGAGTTGGTTGGCGTTCCGGTCGCGGGTTTCCTGCACCTGCTGCGCCGACTGCAGGCGATCGTCCTTCCAGTGCCAGATCACCAGCTCGGGCTTGTCCGGTTCGTCGTTGTTGCCGTTGCCGCGGCGCCCGCCGCGACTCCGCCCAATGCGTTCTTCTTCGCCTTCTTCCCCGCCTTCGCCTTCTTCCTCGCCCTCGCCTTCTTCCTCGCCCTCAGCCTCATTGCTCTCTTCGTCTTCCCCGCGTTCCTGACGGCGCTTGGCTTCCTCGGTCATCTCGGCCTCGATGACGCCGAAGATCAGCATGCTGAGGTCGTCGGAAAACGACGGCGCGCGGCTCGAGGCGATGGTCATGCCGGCGGGAAAGGTGTCGTCCTCGGTGGGGTCGTAGACGATCTTGGTGGGTGGGGTGCCGGCCAGGTCAGTAAAGCCGATGACGCTGTACAGCGGGTCTTCGTAGTCTTCGTCGTCGACACCCTTGAGCACCGTGAGGCCGTCGCCCTCGTCGGTCCAGTTGAGGCTGCGGTAGCGGGCGTCGCTGCTTTCCAGCGGCACCACGACGCCGGAGTCCATCATGCGGATCTGCACGCCGTTGCCTGCCTTGCTGGCGCTGTCGATGATCCAGGCGAGATGGTCGCCGGATTCATCGAACTCGAAATCGGCGACGTTGCCGATGTTCATCTGCGTGCCGGTGGCCAACTGCAGCAGGATGAGGTCGGCGCCGCGCGCCCGTTCGTCGTTGTCGTCGTCGCCGCCGCCGCCGCCGCGACCGCCGCGACCACCGCGGCCGCCGCGCGCTCCTGTGGGAGTCTCACCGCCCCCCCCGCTGCCGGCGGCGTACTTCGTCATGGCGAGCCATTCGGCGTTCTCGCCCGAGAAGGCGAAGCTGCGCACCTCGTCGAACTCCTGCATCTCACCGGTGGTCAAATCGACCAGGCCGAGCGTGTTGCGCCGGGGGTCGTCGCCGTTGTTTCCGCGGCTACTGCCGCGGCCGCCGCCGCGGCGAAATTCCGGGTAGATGGCGAACGCCGCCCAGCGCGAATCGTCGGAGATACTGATCGTCCCGCCGCCGAAGCCGGTGCTGCGACCGGTAGGAAAGCGGTACTCGGTCTCGTCGCGCGTGCTGCGTACCACCGCCTCGCCGTTGCCCTCGGCGGGGGTGACGCGGTAGGCCAGCCAGGCGCCGTCATGGGAGAGTCGCGCCCCCCCGAGGCGGTTCCACTCCATGATGTCCTGCAGCTCGATGGGGCGCGGTGCGCTCGCTGCCTGTTCCTGGGCGATGGCCGATCCGGCGTGTGCGCCGGGAAGGGCCGGTAGCAACAGAGCTGCTGTGAGGACGGCGGTGGACAAGAGCGTCAAAGCTCGCGACGTGCGCATGAGGCTGGCTCCGGTGATCGAGGGTCGATCGCCCGGCGGGGCGCCGCGCCTCGGAAACTGCGGGCTGATGCGGTTGGGGAGTGCGCTGAAGACTCGCGGGAGTTCTTCAGCGTCATCAACGGAGATGCTGGTATCGACCTGGGTAGTTGTCAAGAGAAGCTTGGTGGGCTTTCTGAATAGAGGGGGGTGGTGGGTTGGCGCCTTTTTTCTTTTATTGATTTCCCGCCACCCACCCCCGACCTCTCGGCGCCTGCGGCGCCTCGCTGCCCGCTGGGCGCGTAGGTGGGGGCGAAGCGGCTTGCGTACGTTGGGCGGTTGTTCCGGTGCCCTCAGAGGTGGGAGCGAAGCGGCGGTTCCGAGAGGCGCCCTTCGTGTTCCTCTGGCAAACGG
>SMVA01061344.1_pt1 | contig 13438 bp, 12 predicted proteins | sample 2456451 | NCBI WGS metagenome assembly SMVA01 (sample SAMN11095933, study PRJNA526329) | marine sediment metagenome | biome: Marine sediment; feature: Surficial sediment; material: Deep marine sediment; isolation source: Hadal surficial sediment | place: Pacific Ocean | collected 2014-05 | depth...
GCCGAGACCGCTTTCGAAGAAACCCACCCGAAGCCGTGGGTGACGGTCGAGTACCCCGCCGGCAATGAGGTCCATCACGACAGCCATCTGGCCGAAGGGATGAGCGATCATGTGCTCATAGAAAATGTTGTCCGGGTAGCGCTGGGACGCGAAACTGGGCATCGCGGAGCCGAAACTGCCGTGGATGCCCACGGCCAGATCGTCGGCGACGGCGACCTCCCACAGCGGATCGCAGACAGGATCGTAGAGCGCGAGATCGTTGAAGCGCTCGGGCCGACTGAGGAATCCTCGCAGGCCAAGCCCCTTCAGCCGCTTCGCCTCCTTGATCGCCAGTGGCATATCCTGCAACGGGATGATGCCCATCCCAAACAGGCGCGCAGGGTCCGTTTTGCAGAAATCGCTCATCCAGTTGTTGTAGGCACGACAGGTCTCGGCGGCAACGAGTGGATCCTTGATATCTCCCCACAAAAGATGAATCGATGGGAAGAACAGCGCCTGATCGATGCCTTCTTCGTCCATGACGACCAGTCGTGCTGCCGGATCATAGCTGCCCGGCAGGATATCGGCCCAGGTCAGCTGGACGTCCGGCGCCATGCCGCCGGGAATACAGGCAGCCGCAGGACCAGCGGCCGCACCGGGACGACCGCGACCTTCGACCAGCAGGAAGCTGCAGTCGTTCTCCGTTCGCACCTGCAGGACCCGGTCGCGAAATTCCGCCCGCGTGTATTGAGTCCACACGAGTTCCGGTTCGCAGATATGGCCGTCGCCATCGATGACCGGGTGGTCGAGTTGCGCAGCGGTTCGTTCGGATTGTGTTGCCGATTGTGCTGGAGTTTGTGCCGTAGTCATGTCCCGTCCTCCCCAGGTTAGACACTAGCAGATTGCGCCGCCTGCAGCTGTCTGTCGGTGTTGGGGCATCACACAAATTTGACCCGAAATGTGACTAATGTTGTGAGATGCCCTCAGGGATGTTGTCATCAGACCCAGGACAATGACCATACCCGCTGACGGCCAGATTTGGACTCGTTGATCGCGTGATCAAAAGTGATCGACCGTAAGATTGTCGAAACAATGAGCTGGAACCAGAAGTCGTGTGGGCAAGTCAGAAAAAAAGATAAGAAACCAAGACTACCGCTGGACGAGTAGTTCTGACTCAGGGAGGCGACATGCTGATACTGACCCGAAAGGTAGGTGAACGATTGATCATCGGCGATGACATCGCGGTGACGATCCTCAGCGTGAAAGGTAATCAAGTGCGGGTTGGGGTGCAGGCACCCACATCAATCGCGGTACACCGCGAAGAAATCTACGATCGTATTCAAAACGAACGCAATGGCCAGAAGGTAGTAAGCGTCAGAGGCGACTGATCGCCACGCCTGCCGCCTCAGGATGCATTATTCAGTTGTTCGACCAGGAATTCCACAACGGGGCTGGAAAGCATCCCAACGTCGGGGTATGTTCTGCGCTACCTGCTTGGGGGAGCAGTTATTCTGGCCGGTCAAAAGACAGTAGAGCTGCGCTACGAGACATTGCTGCGCCTCGAGGAATTCATCGGTTTACTGGTTGGTCGTTACGGCTCCCGCATGACGCTTGGCGAGTTGTGGGCGATCACAACCGGACTGCGGAAACTCTGTAAGAAAGAGTGGGTGTCGGTGGCGGAAATTGCCGAAGCTACCGGTCTGCCAAAGCAGAACATATCGCGCTGGATGCAGAAACGGCTTGGCGACAGTATCCATATGCGCACCAACGGCGAAGATCAACGTATGAAGGACCTCGCCCTGGCGGATCCAATGCGCGCCCAGAGGTTCATCGAACAACTGGCGGCCACCCTCGAAGGTGGTATCAGGGAGAGAAAATGATCGACAGCAGGGAGGAACGATGAACACAAAGTATCCAGCTGGAACTTTTATTCTGCGGCGGCCACCGAGAATGCTGCTACTGGCAGCCGCGGCCGTGGCCGGGCTGGTGGGTTGCGGCGAGAGCCCAACGCCGCCCCCGGTCGAGCGTGCAACCGAGACTGCAAGCGCACAGCCGGTTGCTGCAAAGAAGATAGAGCCTGGGCCGACGGTAGCAACCAGGGCAGGTGACGTTCGCGGCTTTATTGAAGATGGCATCATCGTTTTCAAAGGTGTGCGCTATGGCGCCGACACGGCGCAAACGCGATTTGCCGCACCGATGCCGCCAGCGCCCTGGTCGGAGGTCAGGGATGCGCGGAACTATGGCGCCTCGGCGCCGCAGGAGCCGTATCCTCCCGGCACAGCGGGTGGCCTTTTCGAATCCTGGGCAACGGATCCCGCGCCGCCGAACAGCGAAGACACACTTTTTCTCAACGTCTGGACACCGGCGTTGCGCGACGGTCGCAAGCGGCCGGTCATGGTCTGGTTTCACGGTGGCGGCTTCAGCCGGGGTTCGGGTTCGAGCAATGCCTACGACGGGATTCGCCTCGCGCGACGTGGCGATGTCGTGGTGGTTACTGTCAATCACCGGCTGAACCTGTTCGGTCACCTGTATCTCGCCAAGTACGGTCAGCAGTTCACGCATTCCGGCAACGCGGGCGTGCTGGATCTTGTTCTCTCACTCGAATGGGTGCGTGACAATATCGAGACGTTCGGTGGTGATCCGGCGAATGTCACGATCTTCGGCGAATCCGGCGGCGGCTCGAAAGTATCGGTCCTCATGGCGATGGACAATGCGAAGGGGCTGTTTCATCGGGCGGTGATCGAAAGCGGCGGTCGGCTTGAAAACACCGATCGGGAGACGGCCGCAGAGGGTACGCAACGCGTGGTTGAGGCGCTGGGATTGACGCAGGAGACAATCGGCGAGATTCTGACGATGCCGGTGTCTCGGCTTCAGCGTGCCGCCACCGATGTGATTGCCGCGGGCCATCGGCCGACCTGGAACGGCCCTGTGTATGATCGTGTCAATTTCCGGCGGCAGCCGTTTGTACCGGATGCACCAGCCCAGGCGACCGATGTTCCGTTGTTAATAGGTACGACGCGCACCGAGGCGTCTCTGTTTATTGGTGCACGTGATCCCGCAACCTTCGACCTCAGTTGGGAAACCCTGCCGGAGGCGCTCGCGCGCAGCCTGCCCAATGCGGATATCGACCGGGTGATCACCCAGTACCGGCGCATCAATCCTGACTACAGCCCGTCCGATCTTCTGTTTACAGCGGCGACCGATGCCGGATTCCTGCTGCGCAGTGTGCAGATTGCAGATCGCAAAGCAGATCAAGCTGGCGCGGCCGTGTATTTCTACATGCTGAACTGGGAAACACCGGTGCAGGGTGGCAAGTGGCGCTCGCCTCATGCACTCGAGATCGGCATGGTCTTCGACAATGTCGCGAAATCCGCCTCGATGTCTGGCACCGGTGAGGAACAGCAGGCGATCGCGGACATGATGTCGGAGAGCTGGCTTGCGTTTGCGCGGAGCGGTGATCCGAACAACTCCGTAATCCCACACTGGCCGCCGTATACGAGAGAACAGCGTTCGATGATGTTGTTCGACATTGTCCCGGAGGTGAAGATCGATCCGCACGGTGAACAGCGCAGCGTGTTCGAAACCGACTCGGCATCGGATTGAATTTTCGACCAGGGTTGCGTGCGTATTACGGGTGAGCGCTGGCTGCGGGTGTCTCGTGCGTCGTCCTGAGTTGCGCCCTTAGATTTCACCCGCCCGGGCGAAGCGCGAGATGTGCTCGGCGGCGCGAAATGCCAGTGCCTGAATCGTTTGTGTGGGCTGGCCACGGCCGGAGGTGACCAGGCTGCTGCCGTCACACAGGAACAGATTCGGCACATCGTGCGTGCGATGGTACTTGTCGACCACGGCCCGGCCCGGATCGTTGCCCATCCGACAGGTCCCGAGAAAATGCGCGCCGCTGGTTTGCGAGGAAACCGGCAGTTTCCAGACCTTCTTCGCGCCGGCTGCATCGAGTATTTCTGCCGCACGATCCACCAGGAACCGCGATGTTGCCAGATCATGCGGATGATCGGCGTAGGTCAGGGTGATGCCGGGGAGGCCATATTCGTCTTTGATGTTGTGATCCAGTGAAACGGCGTTCGTGGCAACGGCGAGCGAAGTGCTGTGGGTGGATGACAACGTGAAGTTCGGATAATCACGCAGCGCGGCTTTGTACTGCGCCCCCCAGGTTGGCACATCGGTTGGTATGCCTGACTGACTGTATTGGATCGGACCGAACATGACGCGTGCATCGATGCCACCACCGCCATAAAAGCCGCGCTTGAGGTCCGTGTCGTAGAAGTCGTGCAGAATCCGGGTGACCTGAACACTTTTGTATTCGTTCAGGGCATGTTCGAAGACCGCGCCGGCTGCGCCCCCGCCGTTGAGCATGATGTACTTGCCCACGGTGCCGCTGGAGTTGGCGAGCCCGTCGGGAAACGCGTTGGATTCGGAAATCAGCAACAAGCGCGTGGTTTCTGCGCCGTTCGCGCAGACTACCACCGCCTTCGCTTTTTGTTTGTAGATCGAGCCATTTGAGTAGTAAACGACCCCTGTAGCTCGACCGGCGCCGTTCGTCTCTATCCGCACGACGCTGGCTCCCGCGCGCAGCTCGCAATTGCCGGTGGCCAGAGCCTGCGGAATCATGTTGAAGAGCGTCGAGGATTTGGCGCCCACCTCGCAGCCGAAACCCATGCAGAATCCACAGTGCACGCAGCCCGGCCGGGAGTCGTAGGGCACGGAATTGATGGCCATGGGAGCGGGGAAGGGATTCAGGCCGAGCTCGAATGCACCCTTTTCGAACAGCACGCCGGAGGATTTCACCGGCAGAGGCGGCATCGGATAGGGTTTGGAGCGATAGGGTTCGTTGGGATGAGCGCCTGCCAGTCCGGACACGCCGATCTCCCACTCGACCTTGGTGTAGTACGGCTCGAGTTCTGCGTAACTGATCGGCCAGTCCCGCAAATCCGCACCTGGTATGTCGCCGAGCAGGCTGTGTTCATGAAAATCGATCGGGTGAAAGCGCCAGAAGTTCGCGGTGAAGTGAACGCTGCTGCCGCCGACACACTGGGCGTACCACATCGGATTCCAGGCGTGGGCGACCGCCTCGTCCTGCGCGGTGACGCGAAAAGATTGTGGCGGTGAGCCTGGTGGTGATTCGAGTTCGCCATTGAAGTAGTGGGCATACTCATCGTGTTTGAAGTCTTGTTGCCTGAGATGCGGTCCACGTTCGAGGACCACCACGCTGTGCCCTGCCTGAGCCAGTTCGCGCGCCATCACGCCACCCGCGGCGCCCGACCCCACAACCACGAAATCCACCTCGTCTCCTGCAGCGTACGTTTTCACGAGCCTTCTCCGGTGCTGGCGTCCGTTCCGGTCGGTGTGTCAGATCCGGGCTGAGTGTGCGCGTTGTCTCGTCGATAGCTGGCCGCCACTGCTGCGAAGCCGGGGTAGTCTCGATCATAGTGACCGAAAGGGGGAGCGAAGGCGTGGCTGTCTTCGAAGCCAAGCAGTTGCCAGCCCTGCTCGGAGGCGTTACCACCGTACGCCGGCAGCGCGAACATGGCGATGCTGGTCAGAAATTGCAGCAGACCAAAAAATTCGGTGTCTTGCCATGTCTGCAGAAAGGCATCCTGCTGCGCTGTCGGCAACTGGCTGAAAAGTCGGCCATCGGATCGGCTGCGGGAGACGCCGTTCGCGAATTCGTCGAGTCCTGTGCGAAGGGGTTCTTCGATATCCTGCAGCAGGTTGTTTGCCAGGCCCTGCTCGATGAAATTGACCACCTGCGCCTCATGCGCGCCCGGGCCTTCGCCTTCGCTGGGAACGATGCGGGAGGTAATCGCATCGATCGTGGCAGCTTCTAAGTTCGACAGCGCGGAGAATGATGTCGCTAATGTGCCGCTTGCAAGCTGCTGTGCGTGCGCCTCCGCCGCGACGGCGAGCGCAGGATAGTTCGCGGCAAGCCAGCTGATCGCCGCTGAGGCACCTGCGGTGGACAGGAAGACGCGTCGGTCTATAGGTCTCATCACTGTGTTCTCGTGTGTTTCATTTACTGTTACTTTTCGGCTCAGTTCTGGTTCTTATTTCACTGGCTTGCGGAATCGATAGCGAACGTGACCTGGACGTTGCGTTCCACTCGGATGAGCCCTGGATTGAATGTATTCGAATTTCCTGCCGAGCGCGCCTCCAGCAACGCCATCTGCGGTCGTGGCGAGTGACTCACGACCTGTACGTCTATCGCCTGGCCCAGACGCAGGTCGAGACCCAGGGCGATGCGCGCGGCTTCCTCGCGGGCGTCTTTCATGGCAACTTCCAGCGCCTGGTTTTCCAGCTCCACGCGACGCGAGGTATCAAGACGGATGGGATCGACATTGTTGACGCCTTCCTCGAGTGAGCGATTCAGCAGCCTGCCGAAGAGATCGAGGTCGCGCAGCGTGATGAGAATCGTCTGTGTGGCGACCACGCCATCGACGACAGTCTCGGCGTCACGCCGCCGGTAGCGTGGATTGATACTGAGAGCGGCGGTCGTGACATCGGCTTCAGCAATTTTCAGATTACGGATGAGCTTCAGCACGGCGCGCACTACCTGGTCGATCTCCCGGCGCAATTCGGCCGGATCACTACCCTCGCGGCGGACGTGCATGCTCACATAGCCCATGTCCGGTTCGACCTCCAGCGAGCCCTGACCGGAAACGTGGATGCCGTTGGTCTGCGCAAGGGTTGGCGCAGACGCCGCAAGCGCGAACGCCGCCACTGCGGTCGCCAACAGCAGTGTTGGCAACAGCAGCGTCACGGCGGGACGTCGCGCACGGGTGGACATCGGCAAACTCCGGACAATTGGGTTTCGAGTTGCAGATTTAACCACGCTCACCGCGCGGGTGGTATGCGATCGGTGACGGCGGACGTTGGGCTGATTTGTTGAGGAGAAGTTGCTTAGAAGAAGGTGGTTGGAAGAAGTTTCGAATCGGATTAGACGATGTCTAGATATTAACTAGACAACATCTAGATTAGACTGTCGATCATGCGTTACCATCATGGCGATCTCAGGCGCGTGTTGCTGGATGCCTTGCCCCGGGCCATTGCGTTGCACGGCCTGGAGCGGTTGAGCCTGCGCGCGCTGGCGCGCCAGGCGGGAGTTTCGCACGGTGCTCCGGCGCATCATTTCAGCGATAAACGGGGCCTGTTGACGGCCTTTGCCATCGAAGGTTCGCAGCATCTCGAACGTCTGGTGAGCGATGCGCTGACCTTGCCGGCTGCGACCGATCATGTCGCCCGGCTCAGCGCCGTCAGCCTGGGATATCTGGAATTTGCCTTGCAGTATCCGGCGCATTTTTGCGTCAGCTTCCGACCTGAACTGTTGAATATGGCAGACCCGGCGCTATTGCGCGCACGCGCACGTGCGGGCAACACGCTCGATCTGGTCCTGAAAGACGCCCAGGAAGCCGGATTTCTGACCGCCAGGGACTATCCGAACGTGCGGATGGCGTCCTGGTCGCTGGCCCACGGTTATGCGTCGATTGCGGCGGATGTGATGACAGGTACGCCGGCCGATGCGCTGCGGCGCCAGGCCAGGCGCACCTTCGATCACTATTCGCGCGCCGTACTGCAGGCGGCGGACAACGGCTGACATGCCGTCTAGTTTCTCGGGCGGGTCGTCTTCGATGTTGCATGAAAATTTTGCTGCCGAGTGGTCAACGGTGCGGAAACCGGCCATCATCGAACGTACATTGCGGCGAAGGCCAATCGAGTGAGTGGATTCCTTTTAATTGCGCTGGCAGCAGTTGTGCTGTGGGCCATCACCCGGTTCTACCTCCGGGGCGAAGATCTATCGCGCTACGATCGTCCCAGCGCGATGGCCGTCGGCGATTCGCGGGAGCCGAGCGCGGAGCATCATGCAGTGGTGCAGCTCTTCTCGCAGATGGGTGAAAAGGCGAGCGGCGTATCGGGTAAACGGCGCCTGACCGTGATGCGCGAAATGATGGACGCCATGGGAGAAGATGCGGACCTGTCCGGCATCGAGGTGACCAGTGTCGATGTGGCTGGCGTTCCTGGTGAGTGGGTGTGTGCCACCGACGCAAACCCCGCGCGGCGGCTGCTCTATCTGCATGGTGGCGCCTTCACGATGGGCAGTCCGAAAAGTCATCGGGCGATCACCAGCAAATTTTCGAGGATTGCCGGAGCCAGTGTCCTGGCCGTTGACTACAGACTGATGCCCGAAAATCGGCGCATCGATTGCCTGACGGACTGCCAGACGGCGTATCGCTGGATTCTCGAAAACGGTCCAGCGGGTGCCGAGCCGGTGCAGACGCTGTTCGTTGCCGGCGATTCCGCCGGCGGCAACCTGACGCTTGCCGTCATTGCCTGGGCGCGGGATGCGGGACTGCGCGCGGCGGACGCGGTGGTGGCGCTGTCGCCGGCAACGGACGGGACGTTTACCAGTCCGAGTCTGCTGGCCAACCTCGCGACGGATCACATGCTGGGACCGCTGATAGGGCGGATCCTGAAGATCCCGAACAGCCTGATGCTCTGGATTTCCTGGGCGTCCAACCGCCTGCCGCCATCGGATCCGCGGATCTCACCGCTGCATGGAGACCTTTCCGGTCTACCGCCGACACTGGTGCACGCGAGCGAAGCCGAGATGCTGCTCGATGACGCGCGTCGTTATGTTGGCAAAGCCAGTGATGCCGGCAGTGCCGCGAGTCTCGAAACCTGGCATCACATGCTGCACGTCTGGCATGTCTTCGAGCAGCGATTGCCCGAAGCGCAGGAAGCTTTCGAGCACATCGAAAGATTTCTCGAACTCATGGCGCCGCGAATGCTCGAGCAGTCGACGGCAGAGCCGGTTGACTGATGGCAGTGCAGGCGACGAATGACGTCGCGGCAGACGCTGCGAATGCTGACCCAGACATAGCGCCCATTGAAGTGCCGGACTTTGCGGAGTGGCTGCCCGACTCGCTGCTGCCGCTGTGGCAAGCCATCGCGCAATATCCCTTACTGGGCTCACTGGTCATCGCGGTGATCTTCTTTCTCGCCGCTCACGTTCTGCGCCTGCTCGTGTCAAACAGTCTTGGCCGCCTTGCGGGATTGACGACTTCTCTCGCCGACGACCTGATTATAGAAAATCTCAAACGGCCTGTGTTCACGACTGTCTTCTTTACGGGTCTCACCCTGGCGACCAAAACTGCCCAGATGCCTTTTGGCACCGACCTGCTGGTCAAGATCATCGTCTCGTGCATAGTGGCCAGTTGGATGCGGGCCGCCTTGCGCATCTCGGTTTCCGTGCTCGATGTTCTGAGCAATCAGACTGGGTTTGCGTTTATCGAAGCCCGTACGGTGCCGCTGATCGATCTCACGGTAAAAGTGCTGATCATTTTAGTGGGCAGCTATGCGTTGTTGATGGTTTGGGGCATCAACCCAGTCGGTTGGCTCGCTTCAGCGGGGATTGTTGGAATCGCTATCGGTTTTGCCGCCAAAGATACGTTGGCTAATTTGTTTTCCGGTTTCTTCATTGTGGCGGATGCGCCTTACAAGATCGGCGACTACATCAATCTTGATACTGGAGAACGTGGCCGGGTAACCGCGATCGGTCTACGCAGTACGCGGCTTTTGACTCGCGCCGACGTGGAGATAACCGTACCCAACGGCGTGATTGCCAACGCGAAAATCGTCAATGAGAGCGGTGGACCATCTAAGAAAATGCGGATCCGCGTAGTCACCGCCGCGGCGTATGGATCCGACGTGGACCAGATCTGCGAACTGCTCCAGGAGATCGGCGAAAAACATCCGGATGTCTGCACAGATCCGGCGCCGAGAGTTCGCATGCGCGCATTTGGCGCCTCCAGTCTGGATTTCGATCTGATGGTGTGGATCGAGCAGCCGCAAGATCGAGGTCGTATCACCCACGAATTGCTGATGCAGGTTTACAAAACCTATGCAGAATATGGGATCGAGATTCCCTACAGCAAACACGATGTCTACATTAAAGAGATGCCGGGGGACATGCCGGACCTCGCAGAGTAACGAGGAGGTGGCCATCGCCTACAGACCCCGGTTACTGAAGACCTCTGCCGTAACGGATGTCTGACTCGCAGCTTTCGTTGCTGGTAGACGTTAAGAACGCCCTGTCGGAGGATGTGGATACAGCGTACTCGGAACGACTTGAGCGGGATCGGAGAATAGGCCGGGAACTCGCGGCCAATCTATCACCGGCCGATCGACTCCTGGCGTGGTGGCGCGCAGCAACCGATCCTGCGCGCCCTACCATCGGCGAGCGGGTGGTCAGGCTGCGGCGGATGGTGAGTGCGGTGCTGTGTCTCATCGGGGCCTTGCTCGGCATGAGCCTGAGCACAATTGTGTTCAGCTACGATGGCGCGTATCCGGTCAATCTTTTTGCGCTGCTCGGCGTCGTGGTTGGCATCCCGTTAGTGCTGCTGATACTCACGCTGGTGCTGCTGCCGGGCTGGATTCCCGGTCTCGGCGTCATCAACGACGCGTTCTCCGGCATCAGCCCGAGCCGTTGGGTTGGGGTCTGGCTCGACCGCTATTCGCAGCTGAATCTTTTCTCGACCTACTCGGATCGGCGCAGACGCAGTAGCTTTGCGCGCTGGCAACTCATCGTGTTCTCACAATGGCTGGCGGTCGGATTTTTTCTGGGGGTGTTGCTGGTTGCCTGGCTGCTGGTGGTTGTCACGGACCTCGCTTTCGGTTGGAGCACGACTCTCCAGGCGGATTCTGCGGTTGTGTACAGTGCGCTGAGTACCCTCGCATCTCCGTGGTCGGCCTGGTTGCCAGTCGCGGTACCCGATCTCGAACTGGTGGAGGCATCCAGATTTTATCGCCTCGAAGCCGACGGCTTGTCGAGTGCACGTGCGGTGCAGTTGGGAGAGTGGTGGCCGTTCGTGCTGATGGTCATCGTGGTATACGGACTGTTGCCTCGCGTCGCACTGTTGCTTGTTGGCTTCTGGCGGTTGCGTCTGGCAACTTGTTCGTTGCTGGTGGCTGATCCGGATACCGCTGCATTGCTTGATCGTCTTGCCCTGCCGGTGGTTGGTTACGCTGGTGATGCGTCTGAGGAAGAATCAGTAGGTTCACGCGCAGTTGCGTCACCTCCCTCCGTGGATGCTGGTGAAACTACCCAGGCGATTGTCTGGAATGACGCAGTCGAGTCTGCGGCCGCGATAGGCTGGCTCAGCACGCATCAGGGTGTTCAATCGGCACAACCGATTCATCTGAGCGTGCTGCAGGATCTCGCGGAACGCACTGCAAAACTGCAAGCCATAGATAAAGCCGTCCGTCGAGTTGTCATATTCACGAAGGGTTGGGAGCCACCGCTGCTAGAATTTTCTGACTGTGTAGAACTGATTCGAGAAAACGTCGCGGCCGATGTCTCGCTGATGGTAGTACCGCTCGATGTTTCAGGCGTGAAGGTACTATCCGCGGCACGCAAAATCTGGGCGCAAGCGCTGACGAACGTCGATGACGCCCGACTCTACGTAGTGGAATCACAACAGTGATACCCAGCTTCGCAGTCGTTGGCCACCCTAACAAGGGTAAGAGCTCGATCGTCGCCACGCTGGCAGAGGACGATCGAATCGACATCGGTCCAACGCCGGGAACGACGCGCCGTGCGCACCACTACACGCTCAGCGTAGAAGGGGAGCCGCAATATGTGCTCGTGGATACACCGGGATTTCAGCGCGCACGGGAAGTACTTGACTGGCTGCGGTCGCGTGCGCGCAGCGCGAGTGAACGACCGGGACTCGTCGCGGAATTCGTCCGGACGCATGAAGGCGATGTCCGGTTTCGCGATGAGTGTGAGTTACTCCAGCCCATTGTTGCAGGTGCCGGCATTCTGTATGTGGTGGACGGTGCAAAACCCTACGGCCCTGAGTATGAAATTGAGATGCAGATTCTGCAGTGGACGGGGCAACCGCGGATGGCGCTCATCAACCTCATTGGCAGCGGCGATCATATAGATGAATGGCGCCATGCTCTGGCTCAGTACTTCTCGATCGTCCGTGTTTTCGATGCCGTCGACGCCGATTTCGATAATCGGCTATCTCTGTTACGCGGGTTCGGCGAACTCGATGAGAATTGGCGCGGTGCGATTGACAAAGCGGTTGCAGCACTCGAAATGGAAAGACGCAGACGCCGCGAGCGCAGTGCTCGAGACATTGCCGCCTGTCTTATCGATAGCCTCCAAGTGGTACAGCGTGTTGCGCTCGATGACGGGCAGAATATCGAGGAGCTGAAATCGCGCCTGACTGCGCAATTGCAGGATCGCATTCGCCGACGTGAACGCCGTTCGCGTGATGCGGTACAAAGCTTGTATCGGCATCAGTCTCTGGCGCGTGAGGAGGCTGCCACCGAATTGCTCCACAGCGATCTCTTCACCGGCGAAGGGTGGCAACTGTTCGGACTTTCAAGAACACAACTAGCGGTTTCCGGTGCTTTGACAGGTGCAGTTGCGGGCGGCGGGATCGACGCGCTGCTCGGCGGCGCATCGCTTCTTCTCGGGGCGGGTATCGGTGCCCTGCTCGGTGGTGCCGGTGCCTGGCTTGGCGGCGAGGAAATCGCGAAGGTGAAAGTACTCGGTGAGCCACTCGGCGGTCGGGTTCTACAGGTCGGTCCGGTCCGCTCGGCCAACTTTCCCTGGGTGATTCTCGGCCGCGCGTGGGTCCACCACCACCTGGTTGCCGAACGCAATCATGCTCGAAGAGAATCCATCGCCAGCTCCATTGCCGCCGAGCGTCATCTCATGGATACGCTACCGGACGAATTGCGCACCGCGCTGAGCCGGCTGTTGAAAAAGGTTGCTGCCGGAGGAATCGATGCGGCCGACCGCGTGAGCCTTGCGCAATGGATTGGCGAAATGCTGGAACACAATCCGGGTAACGCAGCGGGAGTCGATTCCGACGTTGACTGATTCCTGTCCTTTGAATGCAGTAAACGTTTTCTCCAAGGCAGACGTTCGTGCTGATGCCGCTGACCTCATTCGGCGCTCGGTTTCCGCTTTGGGTCGTAAGCGAACGTTCAGACCACGATTTTCAACGTCCGCTTTTGGCCAACTGGTCTTGCTCGGTTTCAGTGGACGGTTGAGTTAAGCGAGATTAGTCTAATTGTGCCTATTCCGCTCCGCTCTTCTCGGCAAAAGGAAAGTAGTCAAGCACATCGTACTCCCAAACGTTTGTTGGAAAGATCACCACCAACTCTGCCACGTCATCGTCTAGATTCTGAAAAGAATGCGGAACCATGGGTGGGATGTTCACAATATAAGGTCCCGTCAACTCGAAAATTTTGTCTCCCAGGGCGTACAAAACCGTTTGATCGGAAGTGAGAACATGCGCCTCTTCACCCAAGTGCGTATGCATAGGGGGTGCCCCTCCAGGCGCTGTGTAGGTGATCCCGACCACTAGATTCTGGTATCCGTGGCGCTGGCCTTCCATTACATGTACATACTCTCCGGGTCCTGGATTGATTA
>SMVA01297179.1_pt1 | contig 13433 bp, 10 predicted proteins | sample 2456451 | NCBI WGS metagenome assembly SMVA01 (sample SAMN11095933, study PRJNA526329) | marine sediment metagenome | biome: Marine sediment; feature: Surficial sediment; material: Deep marine sediment; isolation source: Hadal surficial sediment | place: Pacific Ocean | collected 2014-05 | depth...
CGGCAGGTCGCGGGGCCTGCCGTCCTTGCAAGCACTCTATGTAAAGTCAGTCCGCAACGAATCACAAAATCTGCTCGGAAGGAATGCTGCCAACTCCTCGCCGTCATTTTTAGGACCAATAAAAACAAAAGGATAGGCTGGCTTACTGGCCCTACCGTCGGTATTCGAATGTTGCATTTTCGGACCACGTGCAAAACTGTTGCGAGCGTGATTCTCGCGTATTATGGTCACAGTGAATCAAGCCCGGGCGACCGGGCATTGGGGCCCGGGCGACAGGCATCAGAGTTCCCGCAGACCAATGGAACTTAACGCTTGGACGGGCTATCCAAGCAGACATAAGTCGATTGCGGCGACGGGATTCGAACGCCTGAGCCGGGGTCGATTTTGGGCAAACGAACAGGCATCCAAGGCGGTAGGGCTATGCAATCAATTAGCCGAAATAACTCGATCTATTCACGGATTTGTGCTGGCGCTGTCGCGCTTACTGCAGTCCTCGTTCTCGGCGGCTGTGCAGTCAGCTATTCAGGCAGCAGTGGTTCATCCGGCGGCGCATCGGGCGGTTCGTCAGGTGGCATGTCAGGCGGTATGTCGGGCGGTTCTTCCGGTGGTTCCTCCGGTGGTTCCTCTGGCGGCTCATCGGGTGGCATGCAGGGCGGTTCTTCCGGCGGTTCCTCTGGCGGTTCATCGGGCGGCATGTCCGGCGGTTCTTCCGGTGGCTCCTCTGGCGGCTCATCAGGTGGCATGCAGGGCGGTTCTTCCGGTGGCTCCTCTGGCGGCTCATCAGGTGGCATGCAGGGCGGTTCTTCCGGTGGTTCCTCAGGTGGCTCATCGGGCGGCATGTCCGGCGGTTCTTCCGGCGGTTCCTCAGGCGGCTCATCCGGCGGCATGTCCGGTGGTTCATCGGGCGGCGGCATGGAGGGCGGCGGCATGGAGGGCGGCGGTGCTGGCGGCGGAGGCGGCGGAATCCAGGGCGTAAGCGGCCCGGTGCGCGGTGCAGACGGGCCTGGCGGCCTGTACGGCGAAAGCGAATGTGCAGACACTTACGGCGGAACCGACGGTATCGGCGGTCCGGCCGGCAATTGCCAGGGTCAGGCAGGCGCTGTTGGCCAGTATCCCGGCGAGAGTAGCGCCGAACGCAAGGCCAGGCTGGAAAAAACACTCGAAGAATCGGTGGGTGGTTTCGATGAAGTTCTGGCTGACGAGCAACGTGAAATCTCGACCGTTGGCCGTAACACCGAAGGCTTTGGTGGCTCAGGAGGCGGTGGTGCGGGGTCCGGCCGCGTAGGTCTTGGCAAGCAGGCAACCGGCGGCATCCAGGGTGCTGCGGGCGAGGTTGCAACTGTTGCGCAGCCCCGCGAACCACGCGAAGCATCAATTGGCGAATTGAGCGAAGAGCAGATTCGTGAGCGAACCCCGGAGGATATTCCGGACCTGGTCAGCGAAGACATCGTTGCGAGGCAATTGCGCGAGGCGGCGCTTAGCGAGGATGATCCGGCATTGCGCGAGCGGCTTTGGGAGGAATACCGGCTGTATAATGATCTTTGAGTTGCGGATCGCTGGACCGGGCAGGGACAATCAATCTTGATATGAAAAAAAATAAGCTTTTACTGTTGCTGATCAGTGTGAGTGCGTTCCTGAGCACCGGTTGCACCGTATCAGAAGTCATACACGCAGAGAGAACCGAGCTGGATGTCGCGTCACTGCAAATATCGGAAGCGATGCTGCTCGATGTCGGCATCATGAATTTCGAGGCAGGCGTTCCGGAAAAAAACGATGTCGAAAAAACCCGCATTTATCCTGAAGTGCGGATGGCAGAGGCCAGGTATCTTCCTTATCACCTGAAAACCACGTTGCAGGGCACCGGCTTCTGGGGCGCCGTGCGCGTCATTCCGTCGGAGTATGCGTTTACAGATGTCATGCTAAGCGGAGTCATTGAAAAGTCCGACGGTGAGTTCGTCACGATTCGCGTCAAAGCGGAAGATGCGCTGGGCCGTGACTGGTTCGAGCGTTCCTACACGATGCAGACCGGTATTTCCTCATATGCGGAATATCGCGACCGGTCCCAGGATCCGTATCAAAAGGTCTTCAACGATTTTGCCAACGATCTTCGGGCACATGCGTTGACGCTGACGCCCAGGGAAATCTCTCAGATCCGGCAGGCATCTGAGCTCAAGTTTTTCGCGGACATGGCGCCGAATGTCTACCAGGATTACCTGGCAGAGAACGGAGCGGGCGAGGTATCCATCGTGCGGCTACCCGCAGAAAACGATCCGATGGTAGATCGGCTGCGGCAGATACGTGAACGGGATCGCCTGGTCATCGATACCCTGAACGAGCATTACGCAAACTTTTACTATGGGATCGCGCTGCCATACGAGGGCTGGCGCAAGCGGACCCGCGAGCAATCGATCGCTTACCGGCAAGTCAGGCGTTCAGCCGCGATGCGCGCCCTGATTGGCGCGGCCGTGATTGCAGGCTCGGTGCAGTTCGAGCCGAGCACTTCGAGCTACTCTCGTTACCGGGCGCAATCCATTGCTCAATCCGTTGCAATCAGCAAGGGCATGAATACGATCATGAACGCCTTGAGGCAACGATCGGAGGCGAACATTCATCGCGAGGAAATCAAGGAATTATCGGAGTCATTTATTGCGGAAGCTGCGCCGATGGTATTACAGGTACAGGGTGAAACAATGCGGCTCACCGGTACAGCGGAAGCCCAATATGAAAGCTGGCGCAAATTACTCCGCGAGATCTATGAAGCCGAGACCGGCTTTTCTGACGCTATTGAGGTCGGAAATCCCGCCAGATCGACCCAACCAACCGGGTAACTGTCAGACCATCATCTATGCGGGTGCTGAACGAAGGTACGCGGCTGGCGCAAAGATATACGCTGATACGCCGGCTCGGCGCGGGTGGAATGGCGGAAACTTGGCTGGCCAGCGATCGCCAGACTGCTTCCCGGGTTGCGCTCAAATTCCTCGCCGCCGCTTACACCGGGAACACGGCATACCGGGACCTGCTGCACAGGGAATGGCGCATCGGCAGCAACCTGACGCACGCACATATCGTGCGCGTCTTTGAATTTCACGACGATCCCGATGGTGCTTATTACAGCCTCCAGTTCGTCGGCGATGTTGATCTGGGCGCCCTGTGTGGCAAAAACCCCGATGAAGTGCTGCGGCCGGTTGGTCTGATCGCGGATGCGCTGCGTTACGCGCACGCCAAGGGTGTCGTGCACCGCGACATCAAAACCGCAAACATATTGCTCGATGGCAGCGGTGCGCCCTACCTGATTGATTTTGGTATTGCGGCGCTCCCGGCTGAGGGTGACGGGGCTGGCGGCGCTACCAGAATCAGCGCAAGCCCGCAGCAGATTGCCGGCGAAGCGCCGCAATCTGCGGACGACATTTACGCGCTGGGCGTTCTGATGCACGAATTGCTGACAGGTTCGCCGCCATCTGCCGGCGATCCCATCAGTTTGACCTTGCCTGATGGCAGCGCGGCGCCCACATCGATCAGTGCCTTGATCAACGACATGCTCGCCAGTGATGCTGCGGCCCGTCCGTCGGCAAAAGAAGTTGCGAAACGGCTCAATGATGCCGGCTTTGCCGCGGGACCGGCGCCCAGGCGTTATCTCGGCGATGCACCGGTCATGCAGCACGATGTTCCGGAATCCATTCAGCCGGTTCGACGTGAACACCGGCCGGCGGTTGATCAGGCCGCAGCGCAAAAGGTTTCCAGTGGTGTATCGCCGAAATTCCTGTTGGGCAGCCTTGCGACGGCGCTCGCAATTTTGCTTGCTGTCATTTTTGTGTTGCCGTCGATCGTCGATCAGAAACCTGCTGAAACGGCCGCCGAAAACTCCCCCGGTGAGCAAGCAGGTGTGACTGATGCGGAAGTCGGGGACGAAGCGGGACCGGCGGCAGCACCGCGATCGTCAACAGTTCCCGGCAGCGGGGACACCTCGTTTAACGAGAGCACCAGCAGAAATTCCGGCAGTGAAGGTGCGCGAGTCAAAGCCGCTACCGATGCGGCGCTCGGCACCCTGTTATCCAGGCTCGAGCGCTTGCGGTACAGGGCCATTGACCGATGGGGCGGCCAGCCCTACCTGGACGCAGTCGATATGTATGCGCAGGGTGACGCCAAGTACCTCAGCAGGAATTATGCGCTGGCGGGAGAGCGCTATCGAGAGGCAACGCGCATGCTGGATCCGTTCTTCGATCGCATCGACGAAGTCTTCGCGGAAACACTGGCCGCTGCCAAGGAAGCGTTTGCGGCGGCGAATCCCTCCGAGGCGATCCGGCTTTTCGATCTCGCGGCTGCAATTACACCCGGACATCGCGAGGCCGAAGCGGGCCTTAAACGCGCGCTTAGTCTCGAATCTGTGCTTAATCTGACCGCTCAGGGCGCGCAATTCGAAAAAGATCTTGAACTCGATGCAGCGAAACTGGCGTTTGAGAAAGCACTTGAGTTTGATGCCCTGTGGGAACCGGCGGCAGCAGGGCTTGAGCGGGTGCGCATTGCCATCAAACAGATGTCGTTCGACATGCGCATGACCGAGGGTCTCGATGCGCTGGCGGCTGCCGACTTCGCGAGCGCGCGGGCAGCGTTTAATGCGGCCAGGATTCTGGATCCGGCATCGAGGCAGCCCGCGGATGGGTTACTGCAGGTTGATCAGGGCATCAGACTCGCTAACATTCAGCGACTGGAGCGGGAGGTCATTGCGCTGGACGAGAACGAGCAGTGGGAAGCAGCAGTCGCCGTATACAAGGAGATTCTGGGCATAGATTCCGATCTGCAATTTGCGAAACAGGGACTGGCGAACGCGACTTCGCGATCCGCGTTGCACAATCGGCTGCAGGCCCTGATCGACGACCCTGATACGCTGAGCGATCAGGTGAACATGCGGACTGCGACCAGGCTGCTTCTGGACGTTGCTCGCGTGTCGCCAATGGGGCCGCGCCTCGAAGACCAGAAAATTGAATTGTCCCGGCTCCTGAAACGGGCCGCGACCCCGCTACGGGTTCAGTTGATTTCAGACAATGTGACGGAGGTTGCAATATTCAGGGTGGGGCGATTCGGAACCTTCAGCGCGAGAGAACTCGAATTGCGTCCGGGGGTGTATGTTGCGGTTGGCAATCGCCCAGGGTACCGGGATGTGCGGCTCGAATTCCGCGTCGCGCCGGAGATTGAAATGAAGCCGATCGTCATTCAATGCGAGGAGCGGATTTGAAAATCACCTCTGTCATCATCAGGGACAGTGAAGGTGAGCGGAGACTGGATATCGAGCAGTTGCCACTGCGTCTCGGTACCGGCACCGATTGCGAAATTCGCTTGCCTGGACCGGGTAGCGGTGCCGTCGCATTGCTGGATGAGCTGGATGGTGAGCCTTTTGTACAGCCCGTAGGTCGTGGCGCCTCGATGCAAATCAATGGCGAGGAGTTGCGTACTTCCCGCAAGTTGGTGAGTGGCGATGAGCTTGAGTTTTTCGGGACCAGGATTGTCGTTGGTGAGCAGGATGAAGCGATATCGCTGCACATCCGGCTTGAAGAATCGGCCTATGTAACCACGCCTCCGGAGTTACCCGATTCCTCGGGGCAGATTGCCAGCGAGACTATCGCGCCGACCGCATTTCAGCGTGCCAGCGGAACGTCAGCGATTGATGTCGAACAAAGCAGTGATCGGTGGCGGATCGCTGTCGGCGCTGCGATCGTGATACTTGTCTTGATTTCATCGTTGTTGTTTACGTCAAAGTCGATTCAGTTCGACGTTCAACCCGGCGATCCGGACAGCCTGTCCCTGGAGGGCGGCTGGTTCAATCTTCCGTTTGGCGACCGTATTCTGATGCGGCCCGGAAGGTACACGGTGCATGTCAGCAAGCAAGGCTATTACGATGTTGCACTGGATTTCGAAGTTGATGACGCACCCAGCCGGACTGTCCTGATCGAGCTGCGCAGGTTACCAGGGCAGCTGACGATAAGCACCGATCCGGCCGTAGAGGCTATTGTTACCGTGGATGACGCCAAGGTTGGCCGGGCGCCGTATGGCCCGCTGGAACTCGAGCCGGGAACTCATGCCGTTACCGTGACTGCCGAGCGATTCCTGCCTTATGCAGAGCGTCTGCAGGTACCAGGTCTGGGCAAGATTCAGCAACTTGAGGTGCAGCTGGTGCCGCAGTGGGCCAATGTCGAGATCTCCTCGAAGCCGCCTGGTGCAGCCGTATTTCAGGGCACGACGCAAATCGGTCAAACGCCGATGCGCCTGGAACTGCTGGAGGGCAGCCACTCGCTGAGCCTTATCCTCGACGGCTTCAAAGCCTGGGACGGCACGCTCGAAACCCTCGCCAATGAAGACCAGGTATTGCCGACGGTGCAGCTCGAACCTGCCAATGCAAAGTTGCAGGTCAATTCCATTCCGCGCGGCGCCAACGTCACGGTAAATGGCCGTTATCGCGGGCAGTCGCCGGTCACGATCGCCCTGTCACCCGGCGTCAACTACGAAATCGGTCTTTCAAAAGCCGGCTACGGCACGACGGTCCGCAAGATTCGACTCGAAGCTGCTGCCTCGGAAGAGATTACGGTAGACCTTACCGCGCGTGTCGGCGAGGTTACGGTCGCGGCATTGCCGGGTGACGCGACGATTTATATTGATGGTCGTGCGCGTGGCACCGGGACCATGACATTGAAGCTGTCGTCCGCACCACACCGCCTTGAAGTAAAACGTGATGGCTATCAGACCTTCAGTCGCAGCGTCACGCCGCGACCGGGGTATCCGCAAAATATCCGGGTACGGCTTAAGTCCGATGCGGAAGTTAAGGCACAGAGTGTCGCGAGCACTATTACAAATTCACAGGGGCAGGTATTGCGGCGTGTCGAGCCCGGTGGCTTCAAGATGGGCACGTCACGCGCGGAGCAGGGCCGGCGTGCGAACGAGGTGATCGTGCCTGTCCTGCTGACCAGGCCTTTCTATATCGGTACCAAAGAAGTGAGCAACCGCGAGTTCCGGCGATTTCGGCAAAATCACGATTCCCGCGGTGACCTGCATGTATCACTCGCCGGCGACCTGAATCCTGTCGTCAACGTGACCTGGGATGAAGCGGTTGAATATTGTAATTGGCTCAGTGCCCAGGAGGGCCTTGACCTCGCGTACAAGAAAGTATTTGAACGATGGCAGCCAGTACAGCCGACGCCGAACGGCTATCGTCTGCCCACCGAAGCCGAATGGGTCTGGGCAATCCGCTACCAGGGTCGCTCAAGCGCAACGACTTTTCCCTGGGGCGGCAGAATGCCGCCGCGCCGGGACAGCGGCAGCTACGCCGGAAAATCGGCCAACGCGCTCGTACCCTCGATACTTCCTGGCTATGACGATGGTTATGCCTCGACGGCACCGGTCGGTACTTTCGCGGCGAATGCGCTCGGCCTCTATGACGGTGGCGGCAACGTTGCCGAATGGGTGCAGGATTACTATTCTGTGCCCACGCCGGGGCAAACGGAGCCGATGATCGATCCACAAGGACCGCAGCGGGGCGCGAATCGCGTCATCAGGGGGTCGAGCTGGATGCACGCGGGAATCTTGGAGCTTAGAATGGGCTATCGTGACTTCGGCAATCGCGGCCGTCCGGATGTTGGATTCCGTATTGCCACAAATATACAGTGATAATATTGAGACATTTCAGCCAGGCATGGGTCCAACAGGACAGGAATCACGAATCGCGAATACTATGCCAAAATCCCTGATAATCCTGCTCCTGGCGCTGTTTCTATCCGGTCCCGCGTGGCCGCAGGAAGACGCATCCGGCAGCGAAGCTGCGGAGCCGGTGACCACCGAGCCGGAACAGGCCGACGAAGCGGATGACATTATCGATCCTGACTTTGACGATTCAGACCTCGACGAGCAATCCTACGAGGATGATGACGATGATTTCGTGCCGTCGGAAGAAATTCCTGCCGACGAGCCTATCGCGTTTCCGTCAAATATCTGATTTGCCATCGATGATTCTATTACCATCGGATTTTCAGTCTGAGAGTCTTAATACATGAAGAAAAAAAACATCCCGGTCGAGTTTGTGTTTCAGCTCTTTGCGCTGATTATCGCGATTATCGTTGTGCACGCGTTTTACGTGTCGATCGTGCGGCCGAATGCCGCAGAAGCGATCGCAGCGCAGGCGATCGAGCGCGAAGCGAACCCGGATTACGTGACGGAAAGGTCGACCTGGGTTCTGATCAAGGATATGGAGCAGGAGGCGTGTTTTGTGCTGATGTTCTGGGCGCTGGCAATCATGGGATACAAGACAAAGACGATCCTCGCTGAGCGGGCGCTACTCGATGTTGATTTGATTCCCATTGCCGAGGGCATGCGGATCTTGCCCGAGGATACACGCGAGTTTGCGCGCCAGGTACAGGCGCTTCCCGATGCAGGGCAGAAAATGTTGCTGCCGCGCGCATTACTGAACGCGCTGCGCCGCTTCAGCACGACGCGCAATATCCAGGATGTAGCAACCAGTTCGAACACGATTCTTGAGTCCGAGGCAGACCGCCTCGAATCAGAACTCTCGATGATTCGTTATATTTCCTGGGCTATCCCGTCGATCGGCTTTATCGGCACGGTGCGCGGTATTGGTGAAGCACTTGCCCAGGCTGATAAAGCAGTGAAAGGCGATATTACCGGCGTAACCCAGAGCTTAGGCGTTGCCTTTAACTCGACCTTTATTGCATTGTTGATAAGCATTTTCCTGATGTTTCTGGTTTACCAGTTGCAGCTGTTGCAGGAGCGCCTCGTCTTTGACAGCCAGATTTACATTGATGACAAGCTGATTCGTCACATGAAATCCGATTAGCAATAAGTGGTTCCTCGATTGACTCGTCTCGCGATACATATTAACGACGCCGGCATCACGCTTCTAAACAAGGATCAGATTGTCTACCGCGAGCCGGGATTCGCGATGCTGGGTGACGACAAGCTGACGACCGGCAACGAGGCGTTTTCAAGAGCCCGCATGGATCCGCGTCGCATTCAGAATCGATTCTGGTCGGAGCTCGTTACGGAGCCGCTTGGCGATTCACGTTTTGCCCATCTAAGTGCCGCGGATCTCGTCAGCCGGCAACTCGAACAATTGTGGCGAACCGGCGGTTCTGGTGTTAGTGAATTGTATGTTGCAGTGCCCTCATATATGAATTCGCAGCAGCTGGGCCTGTTCCTGGGCATTGCCGGCGAGCTCAAGATGCCGGTCGTGGCGATGGTCGATGCGGCGGTCGCAGCGACTCGACGCGAATATCGCAATGCAGTGCCCGTGCACATCGACATGAGCCTGCACACCACGACACTCACGAGACTGACGCAGCAAGGCGCGGTGCAATCGGAGCGATCCGAGGTGCTCGATTCCTGTGGCATCTATGCGTTGTACGATTGCTGGCTGAACACGATTGCTGAGGCCTTCGTGCAGCAATCCCGTTTTGATCCGCTGCATTCCGCTGCAATGGAGCAGACGCTCCTGAATCGCCTCGGTGGCTGGCTGACCGAGGCGGCCCGCGGTGATCATGTGGAGATGGAGCTGGAATTCTCAGGCGTGACTTACACCGCAAGCCTGGAGTCCCTGAGTCTGATTGGAGCTGCTTCGCCTTTTTACCAGGAGATAGCAAGCAAGCTGCGCACGATCTTCCGTGCCGGGGAGATCCCTGCTATCCAGGTAAGCGACCGTATCGCGCGTTTGCCCGGGCTGACGGAGATGCTGAAGGCGAGAGTTGGCGGTGAGGTGTTTGTGCTCGAACCGGGCGCGACGGCGCGCGGCACCCTGGCCCGCTGCCCGAAGAGTGCGGACGATACCAGCGGCGTCAGCCTGATCCGGCGATTGCCCTGGGATCAGACTGCTGTCGAGATCGGGCAGCACACTGCCGATCGTTCGGAGGCAGGCACTCCAACGCACCTGCTGCATGGCCACACGGCCCATGCAATCGGGAATTCAGCCCTGGTTTTGGGGTCTCAGGAAGGAGAGGATGCGCGCCAGATCACGCTGGCCTCCGATATGCCGGGCATTTCCCGCCGGCACTGCTCGTTGCTGCGAAAAAACGGGCAATGTGTGCTCGAGGATCACAGCAGATACGGCACATTTCTCAATGGCCATCGAATTGATGGCTCAACGGTGCTGCAGGTGGGCGACGTATTGCGCGTAGGGTCGCCGGGCTTTGAGTTTCAGCTGATTACGACGGACGATACTGATGGCTAGGAAGCGACGACCCATGGAAGTCTTCAGCATGTCGTTTCTCGACTGCATGAGCTGCGGTTTCGGCGCCGTTATTCTGTTCTTCATGATCATTAACGCCCAGGTTATTCAGGATTCGGAGATCGTACCGGAAAGATTGCAGGCAGAAACCAACAAACTCGAATTCGAAATACTCGAGCAACGCAAGAACCTGGTCCTTGCGCGGAACACGATTGAGGAACTGAACGACGAGAAGGCGACGGCCGACCAGCAGATTGCGCAAATTATTGCACTGCTCGAGAAACTCAAGGTGGAACTCGAGAAGTATGACCTGGTAACACTCGCGAAAATCCAGCGGGTGGAGAAACTGCAATCCGATATCGAATCACTCGAAGAAGAAAAGAAGCGCCTGCTGGCGCTCGAGCAGGAGCGTGAAAAAGAGGGCACTCGCGTGCGCTCGTTTACGGGTGATGGAGATCGCCAGTACCTGACGGGGCTGAAGGTAGGCGGCGATCGCATTCTCATCCTGGTGGACGCCTCGGCCAGCATGCTTGACCGCAAGATCGTCAATATTCTTCGCCGCCGCAACATGTCTGATGCGGTAAAACTGCGCTCACTGAAATGGCGGCAGGCAGTCGCCAGTGTGGACTGGCTTTCGGCGCAGTTTCCGCTGGAAAGCAAGTTCCAGATTTATACATTCAATACCGAGGCAAAACCGGTACTGGAGGGCAGCGAAGGGGTGTGGCTCGAAGTCGGTGATGGTACCCAGCTTGACGAGGCTATTCGCATTCTGCGCCGCACAGTGCCTCAAGACGGAACCAACTTGAAAGCTGCCTACGAGGTGATCAAAAGCCTTCGTCCGCTGCCGGACAACGTCATTCTGCTGGTCGACGGACTGCCAACGATGAATGCTGCTGAAGCAAAGCGGGGCATGGTGACCAGTTCGGAAAGGTTGCGTTACCACTATGAGGCAATTGACGAGGTGCCCTCGGGCGTACCGGTGAACATTCTCCTGTATCCGATGGAGGGTGATTATTTCGCTTCCATCGCCTACTGGCTGCTCGCATACAAGACGGGCGGCGCATTCATGAGTATCAGCAAGGACTGGCCATAGCCGCCAGGAACTGAACATGGCCAAACGTAACAGAAATATGGAAGCGTTCAGTCTGTCATTCCTGGATTGTATTTGCTGTGGATTCGGCGCGATTATCCTGTTGCTGGTACTGAGCAAAATCTACGAGCCGGCGATTCTCGAAAAGACCGAGAACGATCTGAAACAACTGATCGCAGCATTGCAGGAGCAGCTGTTCGATATCCGTGGAGACACCGTTGAGGTCAGGCGGGAACTTGGCACGGTGCAGCTCGATACGTCCGCAACAAAGATGCACCTGCAGACGCTGCAAAAAGAGCTGAGCAAGGTCCAGGGCCAGTTTGCCCTCCTTAACATGGACGATCCGGCGCTCAACATAGACGAAGGCGACTTGAGAGCCGCGCGTCAGCGACTGACGGAGGAGATGCTGAATTTACGGCCGTTCCGGCGTGCTCGTAACGATGCGGTAGGCGGTATACCGGTCGACAGCGAATACATCATTTTTGTCATAGATACATCCGGCAGCATGCAGGCGAAATGGACCTGGGCGGAGCAAAAGCTGGCGCAGGTGCTGGACGTCTACCCGAAGGTCAAGGGACTGCAGATCATGAACGACAATGGCAGTTATATGTTCCCGCAGTACGGAGGTGCCTGGATTCCCGATACGCCGCAGATGCGCGACTCGATCAAGGCCCGTATGCGTACATGGGCGCCCTTCAGCGACAGCGACCCCTCCGATGGCATCATCTATGCCATTAAGACGTTCTGGGCGCCAGACAAGAAGATAAGTATCTATGTTTTCGGCGACGAATTTCAGGGAAATTCCATGGAGGCCGTGTTGCGCGAAATCGACAGGGTTAATGTCGAGGACGAGAACGGTGACCGGCGCGTGCGCATTCACGCTATCGGTTTTCCTTATAATTTCTCCGGCACGCCGCCGCAGAGTTCGCAGAGATTTGCAGGCCTCATGCGCGTGTTATGCGAGCGCAACGGCGGCACCTTCGTCGCTCTAACCGAGCGCGTTCGGTAGCAGGAACAGCTTGTGGGAGCGGCTTTAGCCGCGATTCCTTTCTTCACCCAACCGTAGGAGCGGCGTTACGTACAGGATGTACTTATGTCGCGGAGCACATGGATGTGCGTGAGCGACCGAGCCGCGATCATTGCGCAATCTCGTAGGAAGAGTACAGGCAAATTCGATTCGGGCGAATTGGTCGACGGCTAAGTGTGATAATCGGCATCTGATCTTACATGCGGTGTTGGATGAGATTGCACCTTGAGCGGCCGCTGTCCCGGTAGCGGTCACCCACGACCATTCATATCAACGTCGGAGAACGGCCACACTGGCGGCAGGATTCCGCACCAACTTTGCCACATTTTGACTCGATGATAGAGTGACCAGACAGCAAGACATAGGAGGATGACGTGGCTTGGGATGTTGTCGATTTCACTTTCTTCGGTGCCATGCTATTAGGCGTTGGTGCCATCTATTGTGCGCCGTCAGCGCCCATGGGACAGATTTAGTTCTCGTTTAAGAGAGTGTTTTTGTTCATCCTAACCTAAGGAGTTGAGAGCGAAGGTTCTGCGAGAAAACTCTTTTGTAGTAGTCGGGGAATCCGATAATGATTGCGGGGCTTCCCGTTCCTTCGATCAAATAATCGAGCTGAAACTTGCCCGATTCAATCGGGCCCCATTCGGAGGCGTATTTGGGGTCCGATTGGGCGCCTGCACTGTTCGCAAATGCCAAAAATGCGAACATCAGGGCTGCACCCACCCACGCCGGTTTCCGTTCGATTCTCCATCCAGGAATAATTACCATCTGTATGGTTCTCCCGCAGTTCGCGATTAGTTACAAGTTACAGGTAGTTATAGATCATGGTGAGGAGAAATGCTTGACGTACCCCGGTCCAATAGACACTTCCTGGCATCGCTTCGAATTGCAGTGCCACTTTTCATCACAATTGATCACCACGCTGACATATTCCTGACCTCTTAGGCGTTGTATTCCGCCGTGTAATTGATTCCGACGGCAGCCACCTGGTGTGGCGCTCAATCACCGGAGGAAATCAAAATGCGTAACAAGATTATATTGGCTGGACTCATCGCAACACTGACAGCGGCTCCGACCTTCGCCGGGAGCACATCGAA